>JAABUM010004052.1_pt1 | contig 17000 bp, 22 predicted proteins | sample 5559161 | NCBI WGS metagenome assembly JAABUM01 (sample SAMN10711868, study PRJNA513369) | rock metagenome | isolation source: Antarctica rocks | place: Antarctica: Victoria Land, Siegfried Peak nord | reverse complement strand
TCTGATTGAAAACCAGATCGGCAAACTGAAACACTTTCGTCGGGTGTTTTCACGTTTTGATAAGTTGGCAAAGAACTACTTGAGCTTCATTTATTTCGCTAGCACAATCATCTGGCTTAGATAGTTACGTCAACAGAACCTAGCTAAAAAGATAGAATCCTTCGCCAATGTCTCCATTATCATTGTTGCCATACTGTTAAGCGTTGTGCTGGTTAAGAACTACATACTGGCAAAGCCCGATGATTCCGCTCAAACAGTAAATAATAGCCAAGTTCACGCCGGAGCAAAGCTGCCTTTGCCGGATGTTGACTGGGCGAAAAACGGGCAGACGCTGGTGCTGGCGATTTCCAGCACGCGTCGTTTTAGCGAGCCTGATGTCTTTTAGTGCTCGAATAATGTTCGCATCAGCCAAACAGCTAAAAGAATTAGTAGCCCTATAATCGGAATCCCATAATGGATAATTGAATTCCACTGCCCCAGCGACTTAAATAGGGATTTTCTGTTGTTCATATGCGTCGTCCTTTACTCTCTGACCTCCGAGCATGAAGCAATACTACATCCGCAGTAGCTATTTTTTCTAGCCGTTACTCAACCCTTACCTAATGGAGAATCTCTCATGTCTGCTAAAACACTGTGTGTCTCGCTGGCACTGATTATAGCGCTAGCATCAATGCTAACTCTTGCTCAAACCCAACCTCGATGTTTCCCAAAAGGCAATGCAAATGAAAACGCCCTACAACTTGTCGGAATAAAAACTGGACTCCTACCTGCTACTGAGAACCTCTCAAAAATGGGAGTTGGTTTTTACGACTTCACAGTGGTTTCTTCAAATCAAGTGCAATTGCATCTTTATGCCAAATCAAATGTCACTGCTCGCAGTGGCCGAGTTAGTCAGTGACCCTTCTCGGAACAGCATTCTGTACAAGATTTATCCGGTTGATGCAGAAGACGCCTGGGTACGAGTAGAGCATCAACTGATTGAGCCGAATTACCGCTTCTTTATGACATCTTCCAATGGTCACACAATGGAAGTAAAGGTTAAAATGGAAGCTAACGCAGAGCCGAATAAACGCAGCAGATCAATCAAACCGACTTGGGTGCAAGAAAAAACCGGGTGGGTACAAATTCCTCTTCCCGATAAAAAGAATGTGAAAGATGCAGTATCTAGAGAAAATTCCCTTTGGATGCGCCAAGAAAGAGAATTTGCATCTCCGCAGTTGAGAAACTTGCAGGCCATCGCGCGGGATTTCGATGAATTGAAAGATCAGGCAATTAATAGCGTTGCGAAGGCCATTAAAAACATCCGTACCATCGTCTTTCGGAGCAAAGTACCTTAGAGGCTGTCTGAGAAGTTCAAGCAGCCTTGATACGACGCAGCATTAAGCGCGTCATGGCAATGTAAACAAACGCTTCGCTACTTGATGGCAAGACTTCATAGTCCTTGCTCAAGCGGCGATATTGATTAAGCCATCCAAAGGTTCGTTCAACTACCCAACGGCGCGGCAGCACCTTAAATCCCTTTTGTTCAGCGCCGCGCAAGATGACTCGTAAGCGCAAATGTTCAGCCGCCCAACTCACCAACTGCCCACGATAGCCGCCATCAACCCAGATCAGGCGCAGTTTCTTGCAACTGCCGCGCGAGTCGCTGGAAGATCAGCCGCGCTCCGTCACGTTCCTGCACCGAGGCGGCGGTGACGACCACCAGCAACAGCAATCCCATGGTGTCAACGAGCAGATGGCGCTTGCGTCCCTTGATTTGTTTGGCCGCGTCATAGCCTCGCACTCCTTCGATTTCAGTGGTTTTGACGCTCTGCGAGTCCAGACATCCAGCCGTTGGAGGCTTGTGGCGTCCCACCTGCTCACGCACTTGGGCGCGGATTGTGTCATGCAGACGCTGCCAGTCACCGCTGATGCGCCACTGCCGAAAGTAGTGATAAACACTCTTCCAACAAGGATATTCATGCGGCAGCATTCGCCACTTGATGCCACCGACAACGACATAGAAGATGGCATTGATAACAAGGCGCGTGTCCAAAGAACGAGGGCGTCCGCCCGGTTTCGCACTGGGAATCAACTCTTTGATAAGATTCCATTGACTGTCAGTCAGATCGGTTGGGTAGATTTGGTTTGTCATACCCAAAACTTACCCGCTCATGCTGGCTGGCAGTCAACTTCTCAGACAGCCTCTTAAGAGTGCATGGGAACAGGAACAAACTCCGAGCGGGACCCTAAATCTGGATGAATTGCTAGACCCGTCTGCCAGAACCTGCAAGGTGTACTGCGTCCGCTTCGCAAGCTTTCTTCCTTTATTCATATGTGATGGAGGAAATCTTTATAATTGCGATTGTCCAAACGGATCAGGTCTTTTTGTGATTCCCAGTTGTGTAATAAAATAGGGTCATGACTAGATAAGAGCCATCGAAATGGCGCTAAACTAAGTCATGACATCGAGTTCCAAGCAATTTGTTCGTTCACGAATAACTCGTGCTAAATTTAGGCAGATCATTAAGCTCTTTGCCCTTGATTTGACTGCCACTCAGATCACGGCTTTGAGTGCGCTGAATCGCAATACGGTCAATCGCTATTTGACTCTAATTCGCCAGACAATCGCCGCGCATTGCCAAAGAGAATCGCCTTTCTCCGGCGATGTCGAGTTGGACGAATCTTACTTTGGCGCATGCCGTGGCAGAGGCAAGCGCGGACGTGGTGCGCGTGGCAAGACCATCGTCTTCGGCATCTACAAAAGAAACGGGAAAGTCTATGCCGAGATCATCCCGAACTGTAAAAAGAGCAGTATTCAAGCCATTATTCGCGGTCATGTTGATTTGACTTCGACCATTCATACTGATGGCTTTCGCTCCTACGACGGAATCGTTCACATGGGTTACAAGAAGCATTATCGAGTCCAGCACGGTCAAGACGAATTTGTTCGAGGTAACTCATATATCAATGGCATCGAAGGCTTCTGGGGCATTGCTAAGACACGGCTCGTCAAGTTCAAAGGAATGAGCCGCTCAACCTTTTATTTGCACTTGAAGGAGTGCGAGTTCAGGTTCGATCATCGAGATGAAGACCTTTACCAACTGCTTCTGAAAATCACTAGATCGGCTATTCCTATCTAGTCATGACCCAAAAAATAATCTGTTATTTAGATTGCACACAGTTCAACAATAGCACAGCATCGGCTTATTCTAGCGGCGGCAATAACTGTGATACGCCAATATTTAACGGTAGTTGTCCTACTGGAACATCTCCTAATTACACTACCGGACGTTGTTGCACTTGCAATAATGCCGGTCCTTCCATTGATCCTTTGACCGGAGAGCCTTTGCCTGATGCACAGGTTTGTCCTGCATCACCCATCGTCATCGACGTGGCAGGCAATGGTTTCAATCTCACCAATAACGCAGGCGGAGTCTTCTTCGACGTCAACAGCGACGGCATAAAAGAGAAACTTTCGTGGACAACCGCTTCAGGAGATGATGCCTTTCTCGCGCTTGATAGAAACGGCAACGGAGTAATTGATAATGGTGCGGAACTCTTTGGCAACTTCACGCCGCAACCTTTATCAAACACACCGAACGGCTTTCTCGCTTTGGCTGAATATGACAAGCCACAGAACGGCGGCAATGCTGACGGTGTAATAGATAGCCGCGATGCGATTTTCAGTCGATTAAGATTATGGCAGGACGCAAATCACAACGGCATTTCTGAAGCAAGCGAGTTGCACACCTTGCCGGAACTCAATGTTGATTCCATTTCTTTGGATTACAAGGAATCGAAGCGCACGGATGAGTTTGGCAATCAGTTCAGATACAGAGCGAAGGTGGATGATGCGCAGCACGCGAGAGTCGGCAGGTGGGCGTGGGATGTGTTTCTCGTTCGCGCGCCGTGAGCTTTGATTAAACTGTAAGCACAAACGCCCGCAGGTTGAAGATAACTTGCGGGCGTTTTTCTTTTAGTTGACGCGTGCGCTTGCGCTTGTAGAATAAGCGTTGGGTTTGCAAGTTCGGCGGCAATCGGTTTTTATTATAGGCGGGAGACGGGAGACGAATGGCGAATAAAGATTTCGGTTTCACGCGTGACAAAAGGGACGCGGAGATTGTGCAGGCTCAACTCAATCCTTTGCCGCGTTCGGTTAATCGTCAAAATGTTTACGAACTGCTGAACGGCGAATGGCGATTCGGGCTTGATCTGGAGGATCGCGGACTGCGCGAGCGTTGGTTTCTGGCGCACGATTATGAAGACGCGGCAGTGTGGCCCGGCTCGATTGAAGCGCACATGGCCGAAGCAAGAGACACGCAGCAGCAGACTCCCGCGTGGCAGGATACGGTCGTCGCGTGGTATGAGCGCGAATTCACCGTGCCGGAAAATTGGTTTCATGACGCAAACGGTTTGTTGCAGATTACCTTCGGCGCGTGCGGCTATGAAACGCGCGTGTGGCTCAACGGGCATCCGCTCCACACAGTCGAAGGCGAAGAAGCGCACCTCGGCGAATACACTTCGTTTAGCTATGAATTGCCGCCGGAACATTTGCAGAAAATCAATCGCGTGACCGTCCGAATCTCTGATTCGATGGACGCGGAGATTCCGCGCGGCAAGCAGCAATCGCACGTCTACAAGCGCGGCGGCATCTGGTATCAAACTTACACGGGCGCGGTCAGAAGCGTGTGGCTCGAACCCGTCGAGCGCAATCGCCTGCGTTCGCGCTTGAATGTTATCAGCAGTTTTCGTGATCGCTTCGTTGCCTTTGATTTAACGACGCGCATACATGATCCGGGACTCTACAGCTTGCGCTTGACGGTGACGCCGCGCGGTGGACTTCAGCCGATTGCGTCTACGGAAGTGAAACTGCCGCTCGAGGCAGGAGAAAAGCGCCAGCGCGTTTCCATCGAATTGCCAGAAGCGGAATTGTGGTCGCCCGCGACGCCGCAGCTTTATCATTTAATCGCGCAATTGACGGGCGCTGACAATCAAGTTTCGCAGATCGAAACGCATTTCGGATTGCGCACCATCGTCGCGCGCGGGCACACTGTTTATCTCAACAACGATCCGATTTATCTAGACGGCATTTTGTATCAGCCGGGAACCGCGACGTTTGAAGAAATGCAGCGGCACATGATGGCGATGAAGCAACTCGGCTGCAATCTGGTGCGCGTGCATATCAGCGGCATAGACCCGCGCATTTACGATCTGGCAGACGAAATGGGAATGCTGTTGTGGGTCGAAGTGCCAAGCCCGCATAGCTCCACGACGCACAGCCGCGAAAATCACCAAGCGGAGATGATGCGTATGCTCGTCCACATCGGCTCGCATCCGTCGGTTGTGATCTGGAGTCTTTACAATGAAGACTGGGGCGCGCAGGACATTGCGACGAGCGAAGAAACGCGCCGCTACATCGCGCAGGCTTACGATTACATGCGCCTCAATCATCCGCAGGTGCTGGTGGTGGACAACGACGGCTGGCATCACGTTTCCGTCGAAGGCCGTTTGAAATCCGATCTGATGACCGCGCATCTCTACACGCCCGGCTTAGAGCGTTGGAAGGAACTTCTGGACAAACTCGCGCGCGGCGAAATGAATGATGTCGCGGCGAACCCGCTCGTCGTCGGCGATCCGTATTTTTACGCCGGGCAGGTTCCGCTCGTCGTCAGCGAGTGGGGTGGATTCGGTTTCTCGGAATACGGCGGGCCGGAGAAAACGCGCGCGAAGAGTTCACAGATAAGGGATTTCAAACAAGAGTTGCGCCGCCACCAGATTGCAGGCGACGTTTACACGCAGGCGACGAGCATCGAAGATGAAAACAACGGCTTGATTGATCCGCAAACGGGAAAGCTACTCGTCAATGCAGGCTTGCTCGATTCAAGCAAGCTATAGAGGGCGCGGGAACGGCGGGCGGTTTGAATATCGCTCCGGCTAAACGGCAAAGAGGTGGGATTCATTGCTGAGCCTCACCTCTTTGCTTTCCCCCTGATACCCCTTGTTCTATTACGTCGATCAAACAATATGACCGGATCGGCCACGCCACAAGAAACGCCACCCTGAACCCGTCGCTCGCACAGCCACTTATTTATAATCAACGTAATAATGAAATTTTAAGGTATTGCGGCCAGAGTGTCGGTACGCTACCGGACAAATATTGCATGAAGGCGAAAATATTTTGGCGTGCTGATCGGATTGTTGATAAAGGATTTCAGCACAATTGGCCGAGTAGGTTTTGCAATTGCTCGGCGTCTTCGAGATACGTTACCCATTCGTTGTCTGCGACGTGAATGTTTTTGCCTTCCATCTCCTCGCCGTATTTGTAGGCGATCACGACGATGGGCACATCGTTCGTCTTTAATTGTTTACGGATGCGTCGTCCGGCAGCGATTACTTCGTCGGGCGTTTGTCCGAGGTCGAGCAAAATCAAATCGGCATCGAATTGATTGCCGTCATCAGCTCTTTCCAATGCGTCTTCTTCGCATTCGTCCGCAATCACACGATAGCCCTCTCTGCGCAACAACTGCTTCAACACCGCACGCGTATCACCATCGTCTTCCACATATAAAATCGTCGAATTGCTTTTCCTTTCTTTCATTCAATTTCCCCCTTATTTCGCTGTAGAGCACAAGCTGCCTCCGGGTTAGCTGCTCATTATACGGTCAAACTCTGGCTTGACGAGGCTATAGCATTCGCAACTAAAATCTTCCAGCCCTGCCCTGTCAAGAATAGTGATGTTACCGCGATGGTAACGGATCAGGTTTTCGCCCTGAAGCGCAATCGCCGCTCCGGTCACTCCCGCGCGACGTGTGCCGAGCATCATCGCAAGAAACTCCTGCGTCAACGGCAATTCGTCGCCCGCCGCGCGGTCATGCGTCATCAACAGCCAGCGCGCCAATCTTTCTTCAATCGTGTGCAGGCGGTTGCACGCCGCCGTTTGTCCTACCTGTGCCAGCAAAGCGTTCGTGTAGCGCAGAACCGAGTCGTGCAACGCGCCGCCGCGCTTGAATTCTTCACGCAATATTTTTGTTTTGATTCTCACGCCGTCGCCCGGCAATTGCACCATGCTTTCGTGCGGCGTCGAGTCGGCTCCGAGCAAAGCCGGAACGCCCCCGACGCCTTCGCGCCCGACGACGCCCGCTTCGACCATCGAACCGTCGGACAGCACAGCCACGACGGAGATCATCGAGTTGGTCGGAAAATAAAGATAAGGAATCGCCCCGTGCGAGTGATAAATTGTCAGGCCGCGTTTCATCTCAAAGGGTTCGAGATGCGGCGCGAGGCGTTCGTATTCCTCTGCGGGCAGCGCGGCAAGGATGTGATTTACATTCGACGCCCGTGAATTTTCAATTAACATTGTGTTCTTTCTGACTACTTTATGCGGCGAGTAGTGATGTGTAACGGAGGTGGTGGTAGAAAGCATTTTGAGCGAAAGATAACTTACGCCCGAACGAACGCTCTCTTACTTGCTCTAAGAAATAAGGTTCTAGAGTATTAGACCTTACACTATGGCACATCGGCGTAGCTTTGTATGTACGGCGTGGCGTTTTGCCCGTTCAGGCTTTTCTGATATGGGCGAGAATGGATTTCGTGTGGCCTTATCCCTCCATGTATTACTTTGATGAAAGAGAGCGCTTCAGGAATTCATCGACGGCGATTTGATTCTCAGCATTTATTTCCGTAAAGAGGACGCCGAAACCAATATCGTCTACGTGGTAAACGACAATGCCCTCGATAGATAATCGCTGTTCGTCGGACAAACACAAACTAAGAAAAATTGTTTGGCCTTCGGCGGCGACGGCTTTCGTTTTGACGAAGCAGCCTTTTGCGCTCAGGCTGGTGATCGTGCCGTTGCGCGTCGGGTCTTCATTCATCCCGAAGAAACAGGGAACGGAAGTCAGTATGCGCGGCGTTTGTCTATTATCGACAGTCATTGTATTCATAGCGCATCGGATTCGGTGTCGGCGTGAACGTGTTTGCAAAAGTAGTTCTATTTGATTGCGTGAAACACCGTGTGAGTATATACAAAAATGCACGCGGCTTAAAGATTTGCTGCAAGCTTTCGAGAACGTCGCAGACAATTATTTGCGAGAAGAAAATTTAATCGAGCGCAACCGAAGAGTTACTATCAAGAGAGTCTGGAATTGTGAATTAACTATACCGTATGAACATTGTATAATCGTGAAACCATTTCAAAGGAGCTTGATAACACCATGCTGAATTCGATTATTACTCCGCCGCTTGCCACAGAATATGCGCCTTATTACGGTAAGTATGTTTCGCTTGTGCCGCCGGGCAACATACTCCACACGCTCGACCGGCAACTCGATGATACGCTCGCTCTTTTGCGAAGCATTCCCGAATCGCGAGGTACTGCGCGTTACGCTCCCGATAAATGGAGCATCAAGGAATTAGTCGGGCACATGTCGGATACGGAACGCATCTTCGGCTACAGGGCGCTGCGCTTTGCGCGCAACGACCAAACCGCGCTTCCGGGCTTTGAGCAAAACGATTACGTGAATGGCACTGCGTTTGATGAATGCTTGCTCGGCGATCTGGCGTCGGAGTTCGGGCACATACGGCAATCGAATATTCTTATGTTCCGGCAGCTCAAGAAGGAAGCATGGGAGCGCACAGGCACTGCCAGCGAAAGCCTCGTCAGCGTGCGCGCGCTGGCCTACATTATCGCCGGGCATGAAATTCATCATAGAAATATTTTACACGCCAAATATTTGTAGCCAAACGCGCCTTTGCTTCTCATCGCTAAAGACCGGCGCGAACGATGCTATGTGAATTTGTTTGTCTCAAATAAATAAGTCAATGGCACGAATCCGCGTTAAAGCAATCGTCGTCAAAGGACATGGCGTCGCATCAGGCAAATCACTCGATCCGCGTTTTCAAGGCGGCACGATTGCGATGCAAAAGCCTGTCTTTCAAGCGCTCGGACTCGATCTAGGCGAATATTATTCCGGCACCCTCAATCTCTCGATTGCTCCGCTCGAATACAAAATCAAGCGTGCGAAATACACTTTCAAAAATGTGTTGTGGTCAGAGACAGCACCGCCCGAAGACTTCTCGTTTTTCGATTGCCGTATCCTCTACGGGGAAACGCAGGCGGCGGCAGACGGATTGATTTATTTTCCGCACCCAGAAACGAAGCCGCAGCATTTTCAGCCCGCCGGTGTGCTGGAAGTGCTGACTCGATACATCGAAGATTTGAGGTACGGAACAGAGTTGCTGATCGAATTGAACGACGAACAGCTTGCGGTAAGCAATCCATCTTAAAGCAAAAAGAGACACACTATCTCATATAGGTTTCAAATCAGGCTTGACGCAACATGTTCTCGCTTCCCAAGACATCAATCGCTCTTTGCTGTAATACTCCAGCGGAAGATTTTTGTCTCCGTAAGTTTCGATTAATTGGTTGGTCAGATCGACAATCGACTCCCGCGTGTCTGCTTTGCTCAAGTGCTTGCCCAACACCTGCATAAAAAACAATGTGATCGTTTCGTGGTAGCCGCTATCCTTCGTCGTCACGATGCCGTGAGCGTCGATGTATCGCAGAATGTTTCGGCGGATCAGGCTCGTCGCTGTCGCTTGGTCATGGCGAGAGAGATACCATAATGCCACCGTCAGATGCCCTCTGTGATTCCACTTTTCAAGCGGCAGAGTACACGACTCGAACGCCGCGACGAGTTCCTTTATCTCATCCGGCGTGCGAAACGAAACTTTTGCATCCGCATTGTTTTCGCCGTTCATTTTGCGCTTCTCCTGAATTTCAAAAGCTTCCTTCATTTCTTGCTGTCTGCATCCATGTCAGCAATCAAAAATAAAAACGGAGCAGGCTGGCTTCCGTTGAAGAAGCTCGAACCCGCCCCGTTTAAGTCTCTAAAATTTACTCTGCTTCGCGCGCTCGAAAGTCGAAAGCGCAAAGGCGAATTTATACGGCAGCCCACGCGCGCAAGTCAAGAATTTTTTGAACGTTTGCGAAAAATTTTATTGACTTGATTTCGCAAGTGCGCTAGTGTGCTCGCACATCACGAAGTGTAATTCGAGTAACAGCCATGCTTGTCATCCAGTGCTTTTTATAAAACGCCTTCTCGTGACACGGTAATTGCCGGTCACGCCCTCTGAGTGTATTCAACCAAATTTCGTTTGACGTAAGCCGCTTATTAAGCGCGCGCAGGACTTTGCCTGTTAAGGGAATTTCCCGCTCGCAAACGACTCGGCAAAAACTGCGCGTGCCAGCCGCGTGATGCTGGCGATTTACAAAAATGGGCATCGAGAATTTTATCAGCGATGCGCTCTGCCGTCCGAACGACTACATCGCGTATTACGTCAGCCGGAAACTTGCGGAGTTGCATCCGGACAAATCAATTATAGACAGCGACACGTGCTTGTTCGATCTCGAAGCATACGTGCGCGCCGGATTGTGCGAACTCGTTCAAGAGCCTGTCGTCTTCAGCCACGTCAAAACACGCTGGCGGGGGTCGAAGCGAAGGCTCGCTCGTGAGGCAGATAACGCTTGGATGAATGTTTTGTGGCAAGGACATTTGATTGATGTGCTGTTCGTCACGTGGGTGGACGACGGTTGCAAAACGCGCCATCAATGGATCGTCGCGGAGACGCGCCAGCTCGCCGAAGATTTCTTTCGCGAAGTATGCGAATGGTGTTCGGAAGTGCGCGGCGAAGTGCTGGTGTATGATGACGGCGGCTGGGAAAAAAGCGAAGAGCTGTTTCAGTCTATCAAAGCGGCGAGCTTCGATAATCTGGTTTTGCCGGACGCGCTAAAGCAGGAAATTCAAAACGATTTCAGGCAGTTCTTTGCTTCGCGCGAAATGTACGAGCGATACAGCCTTCCTTGGAAGCGCGGCGTGCTCTTGATCGGGCCGCCCGGCAACGGCAAGACGCACACGATTAAAGCGCTCGTCAATCAAACAAAGCAGCCGTGTTTTTATGTGAAGAGTTTTAAGTCGCGTTATGATTCCGAGCAGGACGGAATGCGTAGCGTGTTCGCGCGGGCGCGGCAAACCACTCCGTGCATCATCGTATTGGAAGACCTCGATTCACTGATCGACAACAAGAACCGCTCGTTCTTTCTCAATGAACTCGACGGCTCCAGCATGAACACGGGCGTCGTGGTGCTGGCGACGACGAATCATCCCGAACGATTGGACACGGCGATTCTGGATCGTCCGAGCCGCTTTGATCGCAAGTATTATTTTGAATTGCCGGGCGAAGCGTTAAGGCTCGCTTATGTCCGCGCATGGAACGAAGAATTGCAATTGGAGATGCGCGTCACCGAAGGGGCGATTACGGAAGTCATTGCGCAAACCGAGAATTTTTCCTTCGCATATATGAAGGAACTTTTCCTTTCTTCGATGATGCAATGGATGGCGAAACCCGTGCCTGCCAGTATGGATGCGTTGATCGTTGATCGGGCAATACGCTTGCACGAGCAGATGAAAACGGATGCAAAAGAATCTGCCGCGAAGCCGGATGAAGCAACAGATGATGAGCAATCGTAAATTTTAATTTGCGAAGATGAAGATTAAAGATCGTCACCTCGACGACAAGCATCCTTATGGCGGCGAGAGTAATCTTTACTTCATTACGAAAGGAACAAATTGAACGATGACCGACAAAATAAACAAGACGGATGAAGAGTGGCGCGAGGAACTGACGCCGGAGCAATATCATGTGATGCGCGAGAAAGGCACGGAGCGACCCTTTACGGGCGTTTACCACAACCCGCACGACGAAGGCACGTATCTGTGCGCGGCCTGCGGCAATGAACTATTCGACTCCGAAACAAAATTCGATTCCGGCTGCGGCTGGCCGAGCTTTTACGCGCCCATCGCGGAAGGCAATGTCAAAGAAGAAACAGACACGAGCCACGGCATGAAGCGCACGGAAATCACGTGCGCGAAATGCGGCTCGCACTTAGGCCATGTCTTCGACGACGGGCCGCAACCGACAGGGCAACGCTACTGCATGAATTCCGTCTCGCTCAAGCTCGATAAAGAGCCGTAAGCGACGACGCGCATAAGACCGGATTTATGTAGGGGCAGCGGCTTGTCCCTGCCCGTCTTGATTATTATTAACACGGGCAGGGACAAGCCGCTGCCCCTACATAATATTCACGTTCATTACAAACGGCGATAGAAATTCCGTGCCGCAAGAAATTTTGATAGTTAGCGTTTAATTCATTATCTCCCTGTTTCTTGGTGGCGTATCGAAGTTACCGATGATTAAACCGACAGCCGTTCACGTTTTTCTTGGCTTATTGATCGCCGCGATTATGCGTATGGCGTGGCTCTGGCTGAACGCTAAAAAGATCATTGACCCGCTCGGTTTGACGGCCATCAGCATTGCGCTCTGCGCGCTCGTTTATCTGCTTGTCGTGCGCGCCCGACGCATCAAGGACTCATGATTGAATTCTGCGTTTTCGCGGCGAGCTATCTGCAAAAACAATTGCGCTTTTGTGACTCTTTCATTGTTGTCACTCGTTCAAATGTCCGGCAAATTCTTCGTTGATCGTTTCAAAGTCAGTCGGGAAAACCTTTGGGCGTGGGCTGTGATGGCGACGGTTCTGGTGCTCGCCGTTTACGAGCTTCGCCGTCAGGGACGTGTGTGGTGGTGCGCGTGCGGGCAAGCGTTTCTGTGGGCGGGCAAGGTTTGGAGTTCGCATAACTCGCAGCACTTGTTTGATCCATACAGCTTCACGCACGTGCTGCACGGCTTCGTGTTCTGCGCGCTGCTCGCGTGGAGTTTTCCGCGCATCTCAGCGGTCTGGCGGCTCTGCTTCGCCGTGTCGATGGAAGCGCTGTGGGAAGTGATGGAAAATTCCAGCTTCATCATTGAGCGATACCGCGAGACGGCGGCGGCGCTCGGTTATCATGGCGACTCAATCGCTAATTCGCTCGGCGACATACTGAGTTGCAGCATCGGCTTCATGATCGCCGGACAGCTTGGATGGCGGCGTTCGCTCATCGTATTCGCCGCAGTGGAAATAATCTTGCTGCTCTGGATCAGAGACAGTTTGCTGCTCGATGCGCTCATGCTTCTTTATCCGATTGAATCAATCAAAGCATGGCAGCTAGGCCACTGAATAAAAGCGGGAAGTAGGAAGGCGGAGGGCAGAAGTAAATTAAAATAGGAAGTTATTTGTGATGGTCGAACGATTAGAGTTCAGGAAGTTGCATCCGGCGGCGAAGTTGCCCGCGCGAGGAAGCCGGTTCGCCGCCGGTCTCGATCTTTCTTCGATCAGCGATCAAACAATTCACGCGCATGAGCGTGCAATTGTCAGAACAGGTCTCGCCGTCGCCGTGCCGCATGGATTTTACGGACGCCTCGCGCCGCGTTCCGGTCTGGCGACGAAGCACGGGCTGGATGTGTTGGCAGGAGTGATCGACAGCGATTATCGCGGCGAAATTCTGTGCGCGCTCATTAATCACGGAGACGAGCCGATTAAGATAACGGCGGGAATGCGTATTGCTCAATTGTTGATCGAGGCCATTGCGACGCCGTTGCCATGCTGGAGCGAAGAGTTGAACGAAACACAGCGCGGCGAAGGCGGCTTCGGCAGCACAGGGGAAATATAAGAGAGCCTGACAAAACATACAGATTAGCCACAGAGACACAGAGGCACATAGATTAGGAAAAAGTAGTAAGAGATGTTTTCCTTGATGCGGTTCTCTTTTTATATTTGTATCGCTCTGTGACTCTGTGGCAAATTTGTTAGGGCACTGTAAATGTGATGAACGAGAATCTCTCTGAAGTCTTCGCCGCTTTAGCGGAGTCTTCTTTTCGACAACGCTTTCATTTGCGCGGCAAGGAACTCGAATATCTGCGCAACAAAGGTTTGCTTACAGTGCTCGAACACGCGGCGGATTTTATCGAAAAGCGATTGGCAATGGCCTCGCCGGTCAATGACGGAAAGCAAACGCCGATGCGCCATCATCCTGTATTCATCGCGCAACATGCGACGGCGAGGTGTTGTCGCGGCTGCCTAGAAAAATGGCACAGGATTCCAAAAGGGCGCGCGCTCGAAGTTGCCGAAAGGCAATATGTTCTCGAAGTCATCAAACAGTGGTTATCAAGCGAGGAGAAATAATGCCGGAGCTACTCGAAGCTTGCCCTGTCGTTATCGAAACGCCCGTCGCATGGGGAGAGATGGATTCTCTACAGCACGTTAATAACATCATTTACTTTCGCTATTTCGAGAGCGCGCGAATGGCGTACTTCAACCGCCTCGATCTCTGGAGCTACATGAAGGAAACAGGCGTCGGCCCGATTCTGGCAGCGACGCAGTGCAAATTCCGCATTCCTTTAACTTACCCCGACACAGTTTCTCTGGGTGCAAGCGTGACGAAAATCGAAGCGGATCGCTTTCTGATGAAGTACGTTGTAGTAAGCCATGAGCACCAAAAGATTGCCGCCGAAGGCGAAGGCTTGATCGTCGCTTACGATTACCGCGAAAAGAAAAAGACTCTGCTTCCGCAGGAGCTTAGAAAACGAATCGAGTCGTTGGAAAACGGCCTTGCGCGCTAAATTAAAATTCGAGTTAAATTTGTGTCACACGCCGCGCCGCAATTCGTTAGAATACCCGTCGGACATTTATTTATTGAATAAAGGTTTCGTTCTGGGAAATCCCCGTAACATACAGTGCTGGTTGGGTTGTCGCCGTTATTGAAGCCCTGCGGAAAGCAGCCGTACTTTGATCGCTTCATGGTCGATGTTGATAAGCATTTTCATTGAGGGCGCGTGCGTTCGCATCTCGTTTGAAAGCACTGTTGAAAGTAACTACAATGCTTCTTCCGGCAGGCGCTGATGTTCGATTGTGTATGCGGCGAGCGTTGCCGAATAAAGGGTCACGGCTCCGATTAATTCCGCGCCCGTGATGAGACGAGCAGCGCCACGGCGACTGCCGAAAAAATATGATTGTGAGCAGTGCCCACCGCGCTCGAATCGTAGCGCAGTACGGCCTTGAGGCTTGTTGCCGCAATAGCCGTGGCGAGCGACATCATCGCGGATGAAAAAAGATTACTGGAAAGGCGACGAACAAGACGCCTTGGCGAAGTAAAGCCTTCGATGTCCGCGACGAGAATCGCCGGAAGCACTCCGTACAGGCACGCGATCAAAGTGGGGAAAGCGGGCTTGTGCTCGATAATCTTTGAACTTTGGAAGGCGTGGCCGCTTCGCCCTGAATCATCCCTGTTCTTCGGTCAAGTTTGTCGAACTCGGGTCAACCATATTCGACGCCCACGTTGATTGATTATCGAAGCACCATGCTTGCCCCTAGACTTCGACTTTGAGGCGCGCCGGGCGGTCTGTCAGCTCGAATACTTCGCCGTGCGGCACGATGGTAATCTGCCCGAACTCTTCGAGCAGCGTGCGATAGGCGGCAGCAACGGGGCGCGGCTTGCGTTTTAGATCATACAGTCCGCAGGCGTTGACGCGGTTATTCTTTTTAGCGAGTCCCGTGTCCCAATCTATCTGGTCGATCAAGCTGTACCATGTGAAGCCGAGCACCGGCACGCCGTCGGCGCGCATACGCAAGATATTGACCCACTGTTTCCACAACCACGTCGGCGCATCGTTCGGGTCGAAGGTGTTCGTCTCCGTGTGCATCACGGGTTTTTTGTAGCGCTCGTAGTAATCTTTGGTGATGTTGTACCAGCCCATCACGTCTTCGGCCTGACACTCGTGCCCGCCGGGTAATCTGATCTTTTCGTTGCGCCCGTAGTAATCATTGCCCATGATTTGATAGCCGGGAGGCTCGCCCGCCATAAACCAATCGTATTCTTCGCGCGTCATGCCGTTGTCCATTATGTACATCGCCACGTCCGCGTCGGGCGGATAGGCATAAAGCAAGTCGAGCGAAAGAAGTCGCAGCTTGTTCATCAACTTCACTTCTTCTGATTGCACGGCGGTTGCTTCGTGCGTGAACTCTGCCGATTCGCTTTGCACGATGACGACATCCGGACGGCGTTGCGCGATTGCATGGTTGGCGAGAATGCTTGCCGCGACGATGTGCTTCATCGCCGTCACGAACGAGCGATCATCCTTTAATTGCTCGTTCCACAATCCGTCCTTGGCGCTCATCTTCGCCGTCACATAGATTTCGTTGACAGGCGTGTAATAGCGCACCCATGGATAGCGCGTCGCCACCTGCTCGGCATAGTCCGCGAAGTGTACCGGCAACTCGGGATTCTGAAAGTCTCCGATCCAGCCGGGAACGCCGAAGTGAAGCAGATCGAGAATCGGCGTGATGTTAAGACGCTGAATTTCGTTCATCGCTTCGTCCGCGAAACTCCAATCGTACTTGCCGGGCGCGCGGTGAATCGAATAGTACGGCAAGCCGTAGCGCAAGACCTTCAAACCCAATTCCTGCACGAGCCGCAGATCGTCGCGCCAGTGTTTGTAATGCCCGCACTCTTCGAGTTGGTCGCGCCGCAGATGCCCGTGGTGAATCATCGGGTAGGAGCATTCGATGCCGGTGGCGAAAAGGAAGTTTCCAGCCGCGCCGTCCGGCAATCCGCTGCCGGATGAACCGCTCGCGCCGCCATGCTGATCGCCCGCGTAGTTGCTGTCGCCGCGCTTGCTTTTAACGATCTTAAGAAAACTTTGCTTCATAGTTTTTGCTTCGCTTTGAGTCTCAGAAAAGCTTGCTCACGCGGTTCTTTATTAGATTCTGTTGACATAAGGAATCTGCTTATCAATTGCCACTAGCATAAGCCTCGTGGATAAGGTAAAAGCACACAAAAGGCTTTAGCCAAAATAATAAAGAATCAATCATCCTTTTAGCTTTAGCTAAAATGAGGCTGAAGCCGAGAGGAGAATTCATTAGAAAGTTTGGCTAAAGCCACTTGAGTTCAATTTATCCAATCCACTATAGCGGTTTTCATTTGAGTGTAACCTCATAACCGCAATGCCGAAACCAATTCACACAATCGCTTGCCGTGATTGTTTCGAGCGCCGCGGCGATTGCCTTTTCCAATTCGGCTTGGGTTCGC
>JAABUM010004051.1_pt1 | contig 17004 bp, 16 predicted proteins | sample 5559161 | NCBI WGS metagenome assembly JAABUM01 (sample SAMN10711868, study PRJNA513369) | rock metagenome | isolation source: Antarctica rocks | place: Antarctica: Victoria Land, Siegfried Peak nord | reverse complement strand
AAGGTGGACATCAGCTGGTTCAGCAGAACGCCACCCCCCGCGCGTCGTGATCGTGTCGGAGATGTACGTACACCTCCACCCAGGCGATCGAACCAAGGCGGAGCAACCCGGCGCTACTGTTCACCAGCTCGCTTCCAGCAGGTCGGCGACGGTCCTCGGCAGCCACTCCCGGCGCTACCAGATGTCACCGGGACCGAAGTACGTCCGCGCGCGCTCGCGCCGGCCCCCCGGCGCCGTCACAAAAGGATCAGCCCGCGCCTCGAGCCAGGCAGAGATGATCAGGCAGGGATGATGACGTCGCCGGTGCGTTCGAGCTTGTGCCAGCGCAGTCGGACGCCTCCAAGGGCGGTGACGACGGATTGGATGACGACTAGGTACATCATCTGTCGATACACGAACTGTTGCAGCGGCATGGTCCACAGCGGTCCGAGTCGTTCCTTGTCAAGCCGCAGGGCATACGCCCCCGAGAGCAGCTGCAGGGCGAGGAAGGCAAGCCAGTAGCCGATCACCTTGGTGGGGTTCAGAAAAAGCAGGCCGTAGAGCGCGTAGACGTCGACTGCTGGCGCCACGAGCGGCATGAGGACCTGAAAAGCCAACAGGTAGGGCAGCCCGATGAGGCCGAGGTGGCGGCCGGTGCCGCCGTCGACGGCGGCGTGCCGGTGCTTCCAGATGGCCTGCATCGTGCCGTAGCACCATCGGTAGCGCTGGCGCCAGAGCGCTGCAAGGGAGGAGGGCGCTTCGGTCCAGGCCCGCGCGCGCTCCTCATAGACGACGTGACCGCCGCGCCGGCCGATGGCCATGGTGAGGTCAGTGTCCTCGGCCAGAGTGTCGCTGCTGACGCCTCCGACCTCTTGCAGGGCGCTGCGGCGGAACGCGCCGATCGCCCCGGGCACCGTGGGCATGCAGTGCAGTAGGTCGAACATCCGGCGGTCGAGGTTGAAGCCGATGACGTACTCCAGGTGCTGCCACCGGCCGAGCACTCCCGAACGGTTGCCGACCTTGGTGTTGCCGCTGACGGCGCCGACGGTTACGTCCTGCAGCGGTTGAACGAGCCATCGGATGGTGTCGGACTCGAAGACGGTATCGCCGTCGATCATGACTACCACGTCGGCGCGGGTGTGGCGCAGGCCGGTGTTCAGCGCTTCGGGCTTGCCTGCGTTGGCTTGTCGGACGACGGTGACGCCGGGCAGGCCCATCGCCTCCACCAGGTCCGCGGTGCCATCGGTCGAGCCATCGTCCACGACCACCACCTCAAGCGTCGGGTAGTCGCCGCCCGCGATGGTTCGTACCGTCGCCTGAATCCCGACGGCTTCGTTGTACGCCGGGACGATCACGCTGACCGGCGGCAGCCACCATCCGTCCCGAGAGCGGCGCGCGGCAACGCCGACATGGCGCCGCGCGAACACGACCAGGAACAGCGTCCGCAGGACCGCTAGGGCACCGAGCGGCAACAGCAGCCAGGTGAGGCCCAGGAAGAGCACGTGCGCGGCGTCGACGACCGCGAGCAACGACTTGCCCTGCCATCGGGTCAGGGTGGACGCGACCTGCACGCCCGCCTGGGGGGCAAGACCCAGACCACCCGACAGCGTGGTGAAGCGGTAGCCCCTGGCCTTGAGCTCGTGGATGACCTCAGGAAGAGCCGCCACAGTCTGCGACCGGTCGCCACCAGCGTCGTGGAACATCAGGACCGCCCCGGCTGACCCGCGCGGCAGCGCTTGACCCACGATCGCGCCGACCCCCGGCCGTCGCCAGTCCTCGCTGTCTCGGTCGGCGAGCGTGACGAGGTAGCCCTCACCGGCGGCACGCCGAATCGCGGAGAGATCGTCCACTGTGAGGGCGTCCGGCGTCGAGCTATACGGCGGCCGGAGCAGCGCGCTAGTGACGCCGGCGCTGCCGGCCAGCCCGAGCTGGCCCAGGGACAACTCGAGGTGCTGCCGCCAGACCGGCGAGCGGGCAAGGTCCGCGTGCGTCCAGGTGTGAACGCCGAGCTCGTTGCCGTCACGCAGCTCCCGACGTGCAGCGCAGGCTCACGCGCAAGCCGGGAGCCCACCACGAAGAAGGTGCCTGGGACGTGCTCCTGCTCCAGGACCTGGAGCACCTGCGGCGTCCACCGGCGGTCAGGACCGTCGTCGAAGGTAAGGACGGCCGTCTTCGGCGGCAGGCCACGCGAAGACAGGTGGCTCCCCTGCCGGAAGATGATCGAGCCGCTGCCAGCGACGCTGGCAGCGGCGCCCGAGCCGCCCATTGTGGTGGAGCGACCCACATCGGCCTCAGTGAAACCCTGCAGCAGCAGCGCCACCAGCAGCGTTGTGAGCGAAACAGCTAGGAAGATCCAGTGAGCGGCCGGCCGAGGCAGCCGCCGAGAGGCTTTCGCGCCGAACGGCGTGTCGGCCAACATCAGGGACGGCCAGTCCGGTGCGGGTGCGGGTGCTGCTGCTGCTGCCCCGGGCTCGACGGCCTGCTGGTGGGCTTGCCTGTCGCCTTGGTTGGCGTGACGGCAGGGGTGGGCGTAAGGATGAGCCGTCTCGCGACGACCGGCGCCGAAGGGCTCGCCGCGGGCGCCGGCTGGGCAGCCGGCAGCGCGGCAGCCGGACGCGGCGCCACCAGCGCAACGTTGGCCGAGGCGCCCCTCCCCGCAGGGCTGCCGAGCTGGCCGGCCAGCGCAGCCACGGCCGAGGCACTGGCCTGTGCGCGCGCCACCGGGGCGGTCCCGAGCACAACGCCGGCCTTCGCCGGTCGACCGAGCCCGTAGGGCATCTGCGGGGCGTGCGGCCCGGGAAGCAGCGCACCCATCCCCGGTACGCTGACCGACAACACGCCCGGAGCGAGCAGCAGCGAGAGTCCCACCAGGCCCAGATAGAGCCCGCACAAGCAGCCAAGGATGCTCCCGCCAAGCCGCAGACGACGCTGCCGGCGACCAGACGCATCAACAAAGACCGGTCCGGAGACGCCTGTCCGCTCCCTCATGATCACACAAGGTAAGCGCTGCCGGCTGTCCTCCACCTGCATACCCTGGTGACTCGTGACGACTCGATTCCGAGTTCCCGACTTCGCCTCGTTGTCGGCAACCGTCGCCGCCGAAGAGATCGAGGCGGTCCGATGGCTATGGGCGCTCCAGTTGGCCCTCGCGCCGGTCGGGGCTTGTGGCGTGCATCCGGTCGAGCAACTCGACGACTCGCTGCTCGATCTCGGCAACGATGCGCTGGACGGTGGCGTGGTCTTGTCCCTTGGGGTCGTCGAGCTGCCAGTCCTGGTAGATCTTGCCGGGGAAGACGGGGCAGGTCTCGCCGCAGCCCATCGTGATGACGACGTCGGCTTCCTGGACGCCGTCGTAGGTGAGGAGCTTCGGCGTCTCTCCCTCGACCGACAGGCCCCGTTCTTCGAGGACCTGTACGACGATTGGGTTTAGGCTGTCGCCGGACTCGCTGCCGGCGGACCGGACGGTGAGGCGGTCGCCGCCGTGGTGCTCAGCGAGGACTTTCGCGGCGAGGCTGCGTCCGCCGTTGTGGACGCACGCGAACAGGATCACGGGCTTGGTCATCGGGTCTCCCGCCGGTCGGCGTGGTCGAGGCGGGTGACGTCGTCGGCGACGGCCTGGGCGTCGGGGTAGAGCGCGAGGACCGCGCCGACGGCGAGCGCCGCGCCGAGCAGCTGCATGAGGACGAACATCGGGACCGACGACGGGGCGATGCCGGCGAAGGTGTCGCTCAGCGTGCGCCCGATCGTGATGGCGGGGTTGGCGAACGATGTGCTGCTGGTGAACCAGTACGCGGCGGTGATGTAGCCGCCCACCGCGAACGCCACCATCGAGGACCGTCCGGCCCGGACCACGCCGAAGATCACGACGAGGAGCCCGAAGGTCGCGACGACCTCACCGAGCCACAGACCGCCCAAGGACCGGTGGTGTCTGCTGACGTCCACGGCGGGCACCGCGAACATCAGGTTCGCCAGCATTACCCCGACGCAGCAGCCGACGACCTGGGCGGCGACGAACACGGCGGCGGCCCGGGTGGTGATGGCCCCGAGGGCGCGCTCGGCGAGGGTGACCGCCGGGTTGAACGCCGCCGACACCGGGCCGAGCGCGAGGATGAGAGCGACCAGCACCGCGCCGGTGATCAGGCTGTTCTCCAGCAGCTCCAGCCCGCGGTCGTTCGGGGAGAGCCGCTGAGCCGCGATGCCGGACCCGACGACGGTCGCGGCGAGCAGCGCGCTCCCGAGCAGCTCCGCGAACGCCTTACGCCACAGTGGCATCAGCAGCACGCTGGGTCGATGACCCGGCACAGCGCGCCGAGGCCGTCGGCGTTAGGGCGGTAGTAGGTGTTCGTGCCCTTGCGGGTCCCCTCGACCAGGCCCGCGTCCCGAAGCTGCTTGAGGTGGTGGCTGACGGTCGCCTCGGTGACGCCGACCGCGGGAGCGAGGTCGCAGGTGCAGACCCCGGTGTCGGCCTCGGCCAGGATCAGCGACATGAGCCGAACCCGGACCGGGTCGGCGAGAGCCTTCAGACGCAGGGCGATCTCCAGCGCGTCGGCCTGGCCGATCGGGCCGGACGCGAGGGTCGCGCAGCGGACCGGGGAGGTGGTGTCGAGCACGGGCAGGGCCTTCGGCATAACCTCATCGTAGACGAACGTCGAGCATCCCTTTGACGAACGTCGAGCGATACGGTGTACGGTCGCTAGACATTCATCGAATGAAGGAGATCGACGTGACCGTCACGACCGGCAGCCCGGCCCTCGACGCCGCCCCCGCGCCCACCCCGCAGACCGGCAGGGTCCAGCTCGCCCTCAACGTCGACGACCTCGGCGCCGCCGTCGCGTTCTACTCCAAGCTCTTCGGCACCCCGCCGGCGAAGGTCCGGCCCGGCTACGCGAACTTCGCGGTCGCCAGCCCGCCGCTCAAGCTGGTCCTACTGGAGAACCCCGGCAAGGGCGGCACCATCAACCACCTCGGCGTCGAGGTCACCGACAGCGCGACCGTCCACTCGGAGATCGCCCGGCTGACCGGCGAGGGCCTGTTCACCGACGAGGAGATCGGCACCACGTGCTGCTTTGCCACCCAGGACAAGGTCTGGGTCACCGGCCCCGCCGGCGAGCGCTGGGAGGTTTACACCGTGCTCGCCGACTCGGCGACGTTCGGCACGAGCCCGCAGACGCTGATCGACGCCGGGCAGGCGCCAGACGACGTCTGCTGCGGCACGGGCAGCGCGGCTGAGGGCAAGCCGGCTGCCTCTTCATGCTGCTGAGCCTCGCGGAACGGCAACACGGGGACGACAGCCCACCCGAGAGCTGGCCGAAGAGCGCCGCCTCAGCGTCCGCCCGGTCCGGCAGAACTACCTGAGGAGCCTGGACACGCGAACAGCGGTCGGGTGGTGTGTGGCAGCAGTTGTGCGGCATCCCTAAGCATGGCGTGACCAGAGCACCGTGGGGACGGTCGCGGCCTGCGGGTTCGGCGGCATCCTGTACAAGGTCATCACGAGCCCGCAGGTGCTGAGCCTGCTCGAGTCGGTGATCTCGAAGGCCTTCCACCTGTCCTTTTGAGCCGGTCCACCTGCCGGGGCGGTCCTGCGCGACCGCCCCGGCCCGGCCCGGGAGGTCCCGTGCGTCTTCACTTCATCTACTGCCATGCGCTGAGCGGCACAGGCGCCGTACCGCTTGCCGCTTCACTTACGCCCACGGGCGCGGCTCCGCCCATGCCGAGCGGTGCCGCGCCGGCCGGTCCAGTTGCGGTTCGATCGACGTCAGGGCGGTGGACCGACGCCGGCTACGCGACGGCGGAGGCCGCCGTCGTGCTGCCGACCCTCCTAGTCACGCTCGCCATGGCGGTCTGGGTTCTCAGCTGCGTTGGCGCCCAGCTGCGTTGCGTCGACGCCGCCCGGACCGCGGCGCGGGCAGCCGCCCGCGGCGACACCTTCGACGCGTCGGCGGCAGCCGGTCGGCGGCTGGCTCCCACCGGAGCCGACGTCCAGGTCCGGCGGGACGACCGGCAGGTGCGGGTGGACGTTTCCGTGTCACTACGACCCTTCGGCCAGGCACTGCGCCTGCTACCAGCGGTCCACGTCAGCTCCTCCGCCTCGGCTGAGCGCGAAGACGTGCCACCGCAGGCGCCACGGTGATGCGGCAGGACACAACCCCAACCGGCTCAGCTGGCGGGTCACGCATCCCAGGTCAGGCCGCTGCCGAGAGTCCTGCGGCGCCCGCCCCCGGAGACCGGGCCAGGTCCCGAGCCCGGCACAGGGCCAGGTCCCGAGCCCGGCACCGAGCCGGACACCGAGCCCGGCACCGAGCCGGGCACCCATCGGCGCGGAAGGCAACAGGTGACCTCGGCTTCGCTGCCGTGGTCGTGCTGGCACTCGCCGGCGTCCTGGTGGCCTGCGCGGGTGTGTCGGTGGCGCTGGCATCGATCGCGGTGGCCCGGCATCGCGCCGCATCCGGAGCCGATCTGGCGGCGCTCTCCGCAGCCCTGCACGCCCGGCAAGGAGCCCCGGCAGCGTGCGCAGCGGCCCGGCGTACGGCACGGGAGCAGCACACCGTGCTGACGGCCTGTCGGCTGGAGGGCCTCGACGCCGCGGTGGAGGTGTCGGCCCGGCCAGCTCCCGCGCTCGTGCGCTTCGGCACGGCAGTGGGTCGGGCACGTGCCGGACCGGCGCCGCTCCCCTTCGAGCAGCCGCAGCGGCTGCCGGTCCGCTGACCCGGGGCCAGCCGGCGCACCCGCGCGAGCCGATGGACTCGCGGTCAGCCGCCGCACCACCCCACGAAAGGGCCCACCCCACGAAAGGGCCCACCCCACGAAAGGGCCCACCCCGCGAAACGGCGCACCCGCGTGAGCCGGCGCACCCGCAATCAACCGGCACACGCGTGCCGGTTCGGGAACGCGCTCGGCCTTCGGACCGTCAAGGGGGATGACGATGCGTAACCTCGAGCCCGGGGCGTCGTTGCCTCCGGCACGTGCGCCGACTGCGGCGAGCACTCGGGCCCCGCCTCGTTCCGACAGCACCGGAGACCTTCATGCAGTCCTCGTTCGTCAGCCCGCCGGTGCCGGACCGCGCACGTCCGGTTGGTGCCCTGATGGGGGACGTCCTGCGCCGCCCCGGCGGCCGCAGGGCCTTGTCGGTGCTCTCGGTTGTGCTGTTCCTGGCCGGCGTGGCGATGTTCGGCTATCCGGTCGGCACCGACGTCTACAGCCAGGTCCAGCAGGGACACCTCGACAACCAGTTCGCCAGCCCGCAGCTGCAGCAGGCCTACCGGGTGCACAAGGTCCCGGTCGGACAGGTGCTCACGCGGCTGATCATCCCGCAGCAGGGCATCAACCTCGACGTCCTCGTCGTCGAGGGGACCTCGCCTGCCGCCCTGCGGGCAGGGGCCGGTCACTACCCCGGGACGCCGCTGCCCGGCGACGAGGGCAACGTCGCCATCGCTGGCCACCGGACCACCTTCGGGCGCCCGTTCAACCACCTGGACGAGATGCACCCGGGCTCCCTGGTCATCCTGGAGACGCCGTTCGCCCGCTACACCTACGTCGCGGTGCAGCCCTTCGCCAGCCACGCCAACCCCTGGGTCGTCTCTCCCACCGACTACGGCGTGGTGGCGAACCAGAAGGGTGTGCACCTGCTCACGCTCACCACGTGCAACCCCAAAGGCAGCGCTCGTGAGCGGCTGGTGCTCCGGCTTGAGCTGACCACGACCGAGAAGCTCCAGCCGAAGGCCCCGTAACTACCTGCAACCGGCGTGCGACGGCTGGCGAGCCGGCGCTCTCATCGCCGGGGCCGATCCCCGAACGGGGGTCGGCACTCAGCGGCGGCCGAACAGCCCGTGCTTCTCCGTGACGTCGGGAGCGGCGCCGGGCGTGCGAGTGTCGACCTGCGAGGTGCCCTGGCTGCGGTCGGTGCCGATCTCGGAGCTGCTCGTGCTACTCAACTGTGAGCGGAGGTCGGAGTTCTCGGCCTCCAGCTGCTCCTTCTCGCTGCGAACGCCACGGACGGTGCGCTTGGTCTCGACCCGACGACGGCGCTTGCGGGCAGCGCCCGCGACCATGAGCGAGATCCCCAGCATGAGGACCGCACCAGCAACCGCGCCGGCCACGAACAAGCCGCCGATCGAGACGTTCGACAGCGAGACGCCGAACGCCGAGGCGGAGGGCACCGGGTCGGTGTTGGACAGCGCCACGCCCAGCGTGACGGCGCCGGAAATGATGAGCAGGACAAGGCCGAGGGCGAACACGGGCACCTCCATGGCGGGAAACGGGACGAGCGGAGGTCTACCCAGCCAGCCCGGTCCCGATCATCGCGCTGAGCAGACGTAGCGCCCCGGCCTTGTCGAGCGGTGAGTTGCCGTTGCCGCACTTGGGCGACTGCACGCAGGACGGGCACCCGGTCGCGCACTCGCAGGCCGCGATCGCGTCCCGGGTGGCCGTCAGCCACGCCTCGGCCCGAGCGAAGCCGCGTTCTGCAAAGCCGGCGCCGCCCGGCTGCCCGTCGTACACGAAGACCGATGCCTCGCCGGTGTCCTCGTGCAGCGCCGTGGACACGCCACCGATGTCCCACCGGTCGCAGGTCGCGAACAGCGGCAGCAGCCCGATCGCGGCGTGCTCGGCAGCATGCAGCGCGCCAGGGACATCGGCCGGCTCGACCTGCGCAGCTGCCAACAGCTCAGGCGTGACGGTGTACCAGACCGCTCGGGTCCGCAGCTGGCGCGGCGGCAGGTCCAGTGGCTCCTCGCCGAGCACCTCACCGGTCCGCAGCCGCTTGCGCAGGAAGGACACCACCTGGTGGGTGACATCGACCGTGCCGAGGAACAGCTCGATCCCGTCGTACGACGTGCTGCGCGCGACGTCGACGACTCGCAAGTCGGTCACGTCGCGGGCGGTCGTGGACCAGTCGGGGTCCTCGGCGTGCACGAGCGCGACGGCCTCCTCGAGGTTCAGCTCGTCCACCACCCAGGGCGTGCCCTGGTGCAGGTAGACCGCGCCAGCATGCGCCTGGGTGTGCGCGGAGGCGTTGTCCACCGTGCCGAGAAGCCGGCCGGTGGCGGCCTCGACCAGCCGGACGGGGGGCCCGCCCGTGCCCCGCAGGTCGGCGTCCGGGCGGTCCCGGCCGGTCCAAAACCAGCCGCGCGGCCGGGACCGCAGCGGCCCCCGCCGCACCAGGTCGGCGAGCAGCAGCCGCACCTCGTCCGGCGCGCCGAACAACGGAAGGTCGGCCTCGGTCAGCGGCAGCTCCGCGGCCGCGCAGCACAGGTGCGGCCCGAGGACGTAGGGGTTGGCCGGATCGAGCACGGTCGCCTCGACCGGCCGGCCGAACAAGGCGGAGGGATGGTGCACCAGGTAGGTGTCCAACGGGTCATCACGCGCCACGAACACCGCGAGCGCGCCCTGGCCGGCCCGGCCGGCCCGGCCGGCCTGCTGCCAGACCGACGCAACCGTCCCCGGCCAGCCGGACAGCACGACCGCGTCCAGGCCGGCCACGTCGACGCCGAGCTCCAGGGCGCTGGTCGCCGCCACGCCCAGCAGCTCGCCGGACTGCAACCGGCGCTCGAGCTCGCGGCGCTCCTCGGGCAGGTAGCCCGAGCGGTACGCCGCAAGCCGCGGCGGCAGTGACGGGTCGGTCTCCTCGAGCGCCCGCCGGGCCCCCATCGCGACCGCCTCCGCGCCACGCCGTGACCGGACGAACGCGATCGTCCGGGCGCCCTCCACGACCAGGTCCGCCAGCAGGTCACCGGTCTCGGCGGTGGCGGAGCGTCGTACCGGGGCGTCGTCCTCGCCGCGCAGACCGGGCTGGAGCGGCGGTTCCCACAGCGCGAACTCGGTGGCGCCGTGCGGCGACGCGTCGTCGGTCACGGCACTCACCGGCAGCCCGGTCAGGCGGCCCGCCGACTCCTGGGGAGCGCTCACCGTCGCGGACGCCAGCACGAACACCGGAGAGGCGCCGTAGCGGGCGCACACCCGCCGTAACCGCCGCAGGACCTGGGCGACATGCGAGCCGAACACACCGCGGTAGGTGTGGCACTCGTCGACCACGACGTAGCGCAGGCCACGCAGGAAGCGGCCGAAGTCCGCGTGCCGCGGCAGCACGCTGCGGTGCAGCATGTCCGGGTTGGTGAGCACCAGCGTCCCGAAGCGTCGTACCCAGTCGCGCTCCTCCTGTGCGGTGTCCCCGTCGTAGGTCGCGGCCCGCACCCGCATGAGCTTCAGGGCGCGTACGGCGCGCAGCTGGTCGGTCGCCAGCGCCTTTGTGGGGGACAGGTAGAGGGCGGTCGCCCGGTCGTCTGTCAGCAACGCCGCCAGTACCGGCAGCAGGTAGGCCAGTGACTTGCCGCTGGCGGTCCCGGTCGCCACCACCACCGAGCTGCCGTGGTGCGCCAGGTCCGCCGCCGCGGCCTGGTGCTCCCACGGCGCCGGCACCCCGGCGAGCGACAGCCGGTCTACGAGCAGTGCGGGCACCCACCCCGGCCAGTCGGCGCGCCGGCCCACGCGGGCCGCCACGTGCTCGACGTGCGTTACCCGATCGGCCCGCGACGGGTCGAGGAGCAGCCGCTGCAGCAACGTCTCCGGGGTGTGGGTCATCGCGACCAGTGTGGGCGTCGGCATGACAGCTCCCCGACGGGGTTAGATCCCCGGGCCTGATGGGTACGCGCCCCACCGCCCCTCAGAGGGGGCCTTGTCGGTGCGCGCGCTGCGGCCGAGCGAAGCTGTGGAGGATCTTTCGTGGACCTGTCCCTGTCGACCCGTATCGAGGGTGACCGCACCGTGGTGGTCGTGGGGGGCGAGATCGACGTCTACACCGCGCCGAAGCTGCGCGAGCAGCTGATCGACCTCGTCAGCAGCGGTCAGTACCACCTCGTCGTCGACATGGAGGGCGTCGAGTTCCTCGACTCCACCGGGCTTGGCGTCCTCGTGGGTGGCCTCAAGCGGGTGCGCGCCCATGAGGGCTCGCTGCGACTGGTCTGCACGCAGGAGCGAATCCTGAAGATCTTCCGGATCACCGGACTCACCAAGGTGTTCCCAATCCACGCCTCCGTGGAGGAGGCCGTCGCGGCGAGCGACTAGTGGCTCAGGTCGAGCTGCTGCTGTCGCCGCTGCCCGTCCACGTGCGCACCGCCCGGCTCGTCGGTGTCGCCGCCGCCCGGCGGGCCGGTCTGGACGACGAGCTGGTCGACGAGCTGCGGCTCGCCCTCGGTGAGGCCTGCACGCGGGCGGTCGGGCTGCACGTCCAGCACGCCCCGGATTTGCCGGTGCGGGTGCTGCTCCAGGACGACCCCACCGGCCTCACGGTCACGATCACCGACGCCGGGCCGAATGTAGAACGGAATGCCCCCGAGCTCGGCGCCTCGGCGTTCGGCGAGGACGGCGAGGAGGTCGATCCCGGGGTCGCGCTCGCGGTGCTGGCCGGCCTCGTGGACGACGTGCAGGTCCAGGCGGCCGAGAACGGACCCGGCACGGTCGTGGTCCTGCGCTGGCCTCTGCCGCCGCGTACGCCCTGACCGGCTCTGCCTCGATCGGCTCTGCCTCGATCGGCTCTACCCGCTCCGCCGTGGTCGGCAGCCGCCCGGCATCCACCCGTTGCGGACGTCCCGGCGGCAACTGCGTAGCCTTGCGCCGCTCGACCCCCGTCACCAGCCGCGGTGACGGCCCGCCGTGCGACCCGCGGACGACCCTGTCCGCGCCGATGTGGAGGCCGACGTGCCCGCGCTCAACCTCGCCGCCAGGGCAGCCAGCCAGGCTGACCTCCCGACGTTCCTGTCGGAGGACCGCAAGTACCTGATCCTCATCCTGATCGTCTCGGTGGTGGCGCTGGTCTTCGCCGGGATCTTCGCCAAGGAGGTGCTGGCGGCCGAGCAGGGCCCGCAGAAGATGCGCGACATCAGCCGCGCCGTGCAGGAGGGGGCCGCGGCCTACCTGTCCCGGCAGTTCCGGACGCTCGCGGTGTTCGCGGTCCTGGTGTTCGCGCTGCTGTTGCTGCTTCCCGGCTCCAGCGAGGTCCGCATCGGTCGGTCGGTCTTCTTCCTCATCGGGGCGTTCTTCTCCGGGCTGGTCGGCTTCATCGGCATGACGTTGGCGACCCGGGCCAACGTCCGGGTGGCGCATGCCGCCAACTCGACCGGGGCCAAGCGAGCGATCCGGATCGCCTTCCGCTCCGGTGGCGTGGTCGGGATGTTCACCGTCGGCCTCGGCCTGCTCGGCGCCACCATCGTGCTGCTGGGCTACGGCCGCAACGCCCCCGAGGTGCTCGAGGGCTTCGGCTTCGGCGGGGCGCTGCTCGCGATGTTCATGCGGGTCGGCGGCGGCATCTTCACCAAGGCGGCCGACGTGGGCGCCGACCTGGTCGGCAAGGTTGAGCAGGGGATCCCGGAGGACGACCCGCGCAACGCGGCCACCATCGCGGACAACGTCGGTGACAACGTCGGGGACTGCGCCGGCATGGCGGCCGACCTGTTCGAGTCCTACGCCGTCACCCTGGTCGCCGCGCTCATCCTGGGCCAGGCGGCCTTTGGCGCCGAGGGCCTGGTCTTCCCGCTGATCGTGCCGGCCATCGGTGTGCTCACCGCGCTGGTCGGCATCTTCGCGACCAGCCCCCGGGACAGCGACCGCAGCGGCATGAGCGCGATCAACCGCGGCTTCTTCCTGTCCGCGCTCGTCTCGGCGGTCCTGGTCGGGATCGCCTCGTACAGCTACCTGCCGGACTCCTTCGCCGGCCTGCATGGAGGTACGACGTCCTCCCGCGACCCCCGGACCGTCGCCCTGGTCGCGGTCATCATCGGGATCGTGCTGGCCAGCCTCATCCAGGTGCTGACCGGCTACTTCACCGAGACGACCCGCAAGCCGGTTCGCGAGATCGGGCGCAGCTCACTGACGGGTCCGGCGACCGTCATCCTGGCCGGCATCTCGGTCGGCCTGGAGTCGGCCGTCTACTCCGCCATCCTCATCGGCGGGGCGGTGTACGCCGCCTTCCTGCTCGGCGGTGGCTCAGTCGTGCTCTCGCTGTTCTGCGTGGCGCTGGCCGGCACCGGACTGCTCACGACCGTCGGCGTCATCGTCGCCATGGACACCTTCGGGCCCATCTCGGACAACGCCCAAGGCGTCGCCGAGATGTCCGGCGAGGTCGGCCCCGAGGGTGCCCTGGTACTCACCAGCCTGGACGCCGTCGGCAACACCACAAAGGCCATCACCAAGGGCATCGCGATCGCCACCGCCGTCCTGGCGGCCACTGCGCTGTTCGGGTCGTTCCGGACCGCCGTCGAGCGCTCGCTCGTCGACGCCGGTCGCAGCGCGGGCAGCTTCTCGCTGTCGATCGAGAAGCCCAACCTGCTGTTCGGCCTCATCATCGGTGCGTCAGTGGTGTTCCTGTTCTCCGGATTGGCCATCAGCGCGGTGAGCCGGGCGGCCGGCCGGGTGGTCTTCGAGGTGCGCGAGCAGTTCCGCATGCACCCGGGGATCATGGACTTCTCCGAGAAGCCCGACTACGCCCGCGTGGTCGACATCTGCACCAAGGACTCGCTGCGCGAGCTGGCCACGCCGGGGCTGCTCGCCGTGCTGGCCCCGATCGCCGTTGGCTTTGCGCTCGGCTACGCGCCGCTGGGCGCCTTCCTGGCCGGTGCCATCGCGGCCGGCGTGCTGATGGCGGTCTTCCTGTCCAACAGCGGCGGGGCCTGGGACAACGCCAAGAAGCTGGTCGAGGACGGGACCCACGGCGGCAAGGGGTCGGCTGCGCACGAGGCGACGATCATCGGCGACACGGTGGGGGACCCGTTCAAGGACACCGCCGGACCGGCGCTCAACCCGCTGCTGAAGGTCATGAACCTGGTGGCCCTGCTGATCGCTCCGAGCGTCGTGAAGTACGGCATCGGCGTGGACGCCAACAAGGGGGTGCGCTTCATCGTGGCCGCAGTGGCCATCGCAGGCATCGTGGCGGCGGTCACGGTGAGCAACAAGCGCGGTGTAGCAGGCGCCAGCGAGACGGTCGAGCCGGTCGCTGTGTCCGCCTGAATGGTTCGGCTTACAGCAATTTGGTCGGCAGCCGCTTTCGAAGAAGGGCGAGCCACATGGGCGGAGGGCACCGTCGCAAGGTCTAAATGTGGTAGACGCGTAAGAATGTGTAAGTACACAGAGTAAGCAACTTGTCACAGAGTGATTTTTAGCCGACAATGGCAGTGAAACCTGACCTTGGGTTCATCCGCCTATGTCGCCTCGCCCAGGAGCGCCCCGTGTTGGCAGGAACGTCCCGCCCCGATTCCGCGCCGCCCGCCCAGGCCTCCACCGCCTCGCGGTCCTCGGGGCCTGTGTGCTCGCCGCCGTCGCCGTCGGCGCCCCCGCCGCCTCGGCCGCCCCCGTGACCGCTGCAGCTCTCGCGCCGGTTCCGGCCGGCAGCTACAACGGCTACAGCTCCGGCGACGTCACGTACGCCAACCTGGGCGACTTGCCTGGGGTGAACATCGCCAAAGCTTCCACGGGCCAGTCCGCCGCCGGTGTCGCCTCGCCCACCGGCAAGCTGACCACCCAGGACCAGCTCCTCCAGCCCCTGTTGACCAAGCCCACCGCAGGCAAGACGGCGTACGGGCACGGCACCGGGCTCAACGTGGGTATCGGCGGCGGGACCGTCTCCACGCGCCCCCAGGTGGCTGAGAGCACGGCCGAAAGCGACGTCGCCGCCGCCGAGCACCCAGACCAAGACCGATGTGCCCATCAAGGCCGATCCGCTGTTGACCGCCAACCTTCTCACGAGCACCGCTAACGCCAACACCACCTCCGGCAGCTCGTGCGTGATAGGCAAGGACATCAGCAACGGCCTGGCGCGGATCGCGGACGCGAAGGCGCTCACGCCTCCCGGTATGTCTTCGGTCATCAAGCTCGGCGGCACGTCGGAATCCCTCTCGCGGACCCTGCTCGTCAAGCCGACCACGCGGACCGGGGCGACGGTGTCGAGTCCGAACTCCGGGCTGCTCAGCCGAACCACCCAGACGCTGGCGCCCGTCACGCTGTTTGGAGCCCTCGGGGCAGCCAATGCCCTCAAGATCGAGGTTCTCGGTCCCCTGCAGCTGTCTGCAGAAGCCGGTGGCCAGCCGGGGACGAGCGTGGTCAGGTACGGCGTCCAGGGTGCAAGTGGAGCCACCCCGGTGCTCCGGATCACTGTCGGAACCGGTAAGCCAATGGAACTGACCAGCCAGCAGCTGTTCGGCAACGGCGGCGTCGTCTTGCCGCTGGGCGTCGCGGACGTCATTATCGGCACCCCGGCGCACTCGCTCACCGGCCTCGAGGGCACGCCGGTCACCGAGCTCCGTGAGGGCACCAGCGCATCGGCCGCGGCCGACTTCATCCGCATCAGCGTCCCGGGCAAGCTCACGCCGCCCGGGGGCGCGACCCCCGTCGGCGGACCGGCCGGAACGGTCCTCAACCCCGTGCTGAGCCCCCTTCTCACCGCCCTCAAGCCGCTCACGGCTGGGCTGCAGGACGCGCTCAAGGCCGCTGGCTCAAACCTCGCCGACGTCCGGGTTGGTCACTTGGAAGTCAGCTCGACGGTCCCGGCCGGCGGCATCGTCTGCGCCGCCGCTGACACAACCAACCCGCTGAGCGAGAGCCGCAAGGACGTCAGCGCCACGACGGTCCCCGCCGGCCAGACCTTCACCTACGACATCCGGGTCCCGAACCGCGGCACGTCGCCGGTGACCAACGTGACGGTCGACGACACCTACGCCGCCGGCCTCCAGTTCGTGTCATCGACGCCCGCACCTGCGAGCAGGGGCACCAACACGCTGCATTACAACCTGGGCACCATCCAACCCAACCAGGTCGTCGTCATCGTCCAGACCTTCCGGGTCCCGGCGAATGCGCCGAACGGCACCGTCTACAAGAACGACGCGGTTATTCGCGGGACCTACCAGGGTATGACGCTGCCTCCGGTCACCGTGCACGTCCCCGGACCCACCGTGGCCCCGGCGGGCAGCGGCCCGTGCAACCTGCAGCACTCCACCAAGTTCGCCAGCAACACCCAGGTCAAGACGGGTGAGAACTTCGGCTACTTCGTGAACGTGCTCAACAGCGGCGGCCAGGCCTGCACCAACGTGGTCGTCCGGGACACGCTGATCAATGGCGTTCGTTTCGTCAGCTGCACCGACGGCTGCACGCACAGCGGCCAGACGGTGACGTGGCGAATCGGCACCCTGCAGGCCGGTCAGAGCCGGGTGCTCTCGGTGATCGTCAAGACCGTCGCCACCAGCGGCACCCTGCCCAACAGGGCGGACGTCACGGCTGACAGCGGGACGCCGGGGCACCCCTCGACCGGTGGCCCCACCGTCAGCGGCGTCTCGGTGCCGGCACCTGGGCGTCCGGCCTCCGGAGCAGAAGCAGCAGCGCCAGCAGCACCAGCAGCACCAGCAGCACCAGCACGAGCCCTGCCGATGACCGGCCTCCCGGCGGTTCCGGCCGCGCTAGGCCTGACCCTGCTGGTTGGAACGGGCGTCCTGCTCCGCCGCCGCAGCAGCTAGCAGCACCAGCAGGTCCGTCCGGCCCGGTTCCCCCGCACCTGGGGTGACCGGGCCGGACGCTGTCCGGCTCCCGTCGGCCGCTGGGTTCGCTGCTCGTGGACTTCCCCGCGCCCGGACCTGGCAGCCTGGGACTGTCGCCAGCCCGCTTGACAAGCGATGCACCCTGTTCGCAGACCTGATCAGCCCCCGTAGCTTGGAGAGACGTGCCCGACACCGAGGACCTTGTGACGGCCCCGCAGGCTGCCGCCGCGCCGGACGTCGCGAAGAAGGCACCCGCGAAGCGGACCGCAGCCACCCACGGTGGTCGGCGCCTGGTCATCGTCGAGTCGCCCGCCAAGGCCAAGACGATCGCCGGCTATCTGGGGGCCGGTTACGTCGTGGAGAGCTCGATCGGCCACATCCGCGACTTGCCGCGTAACGCCGCCGACGTCCCGGCCAGCCACAAGCACCTGCCGTGGGCCAAGACCGGGGTCGACGTCGACAACGGCTTTGAGACGCTCTACGTCGTCAGCGCCGACAAGCGCCAGCAGGTCGC
>JAABUM010004050.1_pt1 | contig 17010 bp, 18 predicted proteins | sample 5559161 | NCBI WGS metagenome assembly JAABUM01 (sample SAMN10711868, study PRJNA513369) | rock metagenome | isolation source: Antarctica rocks | place: Antarctica: Victoria Land, Siegfried Peak nord | reverse complement strand
AGTGGACGGAGGTCTTCACCGACCCCCAGATGACGGCGGCGCTGCTCGACCGGGTCCTCCATCACGCCCAGATTCTGGAGCACAGCGGGACATCACGCCGCTTCCAGGAGAGCCTGGGGCGCCACACTCCCCCGGGCCTGCCCCATGCGTGATCTCTGTTGGGTAACATTTTGCCCGCACAGGGCGGCCCAATGAGCGTCCACACGCCCATTGTCTCGGCGGTCTCCGTCTACGATGACGCGCGGCCCGCCTGGTCCGTGCGTCTCGACACGGCCGCGTGGGTGGCCTGGTTGGAGGACCCGACGACCACCCGCTTCGCCTACCCCCTCTTCGACCCCGCAAAGGGCTACATTGTGGGGCGCATGACCGTGCGCAAAGAGCGCCGTGCGCGCGGCGGCACCTACTGGACGGCGTATCGGCGTACCTGCGGTCGCCTCCGCAAGGTCTACCTGGGCCGCACAGAGACCCTGACGCACGCCCGCTTGGAAGATGTCGCCTGTCTGCTGCGCGCGGCCAACGACGCCCGCGCCTCCCCGCCCGCTCCCCACCATGCAGACAGCACGGGAGGTGGCCTCCTTTTCGATTGGCACTGACGCCCGGCCACCTTTTTTTCGACCGTTTCGATGACTCTCTCCCCAGGAACAAGAATATCTTCGTGGCTCCCATTTCGGTCGGCAGCCTGGTTCCCCTTTCGCTTGACAAACACAGTAGGCTTCGATGATGCGCCCAAGCTGCGATCCCGTAGCCCTCATCCTGTGCCCCCTATGTCTGGCTGCACAACGTTCTTGTTCTCAACTTATTATAGAACCTTTGTTCATGTTAGTCGTGGCATTAGAAGTGCGAACGACCTGCTCTGCGGGAGCATCCACTGGTCCATCAACGTCAGGCCCCAGGGTCCTGGGGTGTTCGGTACCGAACACCCCAGGCGGCAGGAGAGGGCGGCATGTATCGGTGTAGAGGCGAACCTGTCCGTGGCGGAAGCCTTCGTCGTGCTGCGTCGCGCTGAGCAAGAGTTTCTTGCCAGTCCTCCTCCCACTCCCAGTGCGGCCTCCATTATTGATTGCGATTACTGACCCCCGCACAGCATTATCAGCCCCCGTCCGACCACTGGAACCGGTCTCTTCCGAAAAAGTGCGCCAGAGACTCCATCGGATACCCAGTTCTGATGTGCTGTGTGGTACCAGCAAGCACGATAGGCCGGTCGATGCCATCATTGGTGCGTAATGTCGCGTCCTTCTGTCCGTGGACCCCCATAGGAAGGTCTGTCAAGGCCCCACCCCATCTTTCAACATCCGGTGGGGTAGCGATTGGCTGTGCCCACATTGAATACGCGACGGGGTGCTCGGTTCCATCTTGAAGTCGTAGGGTGCCCGTGCCCTGGTAGAGTGCTCCATCAAATGCGAGCCAAGGATCCGGCCAGTCCTGCATGACTTTCTTCCAACGCGCCTGTACGGCCTCTTGCAGAGTGCTCAGCCAATAGCGTACATGAGGGGGCAGGGTCGGTGTCATTCGGCGCTTATTCAAGGTGCGGATGGCCTCATCATCACCAAGCGCAGTCAACGCCTGACCATACTTCCACGCGTCCAACATCTCCGCGTGGGTGCCATCTGCAACAGTCAGAACCCGGGATAAGTACGTGGAGGCCCAGCCGCGTTCGCGACGCTCATTAGCTGTGCGTCGTGCTGAGTCACGCACAGACAGCTCAGGATCTGCTTCAAGAGTCTCGTGGATCGTGCGAAATGCCTCTTCTCCCACTGCATCCTCGGGGTACCATGAGCAAGCCTCCGCGGCTCTTTGCCGCAACACGGGTGCTGATGACTCCTCTAGCCAACTTGCGCACGCTAGCATGAGTGTCTCGGACGAGCGGTGGGCGAGGGCACGGTAGGCAGCGCGGCGTACCGCAAAAGCGCCGTCCCGAGCAAGATCGAGCAAGATCGTTTCAACATGACCCTCGAGGGGGACATGAGGTGGAAGCTTCTCCAAGGCTTCGGCAAGAGCAATGCAAACTTCTGGGAGCCACTCAGCCAAAATTTCCTCCCAGGGTTCCGCAGCCAAGCGAATCGGATCCAAGGTCGCTAAGCTAGCAAAGAGCGCTGTTTCACCTGCACGGCTCCGTTGGCGCGTGCGTGCACGAAAGACAAGGGCGTCTATAATTTCCGGCGGCGTCTCCAGCCCACCGGAGCCATCATGGGCTGCCTGAATCTGATGGAGGGCTTGAATAGCGGAGGCCCACTGCTCGGTTCGTATGATGGACGCAAGAGCGTCGACAAAGGCCGCTGGGTTGCGGCGGTATAACGCGCCAATGACCGTCGGTGCCCATTCGCTTACAGCAGTTCCCTCAACACGCTGCCACACGTCGCCTTGCTGCTCAAGCCCAAGCCTGCGACGCATAAGATCTGGATGGAGGAGCAACTCACCCGACTCAGCCAAGGTCTCCAGGGCGCGAAGGGCCAGCCAATCATCCTTTTCATCGGCCCAGCGACGACAGAGAGCTGTGGTCTCCGCGTCGGCCGTTCCCTGACGACTATGGATCAGCGTCGTCAGTAGAAGGCTCCTTTCATATCTGTCACGCTCATCATCGTGCACGATGGCGACAATCTCACGCTGGACAGTCTCATCAATGAGATCTGGAGCAATCTCGGCCACAGCGTCTAATCCAACGGCCGCTAGCATGGTCTGTGCTGGATGCGCGTCGGCACGGACAAGTCGTGAGGCCAAGGAAGGAACAAGCGTCTGATCACCCGCTTGAGCAAAGGACCGCGCCAGATCAGCAACAGCATCTCCAGACTGCTGCGACGCAAGACCGCTCATGGTATAGCCACATTCGAGCAGATCATTCAATGCCCGGCGTGTCCCAGAACTATGGGCGGCGTCAACAGCGGCGATGCGATAGGCCCACTCAACTGACGCGCCCGCACGGTCATGATCGAATGGCTGAATGAGCCAGAGGTGAACGATGGATGGCAATGGATCAACGCGGAAGCAGGCTAGCAAGAGGCAAATCGCGCGTCTGGTAAAGGAGTTCTCTTCGTCCTCAAGGGCAAGGGTGAAGAGAGCAAGCGTCTCCGGATCACCAAAGCGCAGAAGCACGTTCCAGGAGATTTCCTTAACGCGCATCTCCAGTGTCGCGCCGCGACCTTCCGTCCCCGTGTTTGTACGGGCCACTGCCCGCACGCTATTGAGCGCATCGCCCGCTGCTGAATACAGGGAGCTGTCCAGATGGCGCGGCCGGACACATTCAGAGATGCGTAACCCGACACGATACTGCTGATCGAGCAAGGTATTGTGAGCACCCCATCGCTGCAGGAGGTACGGGACCACGGCGCGACTATCACAGTGTGAGGTGATGCTACTGCTGAGTTCCACGCCACCAAAGATAGGATAGGGGGACCGCTCATCTAGTGTGCGAGCAATGTGCCATGCTTGGTCCTGCAGATCCTCATCGGCATCTCTAGTACTGGCGATACCGGCACATACCTGAGCGAGGTAGGTGTCTGGCTCGGACAACGGATAGCCATGATCTAGCCAGTCTTGCACAATGGGCAGAAGCGCTGGCTCAGCGAGGCGATCAAAGACGACGATGAGAGAGAGGTCCAGGGGCTCTGTTGCATGAGCAGAAGCACGTCGGCGTGCTTCTTCAACGACACGCTCTCGGTCGGTGGTGGGCACTCCTAGCGCAGCCAGAGAGGCCAAGGCGACATTACCGTTCTCTACAGAACGCGATGAGACAACAGACCACAGCACTGCTGGCACATCCGACCGTCGATACCCGATCACAGTAAGGGTGGAACAGGTGGATGCTATGTGATAGCCCGACCTAATCATATTGATGAGGGAATCGAGAACCTGATCGCGGAGCGCTGTTTTGCTGGTCCCCACATATTGTCCAATCCACTCGGCCAGCACAGTCTGACACTGACTTGCGGTATAGGCGGCGAGGTCATCGCTCTCTGCAAGACATAGTGGTAGGGCGTATGTCACGATTAGAGAGAGCGCTGTATCTGGATCATCGATCGTGAGGTCCTTGAGTGCCCGTAGGACGCCGGTGCGCAAGGAACGGGCATGATCTGCATCAAGCATGCCTGTGCGCTCTTGCTCATCAATACTGTCCAGGACGGCAACAATCTCGGCAGGCTCATCACTGCGATATATCTTGTTCCACAGCTCGTGGAACGCAACTAGGTCAGTATCCATCAGACTACCGCCTCTGCAACGGCTCGCCGTTGCAGGTAGCTCCATACGATAGGATGACGCCATCGCCATAATCGTCCTGAACGTGTCACCAGCCCCGCAGAGGCTGCCTCGTTGAGCAAGCGGCGTGCCGTGTCCTTACTTAATTCCCATTCCTGCTGGGCAACACTGTACCAGGCGGTGTCAGGGTTTAGCTTATCTCCCGCTGTGGTGGTGGCAATTCCCGAGCATAGGTCGAAGAAAGACTCTTCCATTAAGTCGGCATCCTGGTTGCGCTCATGGGCTTTCGTGTAGACACGACCGACGAATTTGTTACACAGCGCGTCAACGGCTGCCGCGTGGCCCTGCAAAGCGTGCAACCTCACATCGTCGGCGAGTGCCAGGAGGGCGCCCCACATGGCTGGGTGGTGGAGCGCGTCAAGAACGAAATCATCGATCGTGATTGACGGGCCGGTTTCGGCAGCCAAAGGGAGTGTCTGAGCAGCGACTGGTATATCGAGTACACGCGAAGCGCTCCCCGCTGCATCCGGCACGTACGCGCGGATCGCTTGATAAAGTTCAAAATCATCGAAATCGCTCACCGAAATCGTCACCACAGTATTAGGAGGATGGAAGCCGCTAGCACTGAGCTGTAAACCCTTCGGAGCCTGTAGTATGTCATCCCGTCCACGCGACGTCACAACAATGACGAACCGAGGAGAGCCCTTTTTTCGCTCACGCTGTTCCTCGCCCCATGCCCATGTCAGCAGCTCCGTAATCCGCTCAGGAAAGGCCGCCTGCTCATCCAATCCATCGACGCCGAGATACAAGATCGTCCCGTAATCATCTTCGTTGGCGTTGCTGAGGCGGCTAACCGCTCGCGCATGGCTCTCGTCACGGCGGTGGTAGTCATCAGGATCATGGATCAGGGCCCAGTCGCAGATTGTCTGTGCCACCCACGAGTGCGGGATTATGCGAGCGCTCCTCATCTCTGTAAAGGCTCCAGCGTCAGGAGGTGTATGCATGACCTTATCATAGGCCCAGTGCCATAGGCTTGCCGTCTTACCACATCCCCCTTGACCAGTTAAAACAACAAGCGCATGGCTCATCACTGCATCATTGAGTTGAGCGATAACTGATTCCCTCATGATTGGTAATTGGTTGGACAACGGGCGCGCGAAAGAAGTGCTAAGCCGGTGTTGGGTTGCAGAGGCAATGGCTTGAGGAGTGAGCGGTCGGGCATCAGAAGAACCTGCGATTGCTCGCGCGATGGCTGATTTATCTAACTTGCGTTCCATTCCAGCAGCAGCAGCACGCATGGTCTGACTGACAAGGCGGTCGATCCCATCACTCGTTTCCTGGCGCGTTGCCCCAAGGCACTTCCCATATGCATAGAGCTTGTCAATTGATCGATCCAGGGAAGAGGACGTTACCACACGCACGGGCAATAGCCCCTCTGTTGGCGGTGCATTAATCGGCCAGCTTGTTTGCTCGTCGATTTGGATGACGCGGCTCAGTGCTCGGGCATCTGCGCTGACAGGTCGATTAGTCACAAGCACAAATGCTTCTGGGAATGTGCCTTGACGCCGCGCACTGAGGGAACTCCTGTCTAGGCTCTTGATAATTCCTTGCATATCGCTGCCTGAAATCGACTCAGGAGGATCCTGACGCGAGTACTTTACTTGCACGAGGGCCGTCGCTTCATGCCCTATCCCCAGATCCCTATAGAGGGCAATATCTTCGTCAAATGCCTCCATGCTTGCACTCGCGGGTCGAGCGAGGGTGAGTAACGCATCAAGTTCGTCGTCATTGTCTCCGTCACCTGACAGGTCGTTGGTTCGCACTATCATATTGAGCAGCAGGATAGCCTGATAGACATAGCCGCAGATTCCGTTACGTCCTCCATCAGTGGCCACGCTCACAATCCTCGCGCACATAGGGATATAGCTCGATAAACAACCCAGTCTGCCTGTCGATCGGTGAACCGCATCAACACGTTACCTCATTCATTAAGATAAGTGAGAAGAAGGCGGCTTGCGTGCTCAAGGGCCGCTCTTGTCGCAGGAGAGAGGTCGCCGGTGCGCTCAACGAGCTGCTGAATAGCCTGCACAGCCATGATCGCTGCCTGCTCCACGGTAGCATCCACTGGCCCCTCGGCCTCAGGAGCCACGGTCGTGGGGTGTTCGGTACCGAACACTTGTGCAGCATCGACGGGCGGCACTGATGCGGTCCGCTGGTCCTGGGGGTGTTCGGTACCGAACACCTGGAGCCCTGTAATCGCGAGACGGCGCATCTGCCCTCCCTAGTGCTGAGGGCATTCCAGGTGCCTCACGTACGGACGGTGAGGCGCTCTTGGCACGGCGGAAGCGGCGCACATCCTCCACCGTCTTCAGGCGCCGCGCCCGTGCTTCCTCAATCGCCTCCGGCTGGATCGCCTTGGGAAGGCCCCGGATCTCGATGGCCGTGGTGGGGCTAATCACCTCCTGGCCAACCAGGGGCGCGACATCCTCGTCCATCGCGAGGTTGAGCAACTCCGACACGTCGCCGAGACTACGGCCTGTTCGACGCGCGATATACCGCACGGACCACTTATAGTCGGTCTTGAGACGCAAGAGAGCAGCCATGGTGTCGGCCCTGCTCAGGTCGGCGCGCGCCAGGTTCTCGACCAGGGCGTCGGCAAAGGCTGCCTCCTCCGTCTCTTCCAGCACCAGGCAGGGGAGCTGCGCCACGCGGGCGCGTTCCTCTGCCTCATCGCTCCCCTGCACGATGCGTGCGGCCATCAGGCGGCGCGACCCCGCGATCACCACGTAGGCACCAGGTCGCGCTGGATCGCGGCGTACAACGAGTGGCTGCAACAGACCGCGCTCAGCAATCGAGGTGGCCAACTCCTCGACCCCTTCGAAGGCTTTACGGGGATTATCGGGGTTTGGCGTGAGGCGCTCGACAGGGATCAGCAGCGCACGGGGGATGACGGTGAACGAGTTCTCCGCCGCATCGGCCAGTTGCTCCGCCGTCACCTGCCCCGCATTTGAACTGGCGAGCAGTGTCTCACTGAGGCGCCCTGGGCGTCGTTTAGAGGTGGGCATGGGTGAAGAGCTCCTTGGCCACCACATCGTACTCTGGAGTGGCCAGGTCATAGGTGGCGATGCGTGCCCGACGCGGGATAGGGGGGAGGACAAGCAGCGGAGGGCTGTGTTGCTGGGCGATCTCGCGGATATCTTCCATGCGCTCACGGTGTAAGACCGTCCGCTCCACCATCGCGGGCAACAGAGCAACCAGGCGCATATCGGGGCTGACGATGAGGCGCTGCGCCTCGATGTTCTCCAGGTAGGTCACCAGGTTGAGGATACCCTGATCTTCGGGATGCACGGGCACCAGCACCAGATGTGACTCTTTGAGCGATTGGATCGCCGAGAGGCCGGGCGGGGTATCGATAATCACCAGACGCAGGCCAGACGACGCCGGCGGCAACTCTGTCCCCGGCAGAAGGACCACACCGGGGCGCAGAAGATCAGGGTAGAGCTGCAGGAGCTTACTCAGGTTGCGCGACTCGTCGCGATCAACGATGCCGACGGCGGGCTGCTCGGCTGTGCCACCGTAGACCTCGGCCGCGCGGGTCGCCAGGTAGAGGGATGAGGTGCTCTTCGACACGCCGCCCTTTTGAGCGCCCACGGCCAGCACCCTCATGGATGCGTCTCCGTGGTGTGAGATCGGCGCGGACGGCCAGGACGTCGCTCCGCCACACGCGCCAAGTCAGAGCGGGCAATAATCCAGCCACCGCTAATCTTCCGTGCGGGTAATCGGCCGACCTTAATAAGCACGTACACCCGATCAACACTGATCCCTAAGGCAGCGGCGGCATCAGCGGCGCTCAAAATATCGTGCAGGTCCATGGGCTTAACTATACGCTAGCAACGATAGTTTTGGCAACTGCCCCGGTGTCCGTTTCTCACATAGTGTTTGAGAAACACACGTCTGCTCTACCGTTCGTCCGCCTGCACCCCTAGCAGGTCTTCGAGCACAGAGAAATAGTAGGGCATACGGTTCTTGGTCCCGGCCGGGCTACCGTCCGTGGCGTCGCGGGCGATGTTGCCGCGCGCTTGGGTGATCGTGCGCGCCTCATGCATCAGGTCGACGAAGGCCTGTTCGGGGAGGGCACTCTCGGCCCAGAGGCGCAGGGCGCGGCTGCGGTTGGGCCGTTCATGGTCGGTGTCATGGAAGAGCCGAGAATAGTCGCGGCTCACCTGTGCAATAAAGTCGGAGTAGCGCGGGACGGTCTGGGGCTTCTCCGCACGTCCGTGAGCAGGTCTCTCTTTTGGGGGTGTGGCATTCGAACTATTCGAAAGATCTCTCTCTTGATACTCTGTTTCTTGTTCGACTGTTTCTTGTGGGTCCGCTCCAGCGGACGCCCCCCGGCCACTCTTCCGGACGCCCCCATCTTCCCTAGCGGACCCTAGGGTCCGCTCTTCCGGACGGGAGGGTCCACTCTTCCGGACCCTAGGTGCTACTCTAGCGGACCCTCCCTCATTCCAGCGCTGCGCCCGCGGGTCCTCGTCCTCGACGCCCGCGTCCTCAGCGATGATATTGAGTGAATACAGGGTGGGGCCGTCGGCCCCGTTGGCGGCGATCGTCGGCCGTGCCTGAATGATGTTTTTCTCCTTGAGCGAGCGCAAGGCGTCGGTCACGGTCGAGCGTCCCAGGCCGGTGCCCATGTCCAGTCTCTTGCCGGCTTTCGTGACGATCCCCGAACAGATCTGCTCAATACTGATCGCATCGGCGTTCTTGCTAAAGCCGAAGGTGCGGCGCACGATGTACAGCACGACCTTGAGCTCGGCGCCGGTTAAGCGGGCCATGAGCCAGTCGAAGAGTTCGTCCGGCGTCTGGGTATAGGTCGGCGAGCGGAAGCCGATAAAGTGCCAGTCCTGGCCGCCCCCCGCCCGCCCGTCGCTCTCACGTTTGCGCGGCATCAGGGAGCCCCTGGCCGGGTCATCTCAGGACCACTTCTCATGGGTGGTGCGTCTCCGGTGGGGAGAGGGAGACGCCGCCGGGGTCGTCCTGCCGGGCGCCGCACGATGCTGGCGAGATCATGACGGGCGATCATATAGATAGGGCCGAACTTCGTCGCCGGCAGTCGGCCGTCCCCGATGAGCTGGCGGATCCGAATGGCGCTAACGCCTAACTCAGCGGCAGCGTCGGCAGTGGTGATGTACTCGGTCATGGCTCAATTCTATTATCATCGATAGGATTTTCAAGGGAGTTGTGCACAGACACCTTCATTACCTGCCACACCCTCTGGCCGAGGGCTCAACATGACGTTGACCCCTTGTGGCTAACGCCCTGTATACTGCACAGCGAGAGACGGGAGCACTGGGTGCTCTCCACGATGATAGAAGAGGTCGCGAGCAAGGGGTTTGTATGATGCAAACCCCTTGTCCGTAACAGATAAGGAGGAGAAGATGAGCGACGAGCAGACGCCACGCCGCCCACGATCAAAGCGGCGTGCGCCAACGCCCCCTCCACCAGACACCGGACGGGACGCGGCACCCCTGAGCGGGGAGGACCCCTCTGTTCCAGCCGTCATTGCTCAGCGGCAGGTTCTGCTGGACGAGGCGGCTGAGATTGTCGCCGTGCGCGCGGATGACGACACCATCTACCTGCCGCTCCGCCAAATCTGTGACAGCTTGGGCCTGGACTATGTGGGCCAGATGCAGCGCATCCGGCGCGATGGAGTCCTAGGCCAGGGTCTGCGTCAGATGCCCGTACAGACGGCCGGCGGCCGGCAAGCGATGCAGTGCTTCCTCCTCACCTATATCCCGTATTGGGTGTCTGGCATCGAAGTCGAGCGGATCCGTCCCGAGCTGCAACAGCGCCTCCGGGCCTACAAAGAATGGGTGATTGCCCGCGTGTACGAGGCCTTCGCGGCAGAAACCGGGATGACACCGGCGCTGACGGCCGGTGCAGGGTCGGCTGACACCGCGCTCACGCTGCAACAGGTGGAGCAGTTAGGTCTTGCCCTGACCACACTGGCGCGTCAGCAGCTCGCGCTGGAAGAGCATGTTGTCCATGAGATCACCGACGTACGCACGCAGATCTCTGCCGTGGACCAGCGCCTTGACCGGGCCGCCGAGGTGATGCGCGATACCATCCATGAAGTGGCAGCCCTCAAGGCACGCTTGGCGCCTGGCCAGTCCATTACCGACGAGCAGGCGGCCGAGATTGCCGGCATGGTTAAGGCCATCGCCCATGCGCTCACCGAGCAAGAGGTGAGCGCGGGGACGAAGCGGCGCACCAATGCGTACAGCGCCGTCTTCTCTGAACTCTATCGGCGCTTCGGCGTCACCTCCTATAAGCTGGTGAAAGTCGAGAACTGCCCTGACGTGATCGCCTGGCTGCGGGAGTACCAGCAGTCCCTGGAGATCGGGACACAAGATGCTGGGGCGGCCACCTAAGATCGGGCTGCGGAGCATGATAGTGACGCGACGCCAAGACCGTGAACGGAGACAAGCTATAGAGGTACACCCCGTGGTGCGGCACAAGGCGGAACACCTCGGTGCCCTCGGCACGGAGTGGCTCGCGCACCTCCCTGAGCTCGTATCCGACCTCGAGCGGCAGTGGTCGATCACCGTCGGCGACCCGTTCAGCGGGGGAACCACAGCGTACGTCTGCCGCGCCCGCACACACGATGGTGACGCTGTGGTGCTCAAGCTCTCGCTTCCCGACGACGGCTTCCGGAACTCCGTCCGCCTCCTTGAGGCCGCACAGGGCCATGGGTATGTGCGCCTTCTCGCGCATGACACGGAGCGGCATGCAATCCTCCAAGAAGCTCTTGGCGCCCCGTTGGGCACGCTCGACCAGACTCCGGAGCACCAGATACGTGTGCTCGGGCAGACCTTGCAACAGGCGTGGCGCGTGCCTAGGTGGGACGGCTTAATGGTCGAGCCGGCCACGGAGAAGGCCGCGCAGTTGGGTGAACTCGTGGGGCGGCTCTGGACATCTCTGGGCCGTCCGTGCTCCCAACGTGTGCGAGACCAAGCGCTTGCCTACGCCACATCCAGGGCCGCCGCGTTCGACATCGACCGATGCGTCGTTGTCCACGGCGACCCCCATCCTGGCAACGCCTTGTGCGTCCCGACGCCTCGGCCTGGCGCGGAGTCCGGTTTTGTTTTTGTGGATCCTGACGGCTTCTTGGCTGATCCGGCGTACGACCTCGGCGTCGTGTTGCGGGATTGGTCGCCACAGCTGTTGGCCGGAGACACGTCCGCCCTAGCCCGAGAGTATTGCCGGTTGCTCGCCACGGAGACCGGTGTCGATGAGACGGCAATCTGGGAATGGGGCTTCCTGGAGAGAGTGTCGTCAGGCCTCTACACCATGCAGTTTGCCGACCCCGACCTGTATCGGCCTTTCTTGGAAACAGCCGAACGGCTCTGTCGATGAGCGCCGACGAGAAAAGAGCATGACGCATGAGTCAGACGACGCTCGACTTGTTCGCCGGAATCCCGGTCGCCGACTACACGGCGGCTCTGGCCTGGTACGAACGGCTGCTGGGCTCCCCGCCCACGTTCTACCCCCACGACACAGAGGCCGTGTGGGAGCTTGCGGAGCATCGGTACCTGTACATTGTGCAGCAGCCGGACCACGCCGGCCACGCCCGGCACATGCTCTTCGTCGCTGACATCGATGCGAGCGTCACGCAAATAGCCAATCGGGGCCTTGAGCCCGTGACGCGGGACACCTACGAGAACGGCGTACGGAAGATCACGTACCGCGATCCCGACGGAAACGAGATCGGGTTCGGCGGCGCTCCCCCCTCACCAGCGTCTGGCTAGTGGAGGTCGGCGCTGGTCATGCCGTCCGGGTGACCGGGTGGCCACTGGACGAGTTCGATGCCGTAGCCGTCCGGATCGTGGAGGGTACAGACCGCCGGTCCGGCCTCGCCGCCTGGGCGCTCGATCCCGCCGCAGCGAGGGGGGCCAGCGTCGCCGCAAGGTCAGCGACCTGCACCGCGATGTGGCTGAACCCCGTCCCCATCTCGATGGTGCCGCGTGCGGGAGCGTGGACCAGCTCCAGGGTCACGACGTTGCCGTCGTCCGGCAGGTGCAGCATCACCAGGAGCGACTCATCCCCCGGGGCTACCCGCCCGATCTCGCGGAACCCGACCGTCCGGTAGAAGGCGAGTGCGCGCTCGAGGTCGCTCACCCGGTAGGCTGTGTGCAACGTCTTCATCGCTCCATCGTACCACGGCTCTCCTGTGTGACACGCGATGCACGCGCCACAGAGAGGGAGTGACCGCTAGGCGTCTGCGACGTCTATGGACGTCACCGGCACGCCCAGAAAATCACTATAGCGCTGTGCAGTGGCGGCAATGCTCTCCTGAGGGGCAGCCAGGGGTGTAAAGGGGCGCAGTGTGAGGCCGAGAGCCGTCGTGGTGCGGCGGCGTGTCCAAGTGCCGACGATGTGGCCGCCGACGACCAGTGCGGGCAGGAAGATCCCGTTGTTCCCGGGCACGATTTTGGCGGCATGCTCTGGGGCCAGGACATCACTGCGGTCCTTGTAGCCCAGCACATATTCATCAAAGCCGGGAAGAAGGACGATGCTTGGCGCATCAGGGACGGGAGAGTCGACGACAGCGCTGCTCATCCAATAGTCTATGGTGTCTATGGTGCGTGAGACGAACTCTGAGCGCACGGCGTCGAGCCCGGAGCGCGCCTCCGTGAGCGTGAGCCCAGCCCAGCCGGCAAAGTCGCGCACGCTCGCTGGTCCGTGACTGGAGAAGTAGCGCCTCGCCAGCTCGGCCACCGCCTCCTCTCGGGACAAGACCCGTGACGCGGGGACCCACTCGTCGAGTAACACGACTGTTTGCTGTGTGCCCTCCATCGGGCCGAGACAGATCAGGCCACGCTGCGCTGCCTGCCAGAGGATGTGATAGCCACGCTGGCCCGTTGTGGGGATGCCCGCCTCCTCCAGGATGGTCATCATCGCCGCGCGCGTGAGCCGCGTGCCACCGTGGAGCGCGTCATAAAACAATGTCATGCACCGCTCCAGGATGGCCTCATCGAGACCGAGCTGTGTTAGTCGGCGCGCCGCAGTGCGGCGCGTGCGTGGCTCTGAGAGCCTCAGCATCCAGCGCGCATCCTCGGTCGGCACCACATGCAGTGTGCCCCGGAGCGGCCAGGTGAGGAGGATGCGCCGCTCCGTGATGGCCTGCTCGACCTGGGCCAGGGTGGCGGCATGCGTGCGCTGGCCAATCGCCCACACGACCTGCCCGTAGGCCTGAGCCTGGAGTGCGCCCATCCAGCGCACGACCTCCTCCGGCGTCGTGAACCGCGTGCCCGCCAGACGGTGGGCGCGCAGCCGGTGCAGACCCACAGCGTTGGACCGCATCATAGACTCCCATCTCCTGCTGCTGTGACTACGTGCTCCTAATATCGGCGGACGATCTCCCGACGCTCCCGAGGGGATCTCCTGCCCACAGTCTACCGGTCGAGCAGCAGAGGGTTCTGCCCGTGCGGCCTTGATCTTCTAGTACTGACGTTCTATAATATAGCGCATGGGGTGTGCTGTCAGGCGCATTGCCTCACAATTAAAGTAGGTAAAGGCCAAGCGTTGCGTCATTGCTAAAAGTAGGTTTCCTTAGGAGGAGGGGGACCATGGCAGTGAAGCAAGAAAGTCGACACGAGGTCATCACCGCGTTGAGGCAAACGTATAATCAGGTGCGACGACCGGAGAAGCAAAAGGTGATTGATCATGCAGTGGAGATCACCGGTTATGACCGGGAGTATGCCCGGCGATTGTTGGCACGGGGTGTGCCGACCAAGGATCCGATGCGACACCGTGCAGGGCGAGGACGCACGTACAAATTCGGCACACTGGAGGTGATGGTCGTGGCAGCTGACGCAACAGGATGGATCTGCTCCAAACGCTTGGTGGCGGCCCTCCCGGATCTCTTGCCGGCCCTCGAGAAGGAAGGAGCGATTCACGTGAGTCCGGAGCAACGCGCACAGGTTCTGTCCCTGAGTGCATCAACCATTGATCGACGGCTGGCAAGTGAGCGGCGCAGCCATCGCCCACGCGGGCTCTCAACAACACGACCGGGGTTTCTGTTGCGCAGTCAGGTCGCTATCCGCACGGTGACCCCGTGGATGGAGGAGGTGCCGGGATTCTTGGAGATTGATCTGGTCGCGCACTGTGGGTCATCGAGTGGAGGTGACTTTGTCTACACGCTCACGGCCGTTGACATTGCCACGGGATGGACCGAGTGTGTGGCTATCCGGAACCGGCGTCAGTATGCCGTCCTGCAGGCATTGAATGCTCTCCGGAGACGGTTTCCGTATCCCATCAAGGGAATCGATTGTGATAATGGCTCTGAGTTCATGAATGCCGCGCTCGTCCGGTACTGTGCCACGCACCGCTGGGTCTTTACCCGCTGTCGTCCCTATCACAAAAACGATCAAGCGCATGTGGAGGAGAAGAATGGCTCACTTGTTCGCCAGCTTATGGGATACGACCGCTATGAAGGAGCAGCGTCAACAACCCAGATGAACATCATTTACGGTATCGTTCATGGCTACTTTAACTATTACCTTCCCACACTCAAACTCATCACCAAGCAACGGGTGGGGGCACGCATCCATAAAACCTACGGCACCCCTGTGACGCCCTACCGTCGGGCCGTCACGGCAGGGCTCATCCCCGACGGCGAGAAAACACCGCTCCTCGGACCCATGGCGGCCCGGAAGCGTATCGACAAGGAAGTAACCCGTTTAACCACTATGCGCGCTCGCGATACCGGGCTCTTTACAACACGAGCGGCCTAGACATGAACAGCATCGAAACCTACTTTTCCAAATGACGCAATGGGTACGGGAAACCTACTTTATTACTTGACGCAATACGTCAGGCATCTTGTATGTCGTTCTGGGCTGCCAGATAGGATAACTGCACATAGTAACCCACACTGCTTGAAATACCACACACGCTCTCTCCCACAGGTGGTCTGACACGCAAGAAGGGGAGATACGCATGGCTCGGCGTATAGACACCAGCTCTCGCGGAGGGACAGATGAGTCGCCCTGAGGAAGATCGCCCTGTTCTCCCTCTCCAGCTCACGTGCGTAACGCCACCGGAAGCGGGGGAGGACGCACGCACAGAGTTCGGCCTGCAGGACCGCACGCAGCGTATCCAAGCCGGGCAGGCGCATGCGGATGGGTCCGTCTCCTATGACATCGTGGTGCCGGTGACACGCACAGAGGACAACAGAGTGCGCTTTCGCGGTCCTGCGGTGCATGGACCGCCGGCGACTCCCTTTCTCTACCTGAGCCTCCGGCTGCGCGACGACAGGACCACACCATGGATCAGGCGTCTCAAGATTCCGCTCCCTGTCCTAACGTGGGATGAGCGCGCTACCACACACAGCGCTGGTGTCTGGGTTGCCTCTGTCGCGGGGACGGGCAGTGGCACCGTCCCGCTGCTCGCCGAAGGATGGACCTGGCAGGCGGCGACTGACACGCGTTAGAGAGCGCTGAACGGGAACGGAAGTGGGTCGTTATGTGCATGAAAGGAGCTGCGCTATGGCTCAAGACAGCAGTCCGCTGACCAAGATGTAACCCGCCGCAAGCCGCGCCGTTTTAACGGCAGCGGATAGGTGTGTTTCTCGCGTGGCTTCAGCCGTACATATCGTGCGCACTGGTCTAGATTGTGATATAAATAGAGCATGAGAAAAACCACACCTGCTCACGACTACCGGCGCGATGAGCATCGTGTTCATCTCGTGATCTACCACCTCATCTGGTGCCCACGCCGCCGTCGCCCCGTCCTAGTCGGGGGTGTGGCCGCGCGGTGTCAAGAGTTAATCGAGAACACGTGCGCGCAGAAGGGGTGGGACATCCTCACACTCGCGATTCAGCCCGACCACATCCATCTCTTTGTCCGCGTGTGGCCGGTGGATAGTGGGGCCGCTGTGGTGAAAGAGTGCAAGGGCGTCACCTCGTATGCGTTACGACGTGAGTTTCCCGACTTGCTCAAGCTACCATCGATGTGGACGCGCTCATACTTTTGTGCGACGGCGGGCAATGTCAGTCAAGCCACGATACAGGCGTATATAGACGCGCAGAAGGGGGTGCGCTGATGGAACATCGGAGGTCGTATCTGTACCGCCTATACCCGTCACGAACGCAAGAGCGTGAGCTGGAGCGCATCCTCACGACCTGCCGCTACTTCTACAACGACCTTGTAGCAGAGCGCAAAGAGGTGTGGGAGCAGCGCGGAGAGACGATAAGCAAAACGGCCCAACTGCGCCACGTCAAGGAGCGGAAGGCCAGCAATCCCCACGCTGCACCTGTTCACTCGCATATCTTGCAAGTCGTGGCAACGGACCTCGACCGGGCGTTTCAGGCGTTCTTTCGACGCATCAAGGCCGGCGAAAATCCAGGCTACCCGCGCTTTCGAGGCGCGAACCGCTGGCGTTCGTTTGGCCTGAAGGAACTAGGGAACGGATTTTCACTTGATGGGCGACGGCTGAAGGTTCATGGCGTTGGACGCATCCCCGTACGGTGGCATCGTCCTCTTGAGGGCGCGATTAAGACTGTACGTATCAGTAAAAAGGCGGGGCGCTGGTATGCGTCATTCTCGTGTGTCATTGAGATGCCTGTACCATTACCACTCACAAGCGAGAGCGTGGGTATCGATGTCGGGCTGTCCCATCTCCTCACGCTGAGTACTAGATCATCTTCCCAATAAAGAGGGTGTGTGGTAGGGTAGTAGGGCGAGGAGAGGCGTGAGTCGAGGAGGTCGCCCCATGATCCTGCGGTACAGCATGTTGCGGCACAAGCCGAGCATCTTCAA
>JAABUM010004046.1_pt1 | contig 17040 bp, 13 predicted proteins | sample 5559161 | NCBI WGS metagenome assembly JAABUM01 (sample SAMN10711868, study PRJNA513369) | rock metagenome | isolation source: Antarctica rocks | place: Antarctica: Victoria Land, Siegfried Peak nord | reverse complement strand
TGCACGCACCGGCCTTGATCGAGGTGCTGCTCGCCGGGACGATCGGCGACCCGCACGCCTTCCTGGGGATGCACTCCGCCACGCTCAGCGCCGAGAAACCGACCGCGACGCCCGCCATCGAGACGCCGGACGGGGCGGCGGTCGCCAAATCGGCGCGGCGCAAGGCCGCGCCGAAGAGCGTGCTCGTCGTCCGCGCCTTCATCCCCGGCGCGGATGAGGTCGCGGTTATCGAGCAGGGCGGGCGCGGCGGGCGTGTAGCGCTGGCGAAACTCGACAACGCCGGGATCTTCGCCGGGACGATCCCCGGTCGCAAGACCCACTTCGCCTATGAGTTCGAGGTGAGGCGCGGCGAACACACCTGGCGACAGGGCGATCCCTACCGCTTCCTCCCCACCGTCGGCGAGATGGATACCTACCTCGCCGGTGAGGGGAACCACCGCCGCCTGTACAACGTCCTCGGCGCACATCCGCGCACGCTCGGCGATGTGCGCGGGGTATCGTTCGCGGTCTGGGCACCGTCCGCGCGCGGCGTCAGCCTGATCGGCGACTTCAACGGTTGGCACGCGCGCGCCCTGCCGATGCGCGCCCTCGGGAACTCCGGTATCTGGGAACTCTTCGTCCCCGGCCTCGTCCCGGGCGAATCGTACAAGTACGCCATCCGTGGCGCGGACTGGGTCGAGACGCAGCGGGCCGATCCGGTCGCCTTCGCCAGCGAACTTCGCCCGAAAACCGCCTCGGTCGTCGCGGATCTCGAGCAACATCAGTGGAACGATACGGCGTGGCTGGCCGCGCGACTGACCCAAAACAACGCCACGGCGCCGATGAGCGTCTACGAGGTCCACCTCGGCTCCTGGCGGCGGCACGACGACGGCTCCTGGCTCTCTTACGGCGAGCTGGCCGATCAGCTGATCCCCTACGTGCAGGGGCTCGGCTTCACCCACATCGAACTGCTACCGGTCGCGGAGCACCCCTACGATCCCTCCTGGGGCTATCAGATCACCGGCTTCTACGCCCCGACCAGCCGCTTCGGCACGCCAGGCGACTTCCAGGCGTTCGTCGACCGCTGCCATCAGGCCGGGATCGGCGTCCTGCTCGACTGGGTGCCGGCGCACTTCGCGGTGGACGCGCACGGGCTCGGGCGCTTCGATGGCTCGTTCCTCTACGAGCACGAGGATTGGCGACGGCGCACGCAGCCCGATTGGGGCACCTTCGCGTTCAATTACGGGCGCAACGAGGTCCGCAATTTCCTCCTGGCAAACGCCCTCTACTGGATCGACAAGTACCACATCGACGGCCTGCGCGTGGATGCGGTCAGCGCCATGCTCTACCTCGATTACAGCCGCCGCGAGGGGGAGTGGACCCCGAATCGTTACGGCGGTCGCGAGCACCTGGAAGCGATCGATTTCCTCCGCGCCTTCAACGATCTCATCCGTGACGAGGGGCAAGGGGCGATCACGATCGCGGAGGAGTCGACCTCCTGGGGCGGCGTCTCGCGCCCGACCCACACCGGCGGCCTCGGCTTCAACTTCAAGTGGGACATGGGGTGGATGCACGACACCCTGGAATACCTCGGCACCGATCCGGTCTACCGGCAGTTCGAGCAGAACAAGCTCACCTTCCGGCAGATGTACGCCTACACCGAGAACTTCATCCTCTCCCTCTCGCACGACGAGGTCGTCCATCTGAAGCGATCGCTGCTGCTGAAGATGCCGGGCGACGAATGGCAGAAATTCGCGAATCTACGCCTCCTCTTCGCCTATCAGCACGCGCAACAGGGCAAGAAGCTGATCTTCATGGGCGGCGAGTTCGGGCAGCGCGGCGAGTGGAACCACGACACCGCGCTCGACTGGGCTTCGCTCGACTCCCATTTCCACGCGCAGACGCGGGAGTTGGTGCGCGACCTCAATGGTCTGCACCGGGCCGAACCGGCGCTGCACGCGGCGGATTACGACCCGTACGGCTTCTTCTGGCTCGACTTCCGCGACGCGCAGCAATCGATCCTCTCCTTCGTCCGCAGCGCGCCGCAAAAGCCGGGCGAGCCGGGGGATTACATCGTCTGCGCCTTCAATTTCACACCGGTCCCGCGCTACAACTATCGGCTCCCGGTGCCGGAGGCGCTCACCTACCGCGAGATCCTGAACACCGACGCCGCGAGCTACGGCGGCGGCGGGGTCGGCAATCTCGGCGCGGCGCAGGGGGAGGCGGTCCGCCACCACGACCATGCCAACTCGATGCTCGTGACCCTGCCCCCCCTCGCGGCGGTCTTCTTCAAGCCGGAGCGCGCGGCGACGATCGATGACGGCGAATAGCACGGCGGATACGCGACGGAGGAGACGAACGTGATCGAGCAGCGGCGTTCCAGCGGTGTCCTGTTGCATCCAACCTCGTTGCCGAGCGCATTCGGCATCGGCGAACTCGGCCCGGAGGCGCGGGAGTTCCTCGATTTCCTGAGCGCGGCGGGGCAATCGCTCTGGCAGGTCTTACCCCTCGGCCCGACCAGCTTCGGCGACTCCCCCTATCAATCGTTCTCGGCGTTCGCCGGGAATCCGTTGCTCATCAGCACGGACGGGCTGCTGCGCGACGGTCTGGTGGCTGACGAGGACGTGGCGGTGCTGCGTGCCCTGCCGCAGGATCACATCGCTTTCGGCCCGCTGATCAACGCCAAGCTCGCGCTCCTGCGCGTCGCCTATGCGCGGGCACAGGGGCAGATCGGTGCGAAGACCGGCACCTGGGACGCCGCGTGGCTCGAAGAGTACGCCCTCTTCATGGCACTGAAGGATCGGCATGACGGGGCGGTGTGGAATACGTGGGCGCCCGAACTGGCGCGGCGTGATCCGGCGGCACTCGCGCGCGCCCGGCAGGAACTGGCGGACTCCATCAGCTTCTACCGCTTCTGCCAGGAGCGCTTCTTCGAGGAATGGGACGAACTGAAGCGCGAGGCACATGGGCGCGGCATCGCGATCATCGGCGATCTGCCGATCTTCGTCGCCTACGACAGCGCCGACGTCTGGGCACATCAGGAGCAGTTCTCGCTCGATGACCAGGGTCGTCCCACGGCGGTGGCCGGGGTGCCGCCGGACTACTTCAGTGCGACCGGCCAGCTCTGGGGCAATCCCCTCTACCGCTGGGAGACGATGACGCGCGACGATTACAGCTGGTGGATCGAGCGCCTGCGGATGGCGCTGACGCAGTTCGATCACGTCCGCATCGACCACTTCCGTGGTTTCGCCGCCTACTGGGCGATCCCGGCGGAAGACAAGACGGCGGTCAACGGGCACTGGCAACCGGGGCCGGGCGGGGACTTCTTCGAGGTCGTGGCGCGCGAACTCGGCGAACTCCCGATCATCGCTGAAGACCTCGGGCTGATCACCGAAGACGTGGCCTCGCTGCGCGACCGCTTCAATCTGCCGGGGATGAAGGTGCTCCAATTCGCCCCATCCGACCCGCAGAACCCCTACCTCCCGCACCAGTACGAGCCGAACTACGTCGTCTACACCGGCACGCATGACAACGATACGACGCGCGGATGGTGGGCGACAGCTACGCCGGACGAGCGGGCCTTCCTGACGCGCTACCTCGGCACCGCGCCGACCGATGACACGATCGCCTGGGAATTGATCCGCCTCGCGCTCGGCTCGGTGGCACGCACAGCGGTCGTCCCGCTGCAAGATCTCTTCAATCTCGGCAGCGCGGCGCGGATGAACACCCCCGGCAAGGAGCAGGGCAATTGGGGGTGGCGCTTCGATGGCGCGCTGCTCACGTCCGAACTCGCCGCGCGCCTGCGCGACCTCACCGAACTCTTCGCACGCTTACCGGAGCAGGACACAGCACAACCAGCGAGCGAAGACCCGGCCATGCGCGGGCGCTGATCTGGAGCAAACGGAGGGGGCGGGCACGATCAGTGTGATCGTGCCCGCTCCTTTCCCGTGTCGATCCGTCCCGTCGCGCCTACCCGAGCAGCACGGCGCTGTGACCCGGAATCGTCACCTGCTCGCCATCGATCGTCACCGCCCGTCCATCGCCGCCGTAATGCGATTGCCCGGTGTGTATTAAGGGTGAGAGACCCGCCGCGCCCGGTACGGTCAGCGTCGCGTCGTCGCCGAAGTTGACCACGAGCGCCCGCGTCGCGCCCCCCGCCATGAACCAGAGCGCCAGCGCCTTGGCCTCGGTCGTCGTCTCGATCGGCACGCGCTCATGCCGCGCCGTGATCAGGGCCGGGTCGGTGGCGCGCAACGTCAGCGCGTCGCGATAGAGATCCTGCGTCAGCAGCCCGATCCCGTACGCCGCCTCATCGAGGTTGAGGACCGAGCGCCGGAAGGTGTCGGGCGATTGCGGGTCGGGGATCCGCTCGCGCACAGCGGGGTCGCTGAACTGGGCGAACCCGGCGAACTCGCGGCGACGCCCCTCCGTCACCAGTTTCCCCAATTCGTCGTTGTGGTCGGTGAAGTAGAGGAACGGCGTGGAGGCCAGGAACTCCTGCCCTTGGAAGAGGAGCGGCATCTGTGGCAGGAGGAGTAAGAGCAGCGACGCGGCCAGGAAATCGGCGTGCGCGGCGGTGACGTTGAGCCGCTGCCCGAACGCGCGATTGCCGATCTGGTCGTGATTCTGGATGCAGTAGATGAAGCTCGGCCAGGGGGCGTCGGTCGCGGGGATCCCCTTCTGGAAGAGGAAGCCCTGCGCGATCCCGCGCGCCAACTCCGCGGTCGTCCCGGCGTACTCGGCCAGATATCCCTGCCGCTCCGGCTGCATGATCGTCCGCACGCCATGATGGAAATCATCGGCCCAGGCCGCATCGAAGCCGTAGCCGCCCGCCGAGGTGGGCAGGAAGTAACGTCCATCGCGCTCATCGGTCTCGGCGGTCAGGTAGGCGCGCACCGGTCCGCGCTTCTGCGCCTCCAACGTCTCGGCGATCTCGGCCAGGACGTGGCGCTCCGACTCATCGATCATCGCGAAGCTGGCATCGAGCCGGAAGCCGTCGATGTGGTACTCGTGGACAAAGTGCAGCAGATTTTCGATCACGTAGCGACGCACCTCCGTCGAGCCAACATCGTCGTAGTTGATCGAGTCGCCCCACGGATTCTTGTGCTTGCTCGTCAGATAGTGGTCGGAGTAGAGACCGGTGTAGTTGCCGTCCGGCCCGAAGTGGTTGTAGACCACATCCATGATCACCGCCAGCCCGGCGGCGTGCGCGGCATCGACGAGGCGGCGCAGCGCCTCCGGGCCGCCGTACGGCGCGGCGGGGGCGAAAGGCATCACGCCATCGTAGCCCCAGTTCCAGCGACCGGGGAACGATGACACCGGGCAGATCTCGATCGCGGTGATACCGAGCGCGCGGATGCGCGGCAACTGCGCGAGCGCCGCATCGAAGGTACCTCCAGCGGTCAGCGTGCCGATGTGGCACTCGTAGATCGCCACGTCGGCGAACGCGGGCGCGACCCAGGCCGCATCGGTCCACGCGAACGCGGCGGGGTCGGTCACCTCGGAGGGACCATGAATGCCTTCCGGCTGGCTGCGCGAGCAGGGATCGGGGAACGGCCCGTCGCCATCGAGGCGGTAGCGGTAGCGCGTCCCGACGCCCGCATCGGACACCGTGGCGACACGGTACTCGCCGTCGCGCGCCATCGAGATGACCTGGTCGCCGTCTGGGCGGTGCAGGATCAGCGCGACCTCGCGCGGGCGCGGTGCCCAGACGCGAAAGCGTGTCCCGGCGGGTGTGACGATCGCGCCGAGGGTCGGTGTCCAGGCGGTGGGCTGTTGCTCTGTCGCGCTCATCGTATCGTGGTTCCTTTATTGCTCTTTCGTGCCGATCAAGATCGCGAAGGGGAACGTGCCGAAGAGTGCGGCGAGCGCGAGCGACCCGGCCTGCGCCGCGATCGTCTCGCCGGTGAAGGCGTTGCGCCACGTCCCGCCGACGGGCAGCACGAGCGCTGTATCGCCCCAGGCCGCGCCGAGCGGCGGGGCAGCATCGAGCCCGACCAGCTGCGTCGTCAGGCGCGGCACGGCGACCACGAGCCGCGCGTCGCCCTCTTGTCGCGCGAAGGCGAAGACGTTGGCCGCGTGGGTGCCGGTCGCGTCCAGCGCGGCGTATGAGCCCGCCTCGAAGAGCGCCGGATGCTCCGCGCGCAGCGCCAGGAGCCGCCGCGTCACCCACAGCTTCGTGGCCGGGCTGGCGAGATCGGTCGGCGCGGCGGCGGGCAGGGCGTGCAGCAACCGTTCGCGTTCATCATAATCGACCGGGCGGCGATTGTCGGGATCGGTCAGGCTGCGGTCCCACAACTCGGTCCCCTGGTAGAAGTCCGGGAAGCCGGGCGCGGTCCCCTTGATGATCACCATCCCGAGCGAGTCGCGCAGCGCCGCCGCCTCGATCGAGGCGACGAAGCGCCCCACCGCCGCGATGAAGTCTTCGGTGCGCTCCGGCGCGAGGATCGCCGTCAGGAACTCCTGCACCGCCCCTTCGAGGCGTTCGTCGGTATTAGTCCAGCTGGTGTAGGTCTTCATCTCGCGCATCGCCTTCGTCAGGTACTCGGCGACGCGCGCGCGGTAGGTGTCATCCACCGTCTCACCGGCGGCAGGCCAGGAGGCGACGAGCGCCTGATAGAGCAGATATTCGGTGTTCGGGTCGGGGACCAGGTCGCCGTTGATCGTCGTCCGATGGTCGGCATTCAGCTCGGCCCACTCGTTCACCGTCGTGCGCCAGAGCTCGAAGACCTCGCTGAGGACGTGGAGCCGGGCGCGCGCGTCCTCGCTCCGCTTGGTGTCGTGCGTCGAGCTGCCGGACATCGCGCGCGGCCATTCGGCGGCGCGGGACGTGAACCACGCCTGTACCTCTTCCGGGGCCGCTCCGAAGAGCGACGGGTCGCTGCCGACCTCGTTCAGCGACAGCAGCCGGTTGTAGCGATAGAAGGTCGTATCCTCGAACCCCTTCGCCATCACCGGGCTGGAGAGTTGCTGGAACTTGCGCCGGAACTGGAGGCGCTGCTCGTGCTCGGAAGGATCGAGATCGCCATCGAGCAGCAGCACCTCGGCCAGGAAGTCGATCGCCTCGAGCGAGAGGTTGCGGTCGTGGCGGCGTGCGCCGGTCATGGCGGTCTCGATCAGCGCGCGATCGTCCGGCCCGACCTGCCCGTCGGCGGAGTAGGTGCGGTAGACCGGGAAGGCGGCGAGGGCCGCCTCGATCGCGTCGCGGAGGGCGCGCAGGGTGTTGTCGCGCTGCCGCCGGTCGCGCTGCGCGATCGTGTGCAACGCGGTGGCGAGGACGTTGATCTCGCCGGGGAACGAGGTCCGCGCGATCTGCTTCTTGGCGTCGTCGCGCAGGTTGCGGAAGCGCACCGGCTGGCCGATGAAGCGCTCGTAGGTGCGCGTCAGCTCCAACACCGCGCCGCGCTCGATGAAGAGGCCGTCGTTGTGCGCCATGAAGTCGTAGCCGGTCGTCCCCGCGACCGGCCAGGCGGCGGGCAGCGGCTCTCCTTCCTCCAAAATCTTCTCGACGTAGATCGGGATCTCCTGCGTGGTCCAGCGCGCCGCCGCCTCGCGCAGCCGCTCGCTGAGGCGTTGCAGGTAGGCACCGGGATCGAAGAGGCCATCGACGTGATCGATCCGCACGCCGGTAACAAGCCCCTGCTCCACCAGCGACAGCAGCAGGCGGTGCGTCTCCTCGAAGACGTCCTCGCGCTCCACGCGGATCGCTGCGAGATCGTTGATATCGAAGAAGCGACGATAGTTGATGTCCTCGCCGGAGACGCGCCAGAAGGCGAGGCGATAGTGCTGCCTGATCAGGATCGCCTCCAGCGGATCGAAACTCGCCGGATCGGCGGTGTCGCCGTTCAACGCCGTGAGCTGGGACTGGACGTAGTCGGTCAGGGCGGGCTCCTGGGCGAGCAGGCGGCGGAACTGCTCCAACAAGCGCTCGGCATCGTCGCTCGATGCCGAGCGCAACCCGTCCAACAGACTGAGCAGTTCGCCGAGCGCCGCCGGATCGCTCAACTGTGCGCGCAGGTCGATCGGCGGCAGGCCGATCACGTCGGGGTAGCTCGCCGGGGCGAGCGGCAGATGGTGCTCGTAGTAGGCGAGCGCGAGATCGTTGTCCTCCAGGATCAGTTGTAACTCGCCCGCTTCCAGCGCCACACCGAACGGCTGACCGAGGATCGGGTAGACGACGACCCCCGAGGGGAGGTGCGGCTGTGTCGCCCAGTTCACATCGAAGTGATTGGCGTAGCGCGAACCCTCGCCGTACCGCAGGAGATCGCGCCACCAGGGATTGGAGCTGGTGGCGAGCCCGACATGGTTCGGCACCATATCAACGATCAGCCCGATGTCGTGGGCGAGCAGCTCCTCGCCGAGCGCATAGAGGGCGGAGATGCCGCCCAATTCGGGATTGATCTGCCCGTGATCGAAGACATCGTAGCCGTGGGTGCTGCCGGGCGCGGCGGTGAAAATCGGGGAGAAGTAGAGATGTGAGATGCCGAGCGCCGCGAAGTAGGGGAGGCGGGCGCGCACGTCATCGAAGGTGAAGTCTTTATGGAGTTGCAAGCGGTAGGAGGCCAGCGGTGTATCGTAGCGGCGTGTGGGCGTCTGCGCCGCTGACCGTGCGGTATCGATGCTCATCAGTTCTCGAATTCCTCACGCTCATCGGGCGCGCACACTCTACAACCGCCGCACCCGGATCGAATAAAACCGTGTTCCGCTGCCCGCAGATGCAGATTTTGTGCCGCCATGCATGAACGATAGCGTACGACCGACGGCCAATCGTTAAAAGGTCCGTGCGGCACAGCAGCACGACGCGATCCATCGCGCGAGGTCGCCGCGCCCCACGCTCAGCGCCGATCCGCCAAATATCAGCAACTCGTCATGGACACAGAGGCGATCGCTTTCCCTGTGGTCACCGAGTACAGCGTGATCCGCTTCTTCCGTGGCACCCGCCTCCCGCTCACCGATCCTTTCGCCTACGACCGCGCCTGCGCCGTCCTCGAACGCTGGATCGTCGCCCCCGGACATTTAAGGCTGACGCCGCCCCCGTCGCGGCGCACGACAAGGAGTAGAGACAAACGACGGCCAAAAACGCACAGAACGCAAACCCCGCCTGGGGCGCAGCGCAGCCGCCGCCCGATCCGCGCCGCTGGCTCACCCTCGTCGCCATGAACTTCGGCCTCTTCATGGCCTTGCTCGACGTGACCGTGGTCAACGTGGCGCTGCCGAACATCGCCAGCACGTTCGGTGCCTCGTTCGCGGATCTCTAGTGGGTGATCGCCACCTACACGCTGAACTACGCCGCCCTCATCCTCACCGCGAGCAAACTCAGCGATCTCCTGGGGCGCAAGCGGCTCTTCCTGGCGGGGCTGGTGGTCTTCACCCTCGCCTCGCTCGCCTGCGGCCTTTCGCAGGATGTGACGCAACTCCAACTCGCGCGCGCCGTACAGGGCGTCGGCGCGGCGATGCTGACGCCGGTCGCGGGCGCGATCATCGCCGCCACCTTCCGGGGCCGGAAACTCGGCACCGCGTTCGGCATCTATGGCGGCGTCTCCGTCATCGCGCTCGCCTGCGGGTCGATCATCAGTGGCCTGCTCGTGAAGTACGTCAACTGGCAGGCGGTCTTCTTCCTCAATGTGCCGATCGGCATCATCGGACTAGTCCGCGCACCAACACCGGTCGATCCGGTCCCGCGCGCGGCCCTGTATAATCGGGCGGCTGTGACGGTGAAGCGACGGACAGACCGAGAAAGGGCGAAACGATGGCGACGATGACCGCTGAGGAGATCCAGGCGCTGAAGGAGCAGGTGATCCGCGAGGTCGAGCGGATCGCGCCGCAACTGATCGAGACGAGCGACTGGATGGCCGACAACCCGGAGATCGGCCTGCAAGAGTTCCAGGCGGCGGCCAGGCTGACCGATATGCTGGAGGAGTACGGGGCCACAGTCGATCGCGGGATCGCCGGACTGCCGACGGCCTTCGAGGCCCGCCTCCCGGGCAATCATCCCGATCAGGACGGCAAGGTGGCGATCATCGCCGAGTACGACGCGCTGGCCGATGTCGGCCACGGTTGCGGGCACAACATCATCGCCACGGCGGCGATCGGCGCGGGGATCGCGCTGTCCACCCTCGCCGGGAAACTTCCCGGCTCGGTCGTCATCCTCGGCACGCCGGCGGAGGAATCGGGCGTGCCGAACGCGGGCGGCAAGATCCCGGTGCTGGATCACGGCCACTTCGCGGGGGTGGACGCGGCGATCATGATCCACCCGATGACGGAGGACACGATCTCGCTCAACTCCTCGCTCGTGGCGCACGGCCTCGAATTCGAGTTCCACGGGCGCGCGGCGCACGCGGCGGCGAATCCACACGAGGGGCGTAACGCCCTCGACGCGATGCTGATCTTCTTCAACAGCGTGGGGTTGCTGCGGCAGCAGGTTCGCACCGATGCGCGCATCCACGGCATCATCACCTACGGCGGCGGCGCACCGAACGTGATCCCGCCGTTCACCTCCTGCCGCTTCCGCGTGCGCGGCACCGAGGCCGCCTACTGCGAGGAGTTGGTGGAGCGGATCGTCGCCTGTGCCGAGGCCGGCGCGAAGGCGGCGGGCTGCACGGTGGAGTGGCGTGAGTACCTGCGCCCCTACCTGAACATGATCCCGAACCACACGATCGGCGCGTCGTTCCGCGAGAACCTGGAGGCGATCGGGCGCGACGTGCTGGACGAGCGCCCCACCGAAGGGTCCGGCTCGACCGACTTCGGGAATGTCAGCCAGATCGTCCCGTCGGTCCATGCCTACCTCGGCATCTGCGGGCCGGAGGCGGGCTGGCACTCCAAGGAGGTCGCGGCGGCCACGAAGACCGATCGCGGCCACGCCGCGATCCTCGCCGGGGCGAAGAGCATGGCGATGACCGCGATCGACTTCCTCGTCAACCCCGAACTCCGCACCGAGGCGCGCGAGGAGCACGCCCGGGCAATGGCGGAAGCGTAGGAGTCGTGGGGCGTGAGTCGTGAGTCGTGAGTGAGTTCGTCGGTGGCGCGGTGCCTTTCGCTCGGGCAATGCGCCACGAACAGACCCTTCTCACGACTCACGACCCCCGACTCACGACTCGCTACAGCTCCCCGCCCCCCTCGATGATCTGCAACGCTTCCAGCTCGGGGGCGACGCCCTGGAATTGGCCGGGGTTCGGTTCGATGTGGGCGTAGCGGACGATTCCTGCGGTGTCGATGATGAAGACGGCGCGCTGATTCGGAAGCGGGCCGCTGTCCACCGCGATGCCATAGTCCCGCACCGTCTTGTGGCGGAAGTCGCTGAGTAGGGCCACCTTCCCCGCCGCCTCGCACTGTGCGGCGAACTGTTGCAGAGACGGTACCTGATCCGTGCTGACGCCGACGATGCTGGCGTTCAGTGCCTTGAACTGCTCGACCGACGCCGCGTGCTCGACGATCTGTTTCTCGCAGGTGCCAGTAAACGCTTTAGGGAAGAAGAAGAGGACCAGATTCTGGCCCTGGAAATCGCTCAGGGAGACTTCCTTGTTGCCCTCGCCATAGAGCGTGAATTGCGGCGCTGCCTGACCTACCTCGACCATACCATCCTCCATACCAAGAATATCGCCCGCTGCGACCCGTGCTGAGCCACCCGCAATTACGGCAATGGTGTCAGCCGGATACGACCTCTCTTGCAACCCGCGCGCCACTGCGAATATTCCTGGGCGCGGTGCCGCACCGTGGCGTGCTAGACTCGCGCGGTGACACGGTGCCACATCAACCCGCCACACAGAGCAGCAGGACAAGGATGAGGAGGAGCTTCGTGAGCGCTACGGAAAGACCGATTCGCTGGGGGATCCTCGGCACCGGCAATATCGCCAAGCTCTTCGCCACCGGACTGGGAAACGCGCCAGGGGCGGTCCTCGCGGCGGTCGGTTCGCGCACGCAGGAGAAGGCGGACGAGTTCGGCGATCGCTTCGGCATCGCGCGTCGCCACGCGAGCTACGCGGCGCTCGCCGCCGACCCCGATCTCGACGTAATCTACGTCTCCACGCCGCACACGCTGCACCACGACGCGACGATCCTCTGCCTCGAAGGGGGCAAGGCGGTCCTCTGCGAGAAGCCGTTCGCCCTCAACGCCGGGCAGGCGGCGGCGATGATCGACACGGCGCGGTCGCGCGGCCTCTTCCTGATGGAGGCGATGTGGAGCCGCTACTACCCCGCGATGGTCCGCGCGCGCGAACTCCTCGCCGCCGGGGCGATTGGCGAGCCGCGTATCCTCCAGGCCGATCTCGGCTTCCGCGCCCAGGTCAACCCGCAGGGGCGCCTCTTCGATCCGGCGCTGGGGGGCGGCGCGCTGATGGACATCGGCGTCTACCCGGTCTCGCTCGCCTCGATGGTCTTCGGCACCCCCTCGAACATCGTCAGCCAGGCCACGATGGGCGAGACCGGCGTCGATGAGCAGAACGCGATCGCCATGCGCTATCCGGGTGGCCAGCTCGCCGTCCTCTCGTCCGCGATCCGCACCAACACCCCCCACGAGGCGACGGTCATGGGGACCGCAGGGGTCTTGCGGATCGGCCAGGACTGGCACAAATCGACCTGGGTCGGCGTGACGCGGGCGGGGCAACCAGAGGAGCGCACCGCCCTGCCGATCGAGGGGAACGGCTACAACTACGAGGCGGTCGCGGTGATGGACTGCCTGCGCGCCGGGCAGCTGGAGAGTCCGGTGATGCCGCTCGCCGAGACGCTGGCGATCGTGCGGACCCTCGACACGATCCGCGCCCAATGGGGGCTGCGCTACCCCGGCGAGTAACCCGTGCCCGGTCAAGCTCCGTTGCCCGGAACGACTACCCCACACGGGCGCGCGGAATAAAGCCCCCGGCCCCGGCGTGGTGAGAATATCGCGGTGCGGCATGGTCGTGTCCGAGTGGCGAGGGTATATGGCAAGTCCGGCAGGGTGCCCCAACCGCGCGCGTATGGGGATGCAGGAACAGGCAAGAGGAGGAGGACCGGATGACACTCTTACCGCTCGGTGTCGATGAGGTGCTACAGACCACCCGCGCCGTCCGCAAGCGCCTGGACCTGACCCGTCCGGTCGAGCGCGAGGTGCTCGAAGAATGCCTGACGATCGCGCAGCAGGCCCCGACCGGCTCGAATTCGCAGACGTGGGGCTTCATCGTCGTTACCGACGCGGAGAAGCGCAAGGCGCTGGCGGACATCTACCGCAAGGGCTGGGAGCCATACAACCGCGCCCGCAGCCGCGTCCCCGCACACGGCGACACCTCCGCGCAAGACCGCGTGCGCGATTCCGCGACGTACCTCGCGGAGCACATGCACGAGGTACCGGTCCTCGTCGTGCCGGTGATCAAGGGGCGCACCGATGGGCTGGCGGCACCGCGACAGGCGGGCGTCTGGGGCTCGATCCTCCCCGCCGCCTGGAGCTTCATGCTCGCGGCGCGCGCGCGTGGCCTCGGCACCGTCTGGACCACGCTGCACCTGCCGCACGAGGAAGAGGCCGCCGAAGTCCTCGGCATCCCCTACGGCGAGATCATGCAGACGGCGCTGATCCCGACCGCCTACACCATCGGCACCGACTTCAAGCCCGGCACGCGCGCCCCGCTGGAGACCTTCGTCCACTGGGAGAAGTGGTAAGCTGCCGCAGCGCAAGGGCGCGGCAGGAGGAGGAGGGGGGCGATGGCCGACGAGCACGACGGGGCGCAGCAGGGCGAGATGGCGCGCTTGCTCGCCGAGTTCGAGACGCGAGAGACGTTCGAGCGGCACGTCCGCAATCAGATCGCTACGGTGAGCCCCGGTCACGCCGAACTCTTCATCGACATCGAGCCGTTCCACCTCAACGGGAATGGCACGCTGCACGGCGGCATGTACGCGACGCTGATCGACAACGCGATGGGCTTCGCGGTGGCCGATCTGACGAGGGTGCGGATCGCCACGACGCAGATGAACGTCCACTTCCTCGCGCCGATCAGCAGCGGTCGGATCACCTGCACCGCCGAGGTGGTCCACCGCACGCGGCGCACCGCCACCGCCGAGGCGAAGGTGCGCGCCGAGGACGGCACCCTCCTCGCGATGGGCACCGGGGCGTTCCGCGTCTTCGAGCAGCAGGGCGCGCCGATCTTCTGAACCACATGATCGCCAGCGATACAGCGCGCCGACCGCGCCGGGAGTCAGACCCCGGCGCGGTCCGCCGCGTGCGCGATCAGCACGCGCACATGCCCGCCGAACGCGCGGAAACGCTCGTCGCGCGTCTGCCCCCGGTGCCAGCGCACGTAGATTTGTTGCAGGATCACGGCCAGTTTGAAGTACGCCAGCGTGAGATAGAAATCGAGCGCGCCGAGATCCCGCCCGCTGAGCGCGGCGTAGCGCGCGGCCAGCGCCGCCCGATCGAGGAAGCCGGGCTGATCGGTCACGGCGGGGAGGATCGCGCGCAGGGCCGGTGGGTCGCCCGGCTCGACCCAGTAGCTGAGGGCGATCGCGAGGTCGAAGAGCGGGTCGCCGATCGTCGCCATCTCCCAATCCACCACCCCGACGATCTGGCTGAGATCGTGGGGGGCCAGCAACAAATTGTTCAGCTTGAAATCGTTGTGGATCAGCGTCGGGGCCTGTTCGGGTGGCAGTTGCGCCGCCAACCAGGCGACGAGCGGCGCGACGCGCGGGTCGTCGTCCGTGCGTGCCGCCTCGTAGCGCCCGATCCAGCCGCGCACCTGACGGGCCAGGAAACCCTCCGGGTAGCCAAGATCGGCGAGTCCGGCCCCGCGCCAATCGACCGCGTGCAGCGCCACCAGGGCCGCGATGAACGCCTCGGAGATCGCTGCGGCGGAGCCGGTCGGGGCGTCGGCGGGCAGGTCGGTGTCCAGCACGATCCCCGCGCGTCGTTCCATCACGTAGAAAGGCGCACCGAGAATCGCCGGGTCGTCCGCGATGGCGAGCGGGCGCGGCGCGCGCGGGTAGACCGGCGCGAGGCGTTCCAGCAGCCGCGCCTCGCGCAACATGTCGTGCGCTTTCGGTGGCAGCGGGCCGAGCGGCGGGCGACGCAGCACCGCCACCCATGCGCCTACGCGGAGCAGATAGGTCAGGTTCGAGGCGCCGGAGGGGAACTGGCGCACCGCCAGCGGCCCCGCGGGGAACTCCGCGATCCGCGCGCGGAGGAACGGCAGCAACCGTTCCGCAGCGAGTTCCTCACCGGGCCGGACCGCGATCGTCCCCTGTTCCATAGTCATCGTCCTCTTCTACGCTATCAAGTATACAAAGTGCCTCCTCATCGCGCGCAACCCGAGCGAAAAGGACGACCGGCATCGGCCCGGTGCTCGCCACGACGCTGATCGCCGCGTTGCCCGAATTAGGCCGCCTGAACCGCAAGCAGATCGCCGCACTGGTGGGCGTCGCCCTGCTCAACTACGAGAGCGGCATCCTGCGCGGGAGACGCAGCATCTGGGGTGGCCGCGCCCGCGTGCGTGCCGCGCTGTGGATGGGCACGCCCGTCGCGGTCCAGCGCAACCCCGCCATCCGCGCATTCTACCAGCGCCTCGTCGCGACCGGGCGACCCAAGAAAGTCGCGCTTACCGCCGCGATGCACAAGCTGTTGCTCGTCCTCAACGCCTTGCTGCGCCAGCGCACACCCTGGCACGACGCGATTCAACCCACCTGACCCCTTGACAGCCAAGACCATTGCTTTTTTGCCGAGCGGCGCCGTGACGATGCACCCGTCGGTGGCCTGCCACTCCCACGCGAGCCCGATCGCATCGTCGTACCGAGCCAGCAGGCACGCCCAGGCGTGCGGGAGGCAGCCCTACGCGACCCACTCTTGCGAGCGGTCGTGGGCGGTGGACCTGGGAACTCGCGCGGCATCGCCGCCCCTCGAAGATCGCCCGGTCGGGGCGGCGATGCCGCCCCGGCTTCTTGCGGGGCGTGCCTACCACCAGCAGCGGCTGGAGTGCGGCCCACAGCGCGTCGTCCGCGCGCCAGGTCGTCGGATCGTCTCTCGGCGGTGCAGGTGCCAGGCTAGCGGCCAGTCGTGTTTCCATCCCGCAGGCTTACCATAACAGGCATCTTTCGGATAGGCTGTTAATGGGGGACAAGGTAATTTCCCCTACGGCCCGTTGGCAAATCTGCTGATGAAATCGCGCTCAATGAAGGTAAGCTAATAGTACGGTTTACAAGCCATACGGTAGACCCATATACAACCGGTCGGCTCCGGATGGCCGGTACTGACAAAAGCATTCCGTAATGCACTACAGGAGTCGAGCATGAGTAGCAACGGCCCTTCGCCGATCACCACCGATGACGTTGCCTCCGCTGCAGCTGCCGACAACCACTCCACCATCGGGGTTATGGAACTCGGGGACGAGTTCGTACGCTTGAGCACGTTTCTTCGTCAGCGCGCTGAGGAGGTCTCGGCGCTCGCCTTGCGTGCCACATCGGCGGAGGATCGTTGCGTAGCGCTCGCGCAGGGCCAGGAGGAACGAGAACGAGAGGTCGTCGCCCTACGGGACGAACTCGACAAGGTGAATGCTCGCGTGATCGAGTTTCAAGCGGCTGGCCGTCAGCACCTCGCGGAAATGCAACATCTTACGGAGGATTATGCAAAGCGTGTGGCGGCAAGCGAGCGGGCAAGCGAAGCCTTGCAGAACCACAACACGGAGCTACGGAGCCAACTGACGACGCAGGAGGAGCGTAACGCGCAGCTGATGCAGCGAATCGCCGCCGCCGTTTTGCTCGAACCCCGCGCTGCTGAAGCGATGCAGAGCCTCAACCTTATCCTCGACGGACTGCGCACTCTGGATGATTCCGACGGTCAGCCGAGCGAACATACTCCGGCTCGCGTACCTCCGAGTGCTTCGGCCATCTCGGCACTCCGCACGAGCGCACAGGAACCAAGTATTCCGCTACCTCAGACAGCACCAGCGCGCGGTTGGTACGGCTTGAGCCGCAAGGCAAATTAATTGAGGCGTGGTCATAAATCGGGAGGCCACGCAGCGGCTTGACCGCTGGTGGCCCGGCCCCGCATCATCCCCGTTGCTGAATCGTGGATGGTGTGGGAGTGTGACGAATGATAGGCGAGGCCTCGCT
>JAABUM010004045.1_pt1 | contig 17043 bp, 16 predicted proteins | sample 5559161 | NCBI WGS metagenome assembly JAABUM01 (sample SAMN10711868, study PRJNA513369) | rock metagenome | isolation source: Antarctica rocks | place: Antarctica: Victoria Land, Siegfried Peak nord | reverse complement strand
ATCTGAACCTCGTCAACGACGAGCGCCCCGACTACATCATCGTCTTCGGGGCCGACCACATCTACCGGATGGACCCGCGCCAGATGCTGGACCACCACATCAAGAGCGGGGCCGGGCTGACGGTGGCGGCGAACCGCGCGCCCCTCAGTCAGGCGAGCGCGTTCGGGGTGATCGAGCCGGGGGAGGGGGGGCGGATCGCCGCCTTCCGCGAGAAGCCGACCGACGCGACCGGGCTGTCGGACGCGCCCGATCAGGTCTTCGCCTCGATGGGCAACTACATCTTCACCACCAGGGCGCTCGTCGATGCGGTGAACGCCGACGCGCGCGACGAGGAGAGCGTACACGACCTCGGTGGGAGCATCGTCCCCGCGTTCGTGGCGCGTGGCGATGCGGCCTATTACGACTTCGTGCAGAACGAGGTGCCGGGCGCGACCGAGACCGATCGCGGCTACTGGCGCGATGTCGGGGAGATCGACGCCTACTACGACGCGCACATCGACCTGATCTCGCCGGTTCCGGCCTTCAATCTCTACAACCGGGAGTGGCCGATCTTCACCTGGCACGCGCCGCTCCCCCCCGCCAAGGTCGTCTACCACGACCATCCGGGGCAGGCGTTCGACTCGCTGCTGAGCACCGGGGTGATCGTGACCGGCGGGACGGTGCGACGCTCGGTGCTGTCGCCGGGGGTCCGCGTCGATCGCGGCAGCTATGTCGAAGGCTCGGTCGTGCTGACCGACACCCAAATCCACGCGGGGGCGCACGTCCGCAACGCGATCCTCGACAAGAATGTGGTCGTGGAGGAGGGCGCGCGGATCGGCTACGACCCCGAGGCCGACCGGGCGCGCTTCACCGTCTCCAAGAACGGCATCGTCGTGGTCGGGAAGGGCACCCGGGTCGGCCCGTGAGCGTGCCCGATTCCCTGGCGGCCTTCCGGACGCGGCGTTGTGCGGCGCTGCCCGCCGGTGCCGCCCCGCCCCGCTACGCCGAGGCATTCTCGTTCGGTGAGGGCGCGATGGCCGATCGGCTGTTGGCGCTCGTCCTCGCCGGGACGAAGACGGCGACCGCGATGCCCCGCTGGGAACGCGAAGCGCGCGGGCAGCCGTTGTGGCGGGTCGGGGACGAGTCGCTCGTCCTCGACGGCTCCGGCGTGCCGCGCTGCGCGATCGCGACGATCGAGTTGCGGGTCGTGCCGTTCGATACGATCGATGCCACGTTCGCGCGCGATTATGGCGAGGGGGATCGCACCCTGGCCTGGTTCCAGTCCGATGCCTGGGACTATTACCGCGCGGTCGTCGCCGAACTTGGTCATACGCCAGCGCGCGACATGCCGATGATCTGCGAACGTTTCCGCGTCGCCTACCGCGAATAGGGCGGCATGGGCCGTGGGTCGGCGCAATGGAGAGGACATGAACGCGACCGCCTATCTCGATGCGCTGCTGGCCCTCCCCGGCCTGAGCGGCCCCGGTGTGTCGCCCGATGGGCGCTGGGTGGCGTGGGGTTGGTCGCGCGTGGGGCCGGTCGCCGATGTCTACGCCGCGCCGACCGATGGCTCCGCCACGCCGATCCGGCTGACCGACATCGGGGAGAACACCGCCCTCGTCGGCTGGTCGCCCGATAGCCGCGCCGTCCTCGTCGCACACGATCGCGGCGGCGACGAGCGGGCGCGGCTGCTGCGCGTCGATCTCGACCGTCCGCTCGCCCCGACCCTTCTGACCGATGCCGAGCCGGAGTATTTCCTGCGCGGCGGCGCGCTGACGCCCGATGGCAGCGCGCTGATCTACGGCGCGAACTACGACTTCGCGGCGGGGCGGGAGATCGAGGCGACCTGGATCTATCGGCACGACCTGACCAGCGGCGCGCGGGAACCGATCGCGCGCCGCGCCCGACCGGGCGGCGGATGGCCGCTCCTGAACAGCCTCGGGACGCACGTCCTCTACACCCGGCGCGATCGGCACCCGGCGGGGACACAGGTCTGGCTCGTCGGCAGCGACGGCGCGGACGATCGCGAACGCTTCAACTTCGGCGACGACGTGAAGTGCGCCGCGTCGTGGTTCCCCGATGGGCGGCGCATCCTCGTCCGCGCCGATACCCCGACCCACGCGCGCCTCGGCGTCTGGGTCCTCGGCGACGACGCGCCCGTGCGCTGGATTCTCGACGACCCGGCGCGCAACATCGAGGCGGCGTTCGTGCCGCACGGCAGCGACCGGATCGTCGTCCTCGACGTGCGCGAGGCGCGCGGCCACGCCAGCCTGATCGACCCGGAGAGCGGCGAGGAATGGGCCTGGCCCGCCGTGCCGGGGGAATTCCTGCCCCTCGCCCCGACGCCGGACGGTTCCTGGGTGGCCCTGTATGCCAGTTCATGGCAGCCCGCCGACGTGCTCCGCGTGACGCCGGGGGCCGCGCCCGAGACGTTCGTCAGCCTCTCACGCATCCGGGAGCGGACGACGCTGCGCCCCGCCGATTTCACCCCGGCCGAGGATTTTCGCTGGGTCGCGCCCGATGGGCTGCCGATCCAAGGGTGGCTGTACCGGCCCGCCGGGGAAGTACGCGGCACGGTCGTTTATGTACATGGCGGCCCGACCTCGCACAGCCGCGACCAGATCAACCCGCAAATTCAGTATTATGCGCGTCTCGGCTTCAACGTCCTTGACCCGAACTATCGCGGCAGCACCGGCTTCGGCCTCGCCTTTCGGGAGGCGATCAAGGACGATGGCTGGGGCGGGCGCGAGCAGGACGACATCCGCGCCGGGATCGCGGCCCTGCTGGCGGCAGGGATCGCGCAGCCGGGGCGCATGGCGATCACCGGCACGTCGTATGGCGGCTACTCGGCGTGGTGCGGGATCACCTGCTGGGACCGCGAGACGCTGGCGGCGGCGGCCCCGATCTGCGGCATGACCGATCTGGTGGTCGATTACGAGACAACCCGCCCGGATCTGCGCCCGTACAGCGAGGAGATGCTCGGCGGCACGCCGGAGACCGCGCCGGACCGCTACCGCGAGCGCTCGCCGATCCATGCTGTAGACCGGATCGGCGGCGCGCTGCTGATCGTGCAGGGCGCGCGCGACCCGAACGTGACGCCGGAGAATGTGCGCGCCGTCCGCGCGGCGCTCGACGCGGCGGCGATCCCCTACGATACCCTCGAATTCGCCGATGAGGGGCACGGCATCGCCCGCCCCGCGAACCAGCGTATCCTGTACGCGCGGCTTGGCGCGTTCTTCGCGGCGAGCTTCAGCGAGTAGGGTCGGGCGGGGGCCACGGTGTCCCACATGCGTGTCGCCCATGAGGGACGACGAAGGGGAGGGGCACGATGGCGACGGGGGAAGTGCGCGAGTTGCGGGCGCGAGCCATGTTCCGCGCGCCGGGCGCGCAAATCAACGGCCTGGAGGCGGTGCCGGAAGGGCTCTGGCTCTGCGACCAGCAGGATAATCGCGCCTACCTGATCGACTACGACGGCGCGACCCTGACCAGCTTCCCCGGCCCGGTCCGTAATGCGAGCGGGATCAGCTTCGGCGCGGGCGCGGTCTGGACCGCCGCCAACGTCCCCACCACGACGATCTACCGCCACGATCCGGAGACGGGGCATTGTCTGGCGGCGGTCGTGTTGCGCGGGGGTGGCGGCGTGCATGGCATCCAGTGGCGACCGTATGAGGCCGGGGAGGCGTTGCCCGTCGTGGCCGATGCTGCGCCGGAACTGCACCCGTCCGCCCCTGGGGGCAAGCCGCACGGCGAGCCGGGGAGCAGCGGCACCCTCTGGGTGACCCGACCGGGTGCGCGCACGATCGAGCACATCGACGCCGAGACCGGCGACCTGCTCGGCACCATCCCTTTCCCGACAAAGCGCTCGCACGGCATGTTCTGGGACGAGGCCGACGGCAGCCTCTGCGTCGCCGACACCAATACCGGCGATATCCTGCGCCTCGACCCGCGCGAAGGCGCGATCCGCGAGCGGTGGCACATCGCCGGGCCGGAAGTCCATGGCCTGACCCGCAGCGCCGATGGCCGCATCTGGATCGCGGACGCCGCCACGAACGAGATCCTGGTGGTGGAGGGGTAGAGGCGATATAAACGTAGCCGGGGATCGGCGTAAATAACGCCGATCCCCCTTTACCTCGGGTTGCCAGCCCGTTTTACCATGAAGCGCGTTAATGCGCGTATGGCAAGCCGCATGCCCAAAAGCACGCTTACACATCCCGATGTCTGGAATAGGATACTCGATAATCCTAACAGGTAGCTGTCCAGCGAGCCTGAAATGTTTGTCCAGTCGTAGACCAAACCATACACCGCGCTCGATGTGGCCGTGATGAGCACGGCAAAGATGAACGTCTGATCGAGGCGGAGTTGTCGGTAGCGCCAGCGGGGTGGGCGCGAACGTATAAACCACGTCACAATAGCGAGCACCACGACGATCACCGAAAAGAACAATAGGCGGACCGGATTTTGCATTAATTGGTATGCCGCGAGCGGAAGTCGATCAGCCATCGGTCTTACGCTTCCTCCCCCTTTTGCGGGATCAACGCTCACTCAATGACGCAATTGTAGATTGTCCATTTCATGGCTGCGTGCGCGGAGGAGTGCGGTCGCCTTGGCGCGGAGGAGTCCGATGTCTTCCAGACGGTCGAGTAGTCCGGCCAGTTCGTCGGCCTCATCGCGGGTGATCTCGCCCGCACTGTTGCGCCGGGCAAGCTCACGCAAACGGCTTTCGTTACGTCGGGATAGGCCCCGTGCCGCTGCACGGCGGAGTTGCGTGTTGTCGAGCGCTTCCAGTCCCTGCAACGTGTGCGTGAGCGCAGGCGCGAGATCGTCCTCGGTAGGGATCGTCTGCGCCATCGCCGCGAGTGCTTCATCGGCGACGCTACGCTGTGACAGCGAGGCACGCTCGGCGAGGCGGGCGTAGAGACTTTCAGGGATATCGAGGGTCAGGGTGTGATGGCTCATGGCGTACCTTCGTATTGGAGGCTGGTACTGTGCTTCGTTCGTTGCTACAAGGGCTGCATTATGCAGTATAGCAAATCGTGATTGTGGCACTCTTACGATGAGTGTGTGTGAAGATATGGTGTCGTCGCTAACGTTCGTTGGCGAGGGGCTGAAGCCACTCATGAAAGGCATACTGCCCGTCGGCGCGGGTATTCCCACGCTGCAGCGTTACCCGGCAATCCCCTCTCCCTGAGAGGGAGAGGGGTGGCGAGCAGTTGCGAGCCGGGGTGAGGGCCGCACCCCGTCGCGTCAGCCACCAACCCAAGCAACGACTCATCCTCCTCTCCTCGGATGGGGAGAGGGGTGCCGCCCGCAGGCGGCGGGGTGAGGGTGCCCCCCATGCCCCTCCCGCTCACAGATCGGCAAAGGTATCGAGGTAGTATCCGTCGCGATCACTGTCATTCGGTGCTGAACCCTTGCCGATTACCGGGAAGATTGGCCTGGGCGGGCCGGGATCGGCGTGGAGCTGCGCGACGATCTGCTCGATGGTCGAGCCATCCATGATAGCATCGATGGGCGTTCGGGCATCGGATGAGTAGAGCGCCAGTGGTGAGCCGACAGCACGCGCCAATTCGTGGCAGATGCGTCGGAGCGATAATCGCAGCGTCGGCTCCGAAAGAAAAACGCCCCAGCGCAACCAGCAGTGTAAACCGAGGGCACGCGGGCCGATTGAGAGGCCGGGTCGGATGGGACCGTCCACCTCGACCAATTTCTCCAGCGCCCACCATTCTTCCACGCCCACCGTGCGCCATGCGGCGACCGGGGAGAAATGAATCTGTCGACTTCCTGCGCCGATGTCTCCGTAGGTGGCCGGTGGTTCCTCCAGGGTGAGCGCACCGGTGGTGTCCTTGAAGAGGGGGAGTCGTGTGGGACAAACGGTCCAGGTTTGCTCTGCCGCTCTGTAGAATCCAGGCGGCAGCTGGTGCTTCACCACCATATATTCGTTGGCTTGGCGATCGAATTCCGCGATGGTGTCGGCGAGGCGAGGCGCATGCTCGGGGCTGAGCCGGTGTGACAGCGCCCACATTTCTCTGGGATCGAGGCTATGGCCGAGAACGGCAGTGAAATCGAGTCCCATCGGTTAATGCCCCTCCGCGTTTGGTCAGGTCTGACCGATCCGACTCGCAGTATTGGCAGACCAGTAACCTATATACTTCCTACGCCGTGGCGTCGAGCGCCGCCGCGACGTCGTCGAGGGTCCAGGCGGTGCGCGGCGGGCGGGCGTCCCACCCTTCGAGGCGGGCGAGGAAGAGTTGCACGATCCGTCCGGTCGCCCCCCAGATCTCGTGCGAGCCATAACGGTAGAAGAAGATGCGGCGCTCCTTGCCCCGGATGATCCAGTCCGCCTCGTGGTAGGTCGCCGGATCCAGCAGATGCGGCAGCGGCACCTCGATCGTCTCCGCCACCTCGAACGGGCTGGGGATCAGCGTCGGCGGGGCGGCGAGCCGCCCGACGAAGGGATGGATCAGCATCCCGGTCACGATCGTATCGACCGCGGGGAGCGCGCCGAGCGGGGTCACGTCGCCGACCGGGATGCCGACCTCCTCCTCCGCCTCGCGCAGCGCCGCCGCGAGCGGCGAGGCGTCGTCCGTCTCGATCCGCCCGCCGGGGAAACCGATCTCCCCCTTGTGCGTCCCCACGCGGTCGGTCCGTTTGATGAAGAGGAGCTGCACCGCGTCGTCGCGCTCGTAGAGGGCGATCAGCACGGCGCTCTCGCGCAGGCGGCGCGGCTGGGACGAGGGGGTGGTGTGTTCCATCGGGTGCTCCCGGCTGGTATGCGGCGCGGTAGCATCGGCCTGCTGTGCGCCGGAACGGGTCATGCAAGCAACCTTACCATATCATCGCAAATTCCCCTTGCGCCCGCATACGTACGCGGTATATAATCGCGGCGTACCGAACCTGGCGCGGCCCTGTGCTATACTTCGCGGCATCGATCGAACGGGATTGCGCCGGGCAGACGGTGCCCGCGACGCCGAGGCAGCGAGGAGACGCGCGACTGTGCTGAATATTCTTTTCGCCGTTCAGACGATCCTGGCGGTCACCCTGATCATCGCCCTGCTGCTGCAACTGCGCGGACAGGGATTCACCGGCAGCTTCGGCGGTGGGAGCGACTCGATCTATCGCACCCGGCGCGGGGTCGAGAAGACCCTGTTCCAGTTCACCATCGGCCTCGCGGTCGCCTTCATGATCATCGCCGTGGTGACCAGCATCTACAAGGGCTAGTCGCGCCGAACAAACCAGACGCATGGCGGCCCGTCTCGCCTGGGCCGAGGCGGGCCGCCGCATGTCTGCGGCAGCGATGAGCGATCCGTGGGGAGGGGCATGAGGGCATTGGGACGTGGCGGCTGGGTCGCCCTGCTCGGCGCGGTCGTCATCATCGGGGCGCTCGTGGCCGGGGTCGGCGTCGCCGTCATGCGCGGCTCGCTCGGCGCGTCTACGCCGCTCGGCGCGCGCGCGGGCACCGCCGTCGCCCCCCCGAGCGGCGTCTACCGCGAGGCGACCGTCGGCACCCCCACGATGCTCAATCCGCTGCTCGCGCAGACCCGCATCGATCGCGACCTCAGCGCCCTCCTCTTCAACGGCCTGACGCGCACCGATGCGGCGGGGAATATCCAGCCCGATCTGGCGGCCTCCTGGAAGGTCGAGCAGGACGGCCAGCGCTACACCTTCACCCTGCGCGACGGCGTGGCCTGGCACGACGGCCAGCCGTTCGACGCGCGCGACGTTCTCTTCACTATCCGCACCATCCAGGACGCCGCCTTCACCGGCGACGCGGGCCTCGCCGATTTCTGGCGCTCGGTCAGCGTGGAGACGCCGGACGCGCGCACGGTCGTCTGCACCCTGCCGAAGCCCTACGCCCCCTTCCTCGCCTACACGGACCTCGGCATCCTCCCGCAACACCTCCTCGCCCCGGTGCGCCCCGGCGATCTGGCGAGCGCGTCGTTCAACTTGCAGCCGGTCGGGACCGGGCCATTCGCGTTCGGCTCGCTCGATACGACGACGGTCGAGGTCGCGTTGAAGCGATTCGACGGTTATTACGGCCAGAAGGCGCGGCTGCAGGGGGTGCGGTTCCGCTCCTACGGAGGGGCTGGCGCGGCGATCGCGGCGCTGGGGCGTGGTGAGGTCGATGGGATCGGCTACCTGCCTCCCACAGCGCTGGCCGAGGTGGGGGGCGTCGCGGAGGGTGTCAACGTCTATGGCCCCTCGGTGGCGGGGTACACCGCGCTCTTCTTCAATCTGAAGGCCCCGCAATTCGCGGCGCGCGAGGTGCGGCAGGCGCTGGCGCTGGCCGTGGATCGCGACGAACTCGTGCGCGACGGCCTGAAGGGCTGGGGGACCGCCGGGGCCAGCCCGATCCTGCCGAACTCCTGGGCCTACGCCAAACAGGATTGGCCGACCGACCCGGCACGCGCCGTCCGGCTCCTCGACGCGGCGGGGTGGCAGGTGGGGGCCGACGGCACGCGGGCGAAGGGGGGGCAGGCGCTCGCCTTCACGCTGCTGACCGACAGCGATCCCCTCCGCACGGCGGTGGCGACGATCCTGGCGCGGCAATTCGGCGCGATCGGGGTCAGGGTGACGGTCGCGCCGAAAGGGGCGGATGAACTGGCGGGGGCGCTGGCCGCGCGCCGCTATGACGCCGCGCTCTCCGGGTGGGAGGGGCTGGCGGCGGACCCCGATCCGTACAGCGGCTGGCATTCCAGCCAGGCCGACACCGGCTACAACTTCGCCAACTGGGCCAACGCCGACGCCGACAAGGCGCTGGAAGATGGCCGCCTGACGACCGACCCGGCGAAGCGACGGGCGGCCTACGCGACCTTCCAGCAACTGTTCGCCAGCGAGGTGCCGAGCCTGATCCTCTACTATCCGCAGTACCATTTCGCGGTATCCAAGCGCGTGAGCGGGCCGACCGCCGACCCGCTCGACGTGCCGAGCGATCGCTTCCGCACGATCGCGGGGTGGCAGATCGCGGCGCGCTAACCGGTGGTGGCCCGGCGGCGACACACCTTCCCCGGTCTGGCTTCGACGCAGCGCGATAGGCGATCCCCGGCGCGGGCCCAAGGAGGGGCGATGAGCGAGTCCGACGAGCGGCGCGACGACGAGCGGGACGAGGCCGCGCCCGCCGACGACACCCCCGATTGGAACACCCCTGAGATCGGCGGGGGCGACGATGGCGATTTGCCGATCGCGGTGCGACGTGTGCTGGCCTCCGATCGGCACCTGAGCCAGCGCCGCATCTTCTACAGACAGTCCGAGGCTGGCGAGGGGACAGCGGAGCCCGCAGAGAACGAGGCGGAGAACAAGGGTGAAACGCCCCGGTAAGGTGCCGCCCGTGCGCCCCGACCGTTTCAGCAACGTCTTCCGGCCCGGCGAGGGCTACGAGCGGCGGATCCCAGGCACGGCTCGCAGCGATCATGGCGGCCTGTGCCGGGAGGCGGTTGGCGACGCGTGCCGAAGACGATCGCGTCGGGGTCGAGCGCGGGGAAGCCGGGTAAGGGCGCGGAGTTCTTGGATACAGCGCAGTCAGCACCCGCGTCTCGTCCGGCGTGCCGATGTTGTCCGCGAAGAGGACGACCACACCGAGGTGGCACGCCCGCACCGTCGCCTCGTATTCCGCATTGAGGTCGCCCCAGATACGCCCGGCGCTCAGCATCCCGACCTGCGCGGCGATCGGCAGGGCGGCCAACCGCGCTGCGGGATCGCCAAGCAGGAACCGCAGACAGCCACCGGAGGGTCAGCGCCCGGCGTTGACCTCGGCAAGGGCACGCCGCCCGAGCTGGCCGAGCGCGATGTGGTCCCCCCCATACTCGAAGCGCGCCCGCTCGAAGTACTGCACGCCGTACACATTGCCATCCTCCAGCCGTTCCTGGCGCAGCTCGCTGATCGGGTAGCCGAACTGGTCCTTGCCGCCGTGCTGCTCCCAGTAGGTGCGGAATTCGACGAAGAACCGGGCGCAGCGGCTATCGGTGCAGGGAGTTACGTCGGAGAGGTTGTGGCCGGTCTGGGGGAAGTAGGTCGCGGCCGGGTCGGGCTTCGCGGGCGGGTCGGCGGGGTGGAAGCGCCGCCCGAGCTGGCCGAGCTGCACATCCTGGGGGGGCGTGTTCTCGGGGTGCAGCTCCATGCGGACGCGCTCGAAGTACTGCACGGTGTACTCGTTGCCGTCCTCCAGCCGCTCCCGCCGCTCGGCGGTCAGCGGGTAGCCGTTGATCGCGAGCCCGCCGTGCGCCTGCCAGTAGGCGAGGAAGCGATCGCGCACGCAGAAGCCGGTCGGTGGGAAACAGACCTCCGCCGGGGCCGCACCGGCGGCGCGGGCCGTGGATGGGGGATCGCGACCCCGCCGAGCAGCAGGCCGAGCAGGGTCAGGACGCGCGCGAGTCGTGCCGGTCGCATCGGGGCCTCCTCACATGAATGGATACATGTGGATACATGGATCGTGCCACCGCCCCCCACACGGGGCCGGGCCGTGGTGCCAGCCGCATCGCCATAGGGCGAACGAGGGGACACCCGGTCGGTTGCGCCAGTGACCCGCTCGCGGTGCTTTCGTCGCGCGCTACGGTTATCGCCGGGTGGCCGTCCGCTTGGCACCGAGGGCCTGTCGGCCGATCCGCACCGCCTCTGTGCGCTGCGAAATCACGGCTAGATGGCGAGACTGACCTTCTCGACAAGGTAACGCTGCTCTGCCCGCGCTACGACCACGTTATTAGCCGGTGCTCGGCGTACCGTCGGCGACCGTCGCCAATGCCCGTCGCGTCTCGTCGCCGATCGGGTTGCCGAAGGATGCGTCCCAGAGGACACCGCGGACGAAATTTCTCCACAGAGAGCGGATCATCGGCTGCGGCATCGTCGAATGGGAAGTCGGCATACTCCCACGCCATCATCGTAAACGCCCAACGTCGGTACGCGGCCTCCGATCGATAGCCCGGTTCGTGGTGCTCGGCGAGTAAGCCGGTGGCGAGGTCTTGGATGGCGATGGGCGCTTCGAGTCTATGGGGGTTCTCGAACGTGAGGCGATTGCCCTCGAAATGCGGCACGATGCCCACGGTCGCGAGCGCGGTGAGCGGTGCTTCGCCACGTACCACGCGGACGATCAGGGCCGTGCGCTCGCCTCGTCGCTCCATCGTCACTCCCCGTACGCCGCGCTCGGCGGTAGACCTCTACCATTAAGCTCAGCGCTCGCTGTCTTACCTCTTACCATGATCGTCTCGTTGCTATCAATTACGTCCAAACGACTGGCTCGGTATACTGCAATTAGTGTGCGGACCCGGCGCGGCGAGTTGTCGCGGCACCGTCCGCGCTATGAGGAGGCCGATGATGAAAACGGTGCGATTCGGCGGCACAGGCCTGAAGGTCAGCGAGATCTGCCTGGGGACGATGACGTTCGGCAACCAGGCCGACGAGGCGACCGCGTTCGCGATCATGGACCGGGCATTCGCGGCGGGGGTCTTCTTCTTCGATACCGCCGATGTCTACCCGCTCGGCGGCGGACTCGATCGGGTCGGCGGGACGGAGACGATCATCGGCAAGTGGCTGCGCGAGCGCGGGCGGCGCGAGGCGATCGTCCTCGCCAGCAAGTGTCGCGGCGCGATGGGGCCGGGGCCGAACGAGGGGGGGCTCAGTCGCAAGCACATCATCGCGGCCTGCGAGGCGAGCTTGCGGCGTTTGCAGACCGACTATCTGGACCTCTATCAGGTCCATCATCCCGACCCGGAGACGCCGATCGAAGAAACCCTCGGCGCGCTCGACGATCTGGTGCGCGCCGGGAAGGTGCGCTACGTCGGCTGCTCCAACTATCCGGCGTGGCGGCTCGGGGAGGCGCTGGCGGCGAGCGAGCGAGGGCGGCTGACCCGCTTCGCCTCGGTGCAGCCGCGCTACAACCTCCTCTTTCGGATGATCGAGGATGAGATCCTGCCGCTGGCGCGGGCGCGCGGGCTGGCGGTGATGACCTACAACCCGCTGGCGGGCGGGGTGCTGACCGGGCGCTATCGCGGGGTGCGCGAGGCGCAGCCCGGCACGCGCTTCACCCTGGCAGGGAGCGGCGCGATGTACCAGCGACGCTATTGGAACGACGCGGCGCTGTCGGAGGCCGAACGCCTCGGCGATTTCCTGACCGGGCGCGGTAAGTCGCTGACGCAGGTCGCGCTGGCGTGGGTGCTGGCGCAGCGCGATGTCACCTGCGCGATCCTCGGCGCGAGCCGCCCGGAGCAGCTGGACGACAGCCTCCCCGCGACCGCGCTGGCGCTGGACGAGGAGGAGTTGCGCGCCTGCGACGATGTCTGGTTCAACCTGCCGCGCGAGCGCGACCCGCAGTTCGCCTTGCGGTGACGAGTCGTGCGTCGTGGGTCATGAGCGGCGGTGCCATCATGGGTTATGGCACCGATGCGCTCAACATCGCCCGCTGAGGAAGTTTTCGCGCGGTCTGTGCGTTCACGATGACGGAGCGCGATGCGCCAGCGGCCCTCACCGTGCAACGGGCGTTGCATGAATAGGCCCATCGTGGTCCGCTCGCGGGGTATTTCTTTCCGATCGCTTACGCGTACGTCGCGCACCCGCCTCGGCAGAATCGAGCCAGGGCGCGGAAAAGCGCGCGGTACGGTATGATAGTTCGGGCGACCCCGTAGAGTGATTGTGCATGGGTTGCAAACCAACGCTGCGGCGGACGGTCCGTGGCGAGGCGACGAGGAGGACGAACGGCGTGGTATACATGCGGATGATGGGGGCGCGCGTCCGGCGCAAGGAAGACCCCCGCCTGATCACCGGAAGCTCGACTTATGTGGACGATGTGCAGCCGCAGAATCTCGGCCATGTGGCGATCCTGCGGAGCATCTACGGCCACGCGAAGATCAACGGCATCGATACCAGCGCGGCGAAGGCGCTGCCCGGCGTGATCGCCGTCTATACCGGCGCGGAGTTCCGGCAGTTCACCGGCCCGATGCCGCACGGCGACGGCGAGGGCGGCGGCGGGCCGAAGGGGATGGTCGGCATCGACACCTACCCGATCGAGCCGGAGGTCGTCCGCCACGTCGGGCAGGCGATCGCGGTGGTCGTGGCGACCGATCGCTACATCGCGCGCGACGCCCTCGAAACGATCGTGGTCGACTATGCCCCGCTGCCGGTCATCGTGGACATGGAAGCGGCGATCACGCCGGGCGCGCCGCAGCTCTACGACGCCGTGGCGAACAACGTCGCGTTCGTCTGGAACAAGGTCGAGGGCGACCCGGACAAGGCGTTCGCCGAGGCCGACGTGGTGGTGACGCGCAAGATGAACAATCAGCGCGTGGCCGGCCTGCCGATGGAGTCCCGCGCGGTGCTGGCGCAGCCCGACGCGCTCAGCGGCGGCCTGGTCGTCCAGACCTCCACCCAGAACCCGCACTCCGTCCGCCAGCAGATCGCCAAGTGCCTCGGGATGTCCGAGCTGGACATCCGCGTGATCGCGCCGGAGGTCGGCGGCGGCTTCGGCGTGAAGATCTCCGCCTATCCGGAGGAGATGATCCTGGCGACCCTGGCGCTGCGACTGAAGCAGCCGGTGAAGTGGATGGAGGATCGCGGCGAGAACTTGCAGGCGACCCACCACGGGCGCGCGCAGCAGACCGAGATCGCCCTCGCCGCCAAGCGGGACGGCATGATCACCGCGATCAAGCTGCGCGTCCTCACCGATGTCGGCGCGTATCCGCGCGCGGCGGGCGTGTCGATGAACACCGCTCTCCTGATCGCGGGCGTCTACAAGATGCGGAGCGTCGATCTGGAGATCAAGGCGGCTTACACCAACACCATGCCGACCGGTGCGTATCGCGGCGCGGGACGCCCCGAGGCGGCGTATTACATCGAGCGGATCGTCGATGTGCTGGCCGCCGAACTCCGCATGGACCCGATCGAACTGCGTCGCAAGAACTTCATCCCGAAGGATGCCTTCCCCTACACGACGCCGACCGGCGCGACCTACGACAGCGGCGACTACGAGAAGCCGCTCGATAAAATGCTGGAGATCGTCGATTACCCGGCGCTGCGGCGGCAGCAGGCGGAGATGCGGAAGCAGGGACGCTACCTGGGCCTCGGCGTCGCCACCTTCACCGAGATCTGCGGCTTCGGGCCGTTCGATAGCGCCTCGGTGCGCGTCGAGCCGTCCGGCCAGGTGACGGTCGCCACCGGCATCTCGCCGCACGGGCAGGGGCAGGAGACGACCTTCGCGCAGATCGTCGCGGACGAATTGGGCGTCTCGATGGACGATGTCTTCATCGTCCACGGCGACACCGCCCGCACCCCTGCCGGACAGGGGACGATGGGCTCGCGCGGCCTGGTGGTCGGCGGCTCGGCGCTGATGATGGGCGTCGGCAAGATCAAGGACAAGGCGCTGAAGATCGTCGCCCACAAGTTGGAAGCGGCGGAAGCGGACGTGATCTACGAGAACGGCAAGTACGGCGTCAAGGGCTCCCCCGAGGGCGCGCTGACCTTGAAGGATGTCGCCAAGATCGCCTACAGCGGCAGCGTGCCGCCGGAGATCGGCACCGGCCTGGAGGTGACGGACTTCTTCGCCCCGCCCGGCACCACCTTCCCGTTCGGCGCGGACATCGTGGTCGTCGAGGTCATGGCCGACACCGGCGAGGTCAAGATCCTCCGCTACGTGACGGTGGACGACTGCGGCAAGGTCATCAGCCCGCTGCTGGTCGATGGACAGGTTCATGGCGGCCTCGCCCAGGGGATCGGGCAGGCGCTCTTCGAGGAGGTCGTCTACGACGCGGACGGCCAGCTGATCACCGGCTCGCTGATGGACTACGCCATCCCGCGCGCCCAGGACTTCCCGATCTTCGAGCTGGCGCGCACCGAGACGCCCTCGCCGCTGAACCCGCTGGGGGCGAAGGGGATCGGCGAGCTGGCGACGATCGGCTCGACCCCCGCCATCGTCAACGCGGTGGTGGACGCGCTCAGCCCGTTCGGGGTGACGCACATGGACATGCCGCTGCGCCCGCAGCGCATCTGGCAGGCGATCACCGACGCGAACAACGCGACGGCAGCCGCAGCCGACTAAGCGCCGATGACGCCGACCCCCGAAGAGTAGGCGAAGTGGGCGGAGTAGGCGAGTAGAGCAGCACGAAGGAAGCCGAGTGCTGCGGCTGCTCCCTATCGTATCTACTTCGCTTACTCGCCTACTTCCCAACGAAGGAGGGCTATCTCGCCATGACCGTACGTTTCGGGACGTTCGCGCCGCAGGGCTGGCGGATGGATCTGGATGACATCGCCGATCCGGCGGCGAAGTTCGAGGCGATGATTCGCGTCGCCCAGGTCGCCGATGAGGGGGGCTGGGACTCGGTGTGGCTCTACGATCACTTCCACACCACGCCGGTCGCGACGATGGAGGCGACCTTCGAGTGCTGGACCAGCACCACCGCCATCGCGCGCGCGACCAAGAATGTCAATGTGGGGCAGATGGTCGGCTGCAACGGCTATCGCAACCCGGCGCTCTACGCCAAGATCGCGTCCACGGTCGATGTCGCCAGCAATGGGCGGCTCTACGCCGGGCTCGGTGCGGGGTGGTACGAGCAGGAGTGGAAGGCCTACGGCTACGAATGGCCGGAACTGCGCGTGCGGATGGGGCAATTCCGCGAGGCGGCGGAGATCGTCCACCGGATGTGGACGGAGGACAAGCCGACGTTCCACGGCAAGTACTACCACATCGACGCGCCGATCAACGAGCCGAAAGGGATCCGCAAGCCCCACATCCCGCTCTGGATCGGCGGGGGTGGCGAGCAGGTGACGCTGAAGATGGTGGCGCAGTGGGGCGATGCCTGCAATGTGGGAGGCGGGAATCCCGCGCTCATCCGCGAGAAGCTCGCCATCCTGCGCCGCCACTGCGACGATCTCGGGCGCGACTACAACACGATCACCAAGTCCACCAGCCTCAACGTCCACATCCTCGATGAGGGGGACGACGCGGAGGCGCTCACCCGCCGCTGGCGGCTCGACAAGAGCCTCGACGAGTACAGCAAGGCGGCGATCGTCGGCTCGCCGGATTACATCCGCACACGGGTGCAAGCGGTGGCGGACGCCGGGGCGGACTACATCATCATCTATCTGCCGGGCGTCGCCTACGATCAGACCCCGATGCGCCGCTTCGCCAAGGAAGTGCTCCCGCACTTCGCGTAGGCGCAGCGCCTATCGTTCTCTGCGGCGTAGCCGTACGCAGCCCGCCCCTTCCAGGAGGGGCGGGCTGCGTCGTTGTGCGGGACGGTTACGGTTTAGGTTTCGTTTAGGTTCGGGGCGTATGCTGCCAATGGCAACCGTGCCGATAGCCGCATGCGGGGCGCCAGGCGCTAGCGCCTCGCGCCGCACCCGAGAGGAAAACCACCATGATCCGCTGGCAGACGTTCGCGCTGTGTCTCGCCGCCGTCGCGCTCGTCGCGTGCGGCGGGACAGCGGTCGCCCCGCCGAGGTCGATCGCCGAGTCGCCCACCGGCACGACGCGGGCCGCTGCTGCGACGACGGGCACCGGCGTCCCCGCGCGCACCGTGCAGGCCATCACCCCGACCACCACTGTGCCGACGCGCGCTCCCGGCACCACGACCGGCGCAGTGCCATCGCGGGCCGCCCCCATCACGGCGACCGTCGCCGCGCGACCGAGCACGATCCCGATCACCGCGACCGCCGCGCCCCGGTCGAGTGCGCCATCGCCCGCGCCGACGAGCGGCGGTGGCGGCGTCACCCCACCCGCCGGTCCGACCGCCGTGCCGCAACCGAATGGCACGATCCCGGCTGGCTGGCTGGTCTATCGCGGGCCGGCCTATTTCCCGTTCGCCATCGCCTATCCGCCCGATTGGACGTTGGACGACTCCTTGCTGCCGGAACAGCGCGTGATCTTTCTCGAGGGCCCGGACGCGGGTACCTACAATGAGGAGATCTACATCGAGTTCGGGGATACGGCGACGGGTGCCAACATCGATGTGCAGCGCGACGACTTCTTCTACCGGTACTTTGTTGACTTGGGTCAGGGCGAGGCGTACAGGTCGAGGCCGTGCCCGTGCCGGAGGTGCTCAAGCAGGCACCACAACGCGGGCGGTGGGGGCAGTGGCGACCAGCTGC
>JAABUM010004043.1_pt1 | contig 17047 bp, 17 predicted proteins | sample 5559161 | NCBI WGS metagenome assembly JAABUM01 (sample SAMN10711868, study PRJNA513369) | rock metagenome | isolation source: Antarctica rocks | place: Antarctica: Victoria Land, Siegfried Peak nord | reverse complement strand
CGCGACCTGCTCGAGGGTGCTTATAGCCGTGGCTCCCGCCCCGGGGACCGGCGAGCGTCGGGGCCAGCTCGGCGGTCATCGGTCGGCGTGGGCGGGGCGAGGGTCATCAAGCCTCCAAGGGCAGGAGGGGGCGGCCCGGTCGGGCTGCCGTCGAGTCCTGACCGCTCCCCCACGCGGTCAAACCTCCAGCTCCCTGGCGCGGCTGCCCCTCATGAACGTTGACGCACGATCTCTTCGAGCAGGACGTTGGGGGCGTCGCTGAGGAGGTCGTGGGCAGCGTCGGGTATCGAGGTCGAGCCGGCTGAATTGCGGGGTGAAGTGCTCGTTGACCTCCGGTGTCCTGATCTGCGCGGCGCGAACCGTGCGCAACTCCGCGGTGGGCGGTTGGACATCCATCACCGACACGAAACCTGGGCCGGCTCCGCGACCCCGCGCAGCCTTTCGGTCCCGGCCAGCCTCTCCACCTACGATCCCCCATGGCAACCGCTCGCCTCGGCTCGATCGCCCTGGACTGCGACTCCCCGGCTGCCCTCGCGGAGTTCTGGGCCACCATGCTCGGCGGTGAAGTCGCCTTCAGCAGCGACGCCTTCGTCGCCGTGAAAACTGACCGCGTGTGGGTTGCGGCCGTGCACGTCGACGGCTACCAACCGCCCAGCTGGCCCGACGGTCACCTACCCAAACAGATGCACCTCGATCTCGGCGTCGACGACCTCGACCAGGCCGAAGCAGAGGCGATCCGCCTCGGCGCAACCCGGGCACAGGAACAGCCAGCACCTGACCGCTGGCGCGTCCTGCTCGACCCCGCCGGCCACCCGATCTGCCTGTCGACCCAGATCCCTGAGTAGCTCGCACGCAGAGACCGTCCCGTAGCCGAAAAACGCTGACCGGCCAAGAAGCGCTGCCAATCCGCGGCCAGATGGCTCTGCAGGCCGCAGCTTCACTGTCTCAGCCGGTCCTGTGTCAGAACCGAGGAACTGCGACGGCTTGGAGTCAGTCCAGTCGCGTGGACCGCGCCGTAGCGAAAGTTGGTGGACCGTGATCACGCGGCGATGAGACGCTTGCCCATCACGCGATCCGCATCGCGACCCCTTTTCCGATCCTGCCGCCCATCCGCGGTCGTGGCACACCCCCGAGGAGACCCCGTCGCCACCGAGCTGACCGCCGCATACGAAGACCTGACATTCATGACGCCGCTTTCTCAAACACGGGCCGACACACTCGTGGGCTTCCTCGCCGACGGCCTCGCAGCAGCGGCGCACCCGCTCGTCCTCGACGTCGGCTGTGGATGGGCGGAGCTGCTGCTCCAAGTGCTCGACGCCGTTCCGTCCGCGACCGGCATCGGTGTGGACGCCAACCCCGACGCGATCACCCACGGCCACACCCTCGCCGAGAGCCGCGGGACGGCTGGGCGCGTCAAGCTGCACTGCGCCGACGCGCGCACCGGGTCACCGGAGGCGGCCGACGCCGTGATCTGCATCGGCGCCAGCCACATCTGGGGACCACCAGTAGAAGACGCCCAACCCCTGGATTACACCGCCGCGCTCAGCGCACTGCGAGCCCTGGTGCCACGCGGCCGCCGTGTCCTCTACGGCGAGAGCATCTGGTCGCAGCCGCCCACTCCCGAGGCGACCGCACCACTGGCCGGCCGGAACGACGAGTACGTCACCCTGCCCGAGCTGCTCGAGCTGGCCGTCGACCACGGCTTCGCGCCCCTGCAGGTCCATCAGGCGAGCTTGGACGAGTGGGACGTCTTCGAGTCCGGATACTCCGCCCGCTACGCACGATGGCTGGCCGACCATGACGCCGTTCACCCCGACCGCGGCGAAGTCCTGAAGCGAGCCGGACAACAACGGTCCGCGTACTTCGGCGGGTACCGCGGCGTCCTCGGGCTCGCATACCTCGGGCTCATCGCAGTCTGAGGAAACGACGATGGTCGTCACCACCCGCTCGTGTGCCGCCTGGACCGACGCGTGCACAAGCCCTGTCTGTTCACAACCAGGGAACTCCGGTCGGACTACGCGGCGACCGCACCTGTCCAGGTCGACCCGTCGCCAAGTTGGCCCGAAGGTAGGTGCGTCGACGGCGGCGACGACTCCGGGTCCTGCGACGCCGACTCGATGGTCGAGGGCGCCAAGGTCGGCACCGACGGGCAGCCCCGCGAGGCCCAGCACTATGCCCTGACCCAGGCTTCGTCATACGGGAGGAGGTCCTATTGACCCGTGAACGTGAGGATCCAGCCTGCCACGGAGGGTGATCTTCCGACTGTTATCGCTATCGAGGCGAGCGCTGGCAAGCTGTTTCGGAAGGTCAATATGGCGGCGGTCGGCGACGGTGAGCTGCCCGCTCTGGAGCAGCTCCTGCCGGCCGTTCGTGACGGAAGAGTGATGGTGGCCGTCGAGGACGACGGCTCGACATCGGCCTTTGTCCTTAACAGCTGGGTGGACGGGCGAGCACATCTAGATCAGGTGTCAGTAGATCCCACGTGCGCCGGCCGAGGACTCGGCCGAGAGCTCATATCCGCAGCCGAGCAATGGAGACGCGAGCGAGGCTCGTCAGCCATGACGTTGACCACGTTCGCCGACGTCCCTTGGAACGGCCCCTACTACCGCAGGCTCGGCTGGCGTGACCTGCCTGCCGCCGAACTCGGTCCGGAGCTCGCGGCCATCCGCCGACACGAAGCGTCCCTTGGGCTCGACGCGTGGCCCCGGAGGGGCGATGATCAAGCAGCTGTGAAGACGGGCCTCGACTGATGGAGCCGAGCCCGGCACGATCCTCTATGAAGGCAGCGTCCAAGTTGTTGTCAGACCGACCAGTCGGGCACCAGGCGGGGCCGACTCACGCCGTCCGCGCCGCCGTACCACTACTCCTGGCCACACGCGGCTTCCGGCACCCGGTTGTGGCACCGGCCGGTGGGACGCGACGCACCGCCCAACGCGGCCCTGGGCATGCGGGCGGCGAGGTGTTCCACTTCCTGGATGCGGGACGGCAAGCCGACGGCCGATGGTGGCAGCAGTTGGCAAGTGGCCGTGTTCGGTCCGCGGCACGGTCTCCCGCAGGAGGCTCGGTCATCGCTACGAGGGTGGGGCGCCGATCCATTGGCGGTAGGCATCGGGGTTCACGTTGCTGCCGCACACAATGGTCGCGATCTGTCGACCGGCGAAGCGGTCGCGGTCTTCGAGGATCGCGGCGATGCCGAGTGCGGCTGATGGTTCGACCGCAAGGCCGGCGTGGTCGAGTAGCAGTCGCATGCCAGCGATGATCGAAGCTTCTTGGACGAGCACGGCGTCGTCAACGACGAGAAGAAGGTCGTCGAGGACGGCTGGGATGGGGCGCCGGCCGGCGACGCCGTCGGCGATGGTGTTGATCGAGTCGGTGGTGATGACGCGTCGTTGCCGCCACGAGAGGGTCATCGCGGGTGCGCCCAGCGGCTGCACGCAGATCACCTCGACGTTGGGCGCCAAGGTCTTCAGCACATGTCCTACGCCGGTAGCCATCGCGCCACCGCCGAGAGCGATCAGGACGGCGTCGAAGGACGGCGGGCTGTCTATCAGTTCCAGGCCGATAGTGGCTGCGCCCTCGCAGGTCTCGATGTCCTCGCTGTCCTCGAGCAGCCGGATGCCGTCGTGCTGCGCGATGGCTACCGCTCGTTCGCGTGCCATGTCGAAGTCACCGTCTACCAGCTCCAACCTGGCGTCCAGAGCGCGGATCCGGTCGAGCTTCGCCGCGGTCGCCAAGCGCGAGGCCACAACGGTGACGTCGAGTCCTCGGGCACGGCCGGACCAAGCGAGGGCCTGTCCGAGGTTGCCTGCGCTCGCGCACACGGCGGCACGGGGTCCGGTCTCGGAGAGCTGGCTGGCGACGACCTCAGTGCCGCGGGCCTTGAAGCTGCGCACCGGGTTGGCGGTCTCGAGCTTGATGCTCACCGCACAGCCAAGATCGGGTTCCAGCGCTTCGCAGCGGTACAGCGGTGTGTCAAGGAAGATCGGGTCGATCACGCGGCGGGCCGCCAGGATGCGAGCGGTGTCCAGGCGCGTCTTCAGCACGGGGCATGAGCCTAACTGGCGGAGGCACCAACACGCGCCCGGCGACCACCACAGCCGTACTCCTTCTGCTAGCTCACACGCCGCCACCGCGCCAACTACCGGTGCGAGTCACAGTGGTCGTGTCGATCGACTCCCGCAGCGAGCGGAACCGACCCCCGCTCGTCCAAAGCAGTCACCGTGTCGATCAAATGGCGCAGGGAGCGGCCGAGCCGGTCCAGGCGCCACACCACCAACGTGTCCCCCGGCCGCAGCCGCTCCAGAACCTTGTCCAGCTCCGGACGGCGGTCCAGCACCCCGATGCGGGCGACGGTGCGATCGCGACGCTCTGGTGAACTCCCCTCGTCGTCGCGATTGGCGTTGATGGGGGCCACCCGCGTATCCCTAGCCGGGGATGTACTACAAGTTCCTTGACTTCGGCGTGGACAGTGTAGAGGCTGCGTTCACGGCTCTTGCCCCACCCCCGCCAAGGAGAGTTCTGATGACCCAGACCGCGAACGATGCTGCGCCTGACTCCGAACAGCTGTGGCGTTGGTCGGCCGCACGCCTGGCGCAGGGGATCGCGACGGCGCAGATCTCGGCGCGTGAGGTGGTGCAGAGCTGCCTGGAGCGCATCGAGGCGGTGAACCCTGACCTGACCGCACTGGTGGAGGTGCGGTCCGATGAAGCGCTGCAGACCGCCGCGGAGGCCGACCGGTTGACCGCGTCAGGAGCTGAACTGGGTCCCCTGCACGGAGTGCCTGTCGCCATCAAGGTCAACTCCGACCAGGCCGGTTACGCCACGACCAACGGCGTTGCCGCCTTCAAAGACAACATCGCCGCGACCGACAGCCCGCAGGTCGCCAACCTTCGACGTTCGGGCGCGATCCTGCTCGGGCGCAGCAACACCCCGGCGTTCTCCTACCGCTGGTTCACCGACAACGACATACACGGACGCACGCTCAACCCCTGGGACCCGTCCCGTACACCCGGCGGATCCAGTGGCGGCGCGGGCTCCGCCGTCGCGTCGGGAATGGTCCCCCTCGCCCACGGCAACGACATCGGCGGCTCCGTTCGCTACCCGGCCTACGCCTGCGGGATCGTCGGGCTCCGGCCGACCGTCGGCCGCGTGGCCGGCCTCTACGGCCCCCCGGACGCGGATCCGGCCCTGTCGGTGCAGTCCATGCTGGTGCAGGGACCTCTGGCCCGCTCGGTTGCCGACGTCCGCCTGGCGCTTGGTGGGATGACCGGCGCCGACCCGCGCGACCCCTTCCACGTACCGGGGGCATCCGCAGCACCGGCTGCCGAACGCCCGCTCAAGGTTGCCCTGATCCGTGACCACGGCGTCGCCGCGCCCACAGCGGCCGTCAACGACGCCTTGAACCAAGCCGCCGGGTGGCTAACGGACGCCGGCTACCTGATCGAGGAGGTCGAACTGCCGCTGCTGGCCGAGGCCTACCGCCTCTGGTACCTGCTGTGCATGGAGGAGTTCCGCCAGATCATGCCATTGGTCCAGGAGATCGGCGACGAGGGCATGCAGAAGGCAGCCGAGGGCTACTACGCCGTCTCCTCAGAGTGGTGGGGGACGCAGCCCGGGCTCACCGACTACATGAACGGCTATGCCCGGCGGGGCACGTTGATCCGCATGCTCGGGGAGTTCATGGACCGGTACTCCACCGTCCTCCTGCCGGTATCGGCAGAGCAGGCGTTCGAGCAGGACGCCGACATCGCCAGCGTTGACAGCATGCGGCGGGTCATGGCCGCGCAGGCGTCGATGATGGCGATCCCCGTCCTCGGCTTCCCGGCACTGTCAGTACCCACCGGAGTCACCGACGGCCTGCCGGCCGGGGTCCAGCTGCTCGGCCGCCGCTTCGACGAGGACGGCATTCTCAAAGCCGCTCAGGTGATCGAGGCCCGGGCAGGCACCATCACACCGATCAACCCGCGCTGACGCGGCGCCGGAGGGCCGATGTCGCCGCATGGCCAGTCCGTCGAGCAGTACCGCCTCGCTATGAGCTCGTTGCCGTGGGACCTGGTAAAACGCGGCCAACCCGGGCGGCAGGACCTGAGCCGTGACACGCGGCGGCAAGGTCACGGAGGTGGCCTGACGCTTCCGCCCACGCACCGTCATCGCGATCGGACATCACACGCCGCCGCCGCCGGCCAAGCTCAAGCGCCTCCTGCGGCCGACCGTGGCAGGACACGCAACGGGGGTGTAGCGGCGTGCGTCGGCGACGCTGATTCGCGGCAGCCTCGTCAGTGTCGTTGTTTCACCTGCGCCGGCGTCGTGAACGGCAGAACGAGCCGGGAGTGGTGGAGCGCGTCGCGGTAGATCTTGTGGGTGACGGGCCGGCCCACCGGCAGGTGGAAGGCGTCCGGCGGCAGCAGTGAGTTGTGGGCGTCGGCGAGCGGCTCGTCGTTGGACAGCTCCACCACCAGGCGGTGACCCGGCCGGAACGTGCTCGCGAACGGGTAGAGGCGCAGCACGTACTCCTCGATTGTCCCCGGCTCCACCGGCACCGCACGGGTGTGCGGGTGGTACGGGTTGCCCTCCCTGGTCCGCTCATCCAGCTCGCGGTGCGACGCCTTGAGGTAGCCGGTGGTCATCAGCTGGCGGCTCCCGTCCGGGCCGGCGTCCCACAGTCGCAAGATGAAGTTGGTGTCCGGCTGGTCGATCTCGGCGAACAGGTGTGCGGCACCGGTCCCGATCAGCTCGGTCTCCGCCTCGAACGGCGCGGTGCTCCAGCTGAGGACCTCGACCTCGTCGGTCACCGTCAGCGGCGCCTGGTAGAAGCCGTCCGGCGGGGCGTGTTCGGGTCCCGTCGGCTCGGGCTGCGTGGAGAGCTTGCGGCGCGGACGCAGGTACAGCGATCGGTACTCGACGTCCTTGGGCGGCCACTGCTCGGCGGTGAGCACCTCGCGCGAGCCCTCCACGAAGACGCGCACGGCGGGCTCGTCCATGATCCCGTTGTCGACGCCCTTGAGCCAGCACTCGTACCAGCGGAACATGGTGTCGTGCTCCTCGACCCAGGGGCGCGACTGCATCGGGGGATAGGACCCGATGTCGAGCTTCTTGGGGCCTTTGAGCACGTCGAACAGCTCGATGTGGCCGTCGACGGTCCAGCCGCGGCCCTGGTCGATCTGCAGGTAGACCGGGATGTCGATGTTCCGCTCCAGGTTGATCGGGTTGCGCTCCTCGTACCAGTCGCTGTCGAGCTCGTTCAGGACGATGTCGAACCAGGCCTCGTGGTGCTTCGGGTAGTGAAGCAGGTGCACGAGGTTCGGCCAGGCGGCGACGTCCGGGTCCTGCAGGCGCGCGGCGACGCGCTCCGCGATCTCCTCGGGGGAGTACGTCTCAAGCACGCGGGAGGTGATCCGGTCGGTGAAGGCCCAGCCGGAGTCGCCACCGCGGCCCTCGCGAGCGGCGCGCGGCATGAACCACATGACCCCGCCGTGGTAGGTGGTCTCGTAGAAGTCGTAGTGACCATCGTCATGGCGGCATCGAAGATCGCGGCGTCGTTCGGGTGGGTCCGCAGGTAGTCGAACAGGTCAGTGCCGTGCACACGGCTGAAGGCGGTGCCAACGACCTGCGCGCTGCAGCGGCCGACGGGCTGCCGGCCGGAGTCACCGTCAACGTGACCGGCCGTGACGCTCTCGACGAGGCGACCAAGCAGGGCAAAGGCGGCGGCTCGAGCGTGCTGCTCGAGGGCCTGGTCGGCGGGATCGGCGCGCTGGTGGTCCTGCTGTTCGTCTTCGGCACCCTGCCGGCGGTGCTCGCACCGCTCGTCGTCGCCGCAGCCGCGATCCTCAACACCTTCACGCTGGTCTGGGCGCTGACCTACCTCACCGACGTCTCGATCATCGTGCAGTTCCTCATCGCCCTGGTCGGGCTCGGCCTGGCGATCGACTACGCACTGGTGATGATCTTTCGGTTCCGCGACGAGCTGCGCGAGGGCCGAGACGTCGAGACCGCCCTCGTGCAGACGATGACGCACGCCGGCCGCTCGGTCATCGTGTCCGGATCGACTGTGGCGATCGGGCTGCTGGCGATGGTCGCGCTACCGCTGCCGCTGATCCGCTCGATGGGCATCGGCGGAATGCTGATCCCGGCAGTGTCCGTGCTCGCCTCGCTCACGCTGCTCCCGGCCCTGCTCGCCGTGCTCGGGCAGCGGATCAACGCGGTCCGGGTGATGCCCCGGCGGCTGCTCGACGCCGGGCACGGCGAGGCCGGCGGCTGGGGTCGGTGGGCGCGGTTCGTGCTGCGCCGTCCCGTCGCGGTCGCCGGGGTCGGCCTCGTGCTGGTCGTGACGCTCGCCGGCATCGGGACGCAGCTCAAGACCGGCGAGACCGAGCTCGAGCACTTCCCGGGCAGCGGCACCGCCATCGCCGGACGTCAGGTGCTCGGCGACGCACACATCAGCCCAGGCGTGATGAAGCCGCTCGACGTCCTGGTCGAAAGAGGCGGGAACGCCGAGCAGGTCGCCGCCAGGTTGCGCACGGTCGACGGGCTGGTTGGTGCAGCCGCGCCGGCGACCTGGCACAGGGGAGCGACCTCGCTCGTCGAGGCGTTCCCGGCGATCGACGGCGGCGCCCCAGGCATCCGCGGCGTCATCCACCGGGCGGACGCCGCCCTCGACGGGACGGGCGGCACGGTGACGGGTGTCGCCGCGGTCAACCAGGACTTCCTGCACGCGCTGTACAGCAGCGCCCCTTGGGTGCTCGGCATGGTCCTGCTGCTGACCCTGGTCCTGCTGACCCGCGCGTTCCGCTCGGTCGTGCTGGCGGTCAAGGCCGTCGTGCTCAACCTGTTCTCGCTCGGCGCCGCCTTTGGGATCGTGGTCATCATCTTCCAGCAGGGACACGGCTCCCGGCTGTGGGACGTCGGAGCGACGGGGTCGATCACCGCTTACGTCCCGCTGATGATCTTCGCCTTCCTGTTCGGCCTGTCGATGGACTACGAGGTGTTCATGCTCTCCCGCATGCGGGAGGCGTACGACGAGACCGGCTCCACGGACCGGGCCATCGAACTCGGGCTGGCCCGGACCGGGAAGCTCGTCACCAGCGGTGCGCTGATCCGGATGTTCGCGTTCCTCGTCCTGTCCTCCAGCCCCGGCTTCGAGATCAAGTCCCTCGCCGTCGGCATCGCCGCCGGGATCATCTTCGACGCCACCGTGATCCGCGTGCTGCTTGTCCCGGCGCTGATGACGCTGTTCGGCGCGGCCAACTGGTGGACCCCGACCTGGCTCGACCGGCTGCTCCCCACGGCGACCCACAGCACCGTCGACCTCACAGAAGCCGTCCCGGTGCAGCGCGACGCCGGCCCGGACCTCGCCAAGGTCAAGACGTAGGGCACCTGACGGGGATAGCGACGGTGACGGACAGGCGTCGGGTGCAACCCAATCGCCACCTGCTTGTCCTGCAAGCCTCAACTAACCCTGAACACGCCCGACGCATCCGGCCAGGCGATGCGCTGGGTGCACGTCCCCATCGCCGAACGCCTACCGCGATGCAGCGACCCAGGCCAGTTTTGGAGACGTTTGCCAAGCAGCTTCACCCGGTCGCTGCGGCATCAGGGCGGCCATCTACCTGCGTTCCATTGTGCTGAGTTGCCAGGGCTGGTCGATGGTCAACCCCCCAGGGCACACCTTGCCGAACTCGACGAGAGCGGGCTGGCCGGAGGTAGAGACGCTCTGGTCCACCAGGACCAGGTCGATCTTCGACGAGCGTGCTCACGCGTCGGCGCGGCGCAGCCGCCAGGCGGCGAATGCGAGCAGCACATCGTGGTCGCAGCCGGGAGAGTTGAGCTGGCGCTCCCCGACAGACATCCGACCCGCGGCGGGGGGTTCAGCGAGGAGTGCTACGCCGGGGTCGGTCAGGGGACCAGCCGGGCATCGGTGATCTTCGCTCGGAAGAACTCGCAGGTGGCCCAGGTGTCGGTGCCGTAATCCCAGCCGACGCGTAGCGCGCTGGGGATGGTCAGGCCGGCGAAGGTGGTGTGCGCGGTCGCGTCCACTCCAGACGGCCGCAGCCGGGGAGGGCCGTCTGGGGCACACCAGCGGAGCATGGACGCATTGCCCACCTTCCCGTCTGCGTCGGTTCGCACGTTGACATCGTCGCTTCCGTGGGTGGATGTGAACCTGCCGCGCACGACGTCGAGGGTTGGGAGTGTCCGTCCAGCTTGCTACGCCGAAGCCGGTGGGGGCAACGACGCATTCCACCGCCAGTCGCCCGGCGGCGGGTCTGGACACATCGGCCCCGGCTGCGGTGACGACGGGGATGATCCCGAGGAGCTTCCATCTCATCTGACCGACGCCGTCGATGTAGTTGTCGAAGCCGCTACAGGGCAGCCTGCCGACGGTAGTTGTCGCGGCCCAGTCGTAGCCGTGCCCGGGCGTGATGAGTTGGTCGGCCTTGAAGTCGCGCCGAACGCCTCGAAGGCGGAGCTGGCCGTGCATGGACAGGTGCACTGCCCCGCCGATCGGAAGTCCCGGCGCAACCGCTTGGCGCAGCCAGCGCTGGAGTGCCTCGGGCTGGTCGTGCAAGGCATCTGGATCAAAAACCCTCAAGGCCGGGCGCTGGTCGGCTACCGCTAGCTCCCTCCACTGTTCGCGCGCCGCATGTGCCCGTCGGGGGATGCGGACGGTGCCGGCGTGCGCGATCGATGCTGCGCTGGGCTCTTGTGGGATGCCCGCGTTCTCGTCGCTGCGCTGAGCTGCTGTCATGACCCGAATCCCGCGGGATGGTGCGCGCGGGGACCAGAGGTGACAGTCCCAGACGAGTGTTGCTCCAGCGACTCCTCAGGCACCGTGGGTGCAGTGAACGCGCGACTGAGCGCAAGGCAGGTAACGGGGAACACGACCGCGTAGCCGAAGATGCCGATTCCCCGCCACCCCCGAAGCAGCCCCGCCGGCGGCAATTGCAGGTGCGCCGAATGCTCCTTCGCGTGAGCCGTACCTCATAGCCGCCGTGCAGGTTGGACCGCACAGACCCGCTGGGCTGCCCGCCGGCTGGAGACTGCCCTGCCGTCTGGTATAGGTGCCAAGCATCAAGCGGGGGCGTAGCGTCGTAGCTGCTGGACATCAGCCGACCCGGGTCGGGAGCGCCGCTAACGCCGCGCCCCCCGAGCACTGCTCAACGCCGGGCACCGTGATGACCTGAGCATGCGGAGCCCTTGATGTCTCAAGACTTGCTCAGACCGGCGCAGCCGGTACCCCCCGCATCCCTGGGCAGCCATTACGGAAGGTGCGGCGGCAGGACTGCCTATGCCCGCGAGACCAGCCCCGGCAGCTGGCAGGTCAAGATCCACGATCCGACCGACCGCCTTGCCGGCCATGACGGCTGGCTGCTGGTTGGCGCGGGATGGCCGACGTTGTCAGCTGCCCGTGCCGCAACCGGATTGTCCTGAGGCGATGACGCCCTCCGCCCTTGTCGTCGCGGCTCACCAGCGCCGCCGACGACGCCAGCAGCTACTGCTGCTGCTGAACGCATCCGGCGGCAACCCCATCGACGATGCCCGGTCAAGCCGCGAGGAGATCGCCGTGGACAGTTCTGAGCCTTCGCAGTCCCGCACAGTTCACCCGCTGGCTGCCAGCCCCACAGCCGAGAACAGTGCCCAGCAGGGCAGCCTTGGGCAGGTATCTGCCACGGACGTGGCGGCCGTGGCCGCGGCTGAAGCGATCGCCGCCGAAGCTGCCGCGGGCATCGCCGCCGAAGCAGCCGCCGTTGCAGCCGAGGTGGTCAGCGCCGCCTCGAGGGCTGCTGCGAAGGCTGCCGCCCGGGCTAGTCGCACCGCAGCCGAGGCAGCCGCGGAGGTCGCTGCTGTAGCAGCGGCGGTGTTTGACACCGCCTCGGACGCTGCGGACAAGGCTGCTACGCGTGCCAGCCACACCGGGGAGCAAGCTCCTGGCGAGATCGCCGCTGCCGCCGCCGTGGCAGACGGCGTCGTGCACGCCGCTTCGGCCGCTGCCGCCAAGGCTGCTGCCCGGGCCAGCGACACCGGCGCCCGGGCAGCTGCTGAGATCGCCGCCGAAGCGGCCACCGTCGCGGCCGACGTTGTCCATGCCGCCTCTGCTGCCGCCGCCAGGGTCATCGAAGTGGGTGATGCCGCCGCCGAGCTGGTGCTGGCGACAGCAGCCGCTGCCGCGGCAGCAACCCCGACCCGGCAGGGGCTGGCCGCGGCGGCAGGGGACGCTGACGCCACGCCGGGTGCGCCGGGATCCGGCGCTGATCAGGTGCGGCGCACCGAGAGGGCGACGAGGGTGACCGACCCGGGCATGCCCGGGTTCGTCTCAGGCACCGACCAGCTGAGGACCGTCGCCGGCGATGCCGCGCTGGCCGACCAGGGCCTGGGGCTCGACCTGCCACCGGCTCGGCCGGTACCCGCCGCCCTGTGGGCTGGCGAGGCGCAGTTCGAGGAGGTGTTGCGAAGTGCACCAACGGCGATGCTGGTCGCCTCGCTGGCCGGCGGCCAGCCGGCGCGGTTCGTCCAGGTGAACCAGGCCATGTCCCAGCTGACCGGCTACTCGCCCGACAGGCTGCTCTGCTTCGGGTTCGCCGACCTTGCGCCCGCGCAGCACCGCACGTTTGAGGAGGCCGTGGTCGGGCCTGACGAGCGCGACGCCGAGCCGGTCGAGCGGCTGCGGCGCTGGGTGCACGCCGACGGGCACGAGCTGTGGGTCCGGATCCGAATGGCCGCCGTGTGTACCTCCGCCGGGCGGGCTGAACAGTTGGTGTGCCAGGTCGAGGACGTTACGGCACAGCTGCGGGCAGACGCGGCCGTGCGCAGCAGCGAGGCACTGTTCCGCCTCGCCTTCTCCGTTGCCCCCCAGCCGGCCGCGTTGGTTGACCTGACCGGCACCCGCCCCGGACGGCTGGTTGCCATCAATCGGGCTGCCTGCACAATGTTCGGGCGCAGTGAGATCGAGATGTCCTGGCTTGGCCTGGAGTCGCTGACCGACCCGGCGGACCGGCTCGCGGTCCTGGACCTGCTCGACCAGCTCTCATCCGGGCAGCTCTCCCGCTATGAAGGGCGCTACCGCTACCGGAAGGCCGCGGGCGACCCCGGGTGGCTTAGGCTCAGCGGACACGTCGTCCACGGCGCGGACGGCACCGCCGAGCACCTGCTGGCCTACCTGCGCGACGACACCGACAGCCCGATGGTCCCACCGGCCTCTTCGGGCCCAGCCGTCCAGGGGAGAACCAGCGCACCCCCGAACGTGGTCTCCGCTGTGCCTGCTCATTCAACGAGCCCAGCAGCCACCGACCCGGACTCGGATGCTGACCAACCGTTCGTATTCGACGCCGCTTGGGTACGCGCGCTCGACTGACATAGCCAAGCCCCTTGGGCCCCGCTACCCATCCCGGGCGTTGTGCTGCTGCTCGTCGGGCCGCTGCCCATCGCCGCTCTAACCTGGTGGAGCCTGGCCAGCCCGCTGCCGGACTCGATGAACCGGGCGAGGCCCGCCAAGTCGCGGCGGCGCGCGAGAAGCGGGCAAAGATCATTGCCGGCGAGGGGGAGTCACTCGCTGTTGATGCTCCGGGTGCGGCGTCGGACGTCATGAGGGCTCACCCTCTGGCGCTGCAGCTGCGCAACTTCGGCTGCTGCGTTGCTCCGCTGGCGCTCATGGCGTTGCACTGGGCAGCACGGGGGTGAGCTCGAACAGCGTGGGCCAGAAGTCCCGGCCCTGGTCGTCGCTGCGCCGGGTCGTCTGGCCGGTCAGAACGCGGAGCAGGTCGTGCACGGTGACAAGCCCGACCAGACGCCCGGCTTTGGTGTGCACGAGGATGGCGTCCTTGCCGGTGTCCAGCAGCTGCCGGGCGACGTCGCCGACGGGGGTGTCGACGTCGACGTAAGCCGGCGCCGCGTCGGTCAGTTCACGAACGAGCCGGCGAGGATGCCCCAGCGGGTTGGCCGCGATCTCCAGCGCCAGGTCACGTTCGGCGAGCAGACCCAGGCAGCGGCCGTGCTCGAGCACCGGGACGTGATGCACCCCGGCCTGGCAGACCAGCTCCCAGGTCAGCAGCAACCCCTGATCGGCGTCGACGGTCAGCACGTCGCTGGTCATGACATCACCCGCCCGTAGCCCGGTCACGGTTGGGCTGCTCATGGCAGCAGCACCTCCTCGAGCGGGCGGCGCCCCGTGGCGGCGTCGGTGGGTGCCCCTGGGTAGCCGAGCCGCAGCACCATCTGCGGGTCGCCGACCAAGTTCAGCTCCCGACACAGCCAGGCGCGTGGTCCCGGCCGGTCCACCACCTGAGCAAGGGACGAAGCGGCAACACCTGCGGTTGTTGCCTGCCGCAGCAGCCGCCCGAGTGCCATCCCAGCCAGCAGGTGTTCTGCGGGCCCGTCTCCTACCGCGCCCAGGACCACCGCCCGTCGCAGATAGTGCAGGGCGGAAGGTAAAACACCGGCGGCAGGTGGTGTCATGACCGCTCCGGCTCGAGTTCGGTGTGCGCTGTGGTGGGGTGCAGGATGAGCACGGGCCGGTCGGCGTGGCGGGCGACCTTCTCCGACACGCTGCCGAGCAGCACATGCTTCAGCCCGGTCAGCCCGCGGGCACCGAGGACGATCACCGCGGCGTCGTGCTGCCGGGCCACCTCCAGGATCACCTGCCACGCCGGTCCGACGGCCTGAGCGGCAAGTGGCCGGGCGTCGAAGCCCGCCTGCCCCGCCCGGTCGGCGGCCTGCTGTGCCAGCCGCTCGGCGGCTGTGGCGGCCTGCTCGTCCACCTCCGGCGGCAAGGCGATGACCTGGAATCCGGCCATGGTCCCCATCGCGGCACTGGGTAGTTGCCAGACGTGCAGCGCGACGGCGTCGCGTTGTTCCAGCAGCCGAGCAGCAGCCACGACTGCTGCCGCGGCGTCCGCCGAGCCATCGTCACACAGCAAAACAGGTCCCATCAGGTTCTCCTTGTCCACGTGCAGTCCATTGCTGAGGATGAAGACTCCGCGTGCCCGGCCAACCCCGGCTGGCGACCCGCTGTACTGGCAGGGCCAGGAACAGGGCGCGCTGGACGTGCAGCTGGCGTCGTAGCCGGTGCCGGTGGGCGAGCCGGGCAAGGGCCGTGGCGGTCATCGGGTCTAGGACGACAGTCCGGTACCGCTGCACGCGTCGGGCAGCGTCGCCAGCCGGTGCCGACCAGGAGCCACCCGTCGTGGGTGGCGAGGCGGTGGGTCGGGTCGTGGACCTTGACCTGCCAGTTGCCGGTGCTGGTCTCCCGGGCGTAGGCGGGTTTGCCACCGCGGGTGCCGTAGTAGCTGCCGAGCGCCGGGCCGGGTGCGGACGGCGCCGGCTTCGGCGAGACTTGCAGGAAGGGTTGTTGCAGGGGCATGGGTAACTCCGCAGGAAGGTCCCCGGGGTGCCCGGCGGTGAGCGTTGATGCTCGTGGGTGCGGCGAGGTGCGCGGCGGTCCCGGTCCGGGTCGGCTGGCTGTTCAGCACGGGTGACGTTACGCCGACCCCGACCGGTGCGCACCGTCAGCACCGGACGCCCGCGGCGCGCAAGAAACTACGGCGTTAGCCGTCTGCGATGGCGAGATCCACTGCTGGGCCGACTGGTGCAGCCGCAGGTTCGTAGCTCGCGAATGCCCCCCTACTCGTGTTCGTTGCCCTCACGCGAAGTAGAGACCCGCGCGTTGCCTGATGTTGGGCGCCGGGCTCGTCGGAGAGTGTCCCGTATCAGACCCCGTTGCGGAGTTGCACTATGCGGACGGGGCTCTCGGGACTGAGCGTGAACAGCCCACGTCGTCGCAACAGTCCGTGACGTTCGCTCCGGCAGAGGTTCCCGTTCCGGTCGGCTGTCTGCCCAGCCCGGTCACCGTACGCCCGCCGGCGGCACGTACCGCCACTGACCGGAAGATGACAACTTGCTCTCCTGGCCCCGCCGATGACCGACCGCTCAGTTCTTGGTCGCCGTGACGGGGGCCGCGCCCGCCGGCACGTCCGTCGCGCCGTCGGATGGACCTGGCTGCTGGACTCGTCGAGACGTACGGCGGCGGCGCTGCTGCAGGAGGCGGTCGCCTTGGGTGAGGCCGAGGACGCCGAGCACGACGACCGCGCCGCCGAGCAGCTCGGTCGGCAGCGGCACTTCGCCGATCCACACGAAGGCGATGAGCAGGGCGACGGCAGGGACGAGGTAGAGCAGGGAGGTGGAGGCAGCGACCGGGAGTCTGGCTACGGCGTAGCCCCAGAGCACGAAGCCCAGTGCTGAGGGCAGCAGCGCGAGGTAGACCCCGGCCGCCCAGGCGCCGGCACTGGCGGAGGTGAGCGAGCCGGCTCCGAACAGCAGGAGCGGTGCCGTCGTGACGGTGCCGGCGACCATGGCGTAGGTCGCGACCTCGAGGCCCGTGTAGGTCCCTAGCAGCGGTCGAGTCAGGGGGTGGTAGATCCCTTGGACGACAGCTGCGCCGACGACCAGCCATACATCGCCGGACAGCCCGAGCCCGGACCGGGACAGGCACACCAGCGCGACGCCGGCGACGGCGACGCCGCTGCCGACCAGGCGTGCTGGCGCTCGCCGAGGGCGACTGCGGCGAGGCCGACGCTGACCAGGGGTGCGGATGCGACCAGGATGCTGGCGGTGCCGGCGGGCACGCTCAGCTCGCCCTGGTTGAGGAGCAGCTGGTAGGCGGTCATACCGGCCAGGCCGCAGGCGAGGATAAGATGCAGGTCGCGCGGTGCCGGCGGGCGTACCCCGAAGACGGGTGCGACGGCGAGCAGGGCGATCGCGGCGACGGCGAGGCGCACGAAGGACAGCCCGACCACGCCGAGCTCGGGTGCGGCCACCCGGATGGCCGGAAAGGCGCTGGCCCAGAGCACGACGACGCCCAGACCGGCCCCCCAGACGCGGACGGTCCCTGCGGTGACTGCCATGACTCCACCGTCCGCTCAATCTGCTTCATGTCTAGGGCGTGTCTCCTAAGTGGTGAGCCAGATGATGATGGTGCGTAGGACAGCGCCGCCGCGGAAGACGAGGGCGAGCTTGTCATACCGGGTGGCCAGGGCTCGCCACTGTTTGAGGGTGTTGTAGG
>JAABUM010004042.1_pt1 | contig 17048 bp, 15 predicted proteins | sample 5559161 | NCBI WGS metagenome assembly JAABUM01 (sample SAMN10711868, study PRJNA513369) | rock metagenome | isolation source: Antarctica rocks | place: Antarctica: Victoria Land, Siegfried Peak nord | reverse complement strand
ACTCCCGCCGTCGCGCGTCCCGCGTTGATCTCCGTCACCCGCCGCACGCTCAGCAGCGTGTTCGAGCGGGCCCGGAGCATCAGTTTCTGCAAGTTGCGGACCTTCTTCAGGTCCCCTGCCTGCGATGTGGGTGCTCCCTTTACCCCGAGGCGGCGGTGTCCACTGGCCGGAGTGACCTCTACCGGCCAGCGCCTGCCGCTTCTCAACGGCTAGCCATGCACCCACTGGAACCTTCCATCGGCAGGGCTTGGGATTACGAGGCATCATCGGGAGTTCATGTGACTTCACCCGTCCGATCTTCCCCTGGCCGGTAACTTCCCGGATGGAACGGAAGTCCTTGGGCTTTCCCCTGAGCTTCGCACCACGCCGTTACCGGCATCGCACGTCAAGGGTAGGGACGGGTCATACGGACACGGACCCGTGACTGCACCTACGGCCTCATCATCAGCCGCCTCTCCATCCGGTCAGTCCACTCATATTCGTGCGACTTCGTGTCGCACGGTCACCTTCCCAGTCCCCGACCCTCTCCCGGAGTTCGACGATCGCGGGGCGGTGATCGATGAGTCCAGAACTCCTGACGTAGTGAGTTTGTTCATGCGTCGATGGGGTGGCCTTTGATGGTGTAGGCCAGGGTCAGGTCGGTTCCTGGGTAGCTGGTCGCGGTGTCGTTGAGTTCGGTGCATAGGGCGGTGAGGGCTTTGCTGCGTCGGGGGGCGCTGGCGGGGTCGAGCTGGACGTGCAGGGTGTCGCCGGCGATCTGCAGGTCCCCGGACAGGGTGAACGCCTCACGCAGCAGCGCTCGTGCTTCGTCGTCGCCGCGGGCGTAGTGCGGGCGCAGCAGTCGGGCCAGGGCGCTTTCGCTGTTGTAGGCGCTCATCCGGATCGCGTGGGTGATCAGTTTGCGTTCGGTCTCCAGCAGCCGGCTGCCGGGCCGTACCTGCCCCAGCGGTAGGTGACTGGGTGTGCTGGCCGACGCGGCTTTCGCGGCGGCGACGTCGGCCTGGGCTGCGGTCAGCGTCTGGCTGGCGGCCGGGTCGACGGTTGCTCGGCCCCCGTTTCCTGGGCGGCCTGCTTGCACGACCGCGTTGTCCAGCGCGTGCGCCACGTCGGCATGTGCGGTGATCAGGTCGGCGCGGGCGCCGGCGACCTGATCGAGGGCGTGGGCTTTGGCGGGGTTGGGGACCAGCCGGTCGAGGTCGTCGGGTTGGTCGGCGTAGCTGTCCAGGGCGTCCAGGGCGAAGTGCTCGCGGGCGTATTTGAAGTAGTTCTCCTGGCGCCACCGGGCGGCCATCCGGTAGGCGACCTGCGCTGCGGTCAGGTCGGTGCGGTTGGTCAGGATCGGGATCTGGTGCCCGTCGGGGCTGCGCCGCACGATCAGCCGCAACGTCAGGGTGCTCGCCGTGCTGGTCGGGTTGGTCGTGGCGGCGTGCCGGCCGCCGGTGGGCAGGTCGATCGGGCGTTCGGCGAGCTCATAGCTGTGGTTGGTGGCGTCGGGGGCGGTGAAGTCCACTATGTGGAAATCGTTGGTGGCTGTGCGGGCCCAGGCGCCTTTGAAGTAGGTCAGCACATCGAAGCCGGCGGTGATGATCTGGTTGAACACCGCTGGGGAGTAGCCGCCGCGGTCGAAGACCACGGTGCACCTGCGGTCCGGGCCGATCAGGGCGCGTAGGTCGGGCAGCAGCCGGGCCAGCTCGGCGGCCAACGACTGGGAGGGGGCTGCGGTGATCACCATCACCGGGTCGCCGTCGGCGTCGCCGACCCAGGTCTCTTCGGTGGCCGGGCCGGCGATCCGCATCCGGGCGATGTGGGTCTTGGGCAGCGCCCGGGTGCCGGTGTAAACCCGGACGTGACCGTCCAGGTAGAGGAACCCGACCGCGTTCGGGCGGGTGCTGGCGTGATGACGGCCCAGCCCGGCCTGCAGCTGTGCTCCCCGGCCGTGGCTCGCGAGCTCGGACAGTTTGCGGCGCAGCGTCTTGACCTCCGGGGCCCGGTCAAGGCCCAGGACCCGGCCCAGGTCAGCCGGGCGGATCCGGGTCGCAACCCTCGGCGCGGGGTTCGCGTAGCAATGCCATGAACACCCCCATCAGCAACGTGGCCCGCAGCCCGTAGAAACCCTTGCGCATCGGCGGGAAAACCTGTTCGGCAACGCCCAGCAGGCCAGTCATCTCCAACGCCGGCAACGCCAGCAACAGTCCGGCCAGCGGCAGCTGGGCGCCTTGGGTGATCACCACCGGGGCCTCGACCAGGTCCCCGAACCGGGCCGCGACCCGCTCGTCGGTGCGAGCTACCGGCGACGCCAACACGACCAGCTGCGCACCCGCGTCGGCCTCGCCTGTGTCCACGTCGCCTGTGTCCACGTCGCCTGTGTCCACGTCGTCGGTGGGGGTCAGGTCAGGACCTTCCTTGTGCGTCGGCGCCTTGCGCGACCCGACCCGGCCCAACGCGACCCGGACCGTGGCCGTGGAGACCTCGCACTTGGAGGCGATCGCGCGCAGCGTCATGCCGGCCGTGTGCAACGCCACGATCCGCGCGCTCAACGCCGCGGTGAGCTTGCTCGGGCCCCTGGGACCGGGCCGCTCGCGCACCAACGCGACCACCCCCTCGGCGCTGAACGCCCCAGCCCAACGACACAACGTCGCCTGGCTGATACCGAACGCCAACGCGACCTCGGTGGCCGAGGCGATCTTGGTGGTCACCAGCTGCACCGCGGCCAACCGCCGCCCGGCGCCGTCACCGGCGCCGTAGCCGAACGTGGCCATCCCGAACACGAACACCACACCGCCGTCGGGGCCCTCCAACAGGCCAGCCGACGGGCCGATCGAACGCGCCTCGGACGGCAGTAACGGCAACACAGGCTGGCTCACCCGACCCATCCTGACCCTTGGCTACTCACACAGTAATTATCTCACATTCGAGATGACGCAAGACGCAACAACACACCGAAAACCGCTGCGCTGCAAGGAAAGTCCGCGACCTACCCCGTCGCTATGTCAGGAGATCTGGAGTCGGGCCGGTGCGATGAAGCGGGTGGCCCGTTGGTCGGTTCGGCGGCGTCGCTTCCGCAGCGGGCGACCGGTCCGCAACCGGCAGGTGAGATCCCTTGTCAGACCGGCCTTTCCACCGTGGTAGAGCGCTTGATAGATCGTCTCGTGACAGACATGCCAGGACGGTTGGCCCGGGTAGGTTTCCCGCAACCACGCGGCGATCTGCTCCGGGCTCCACTCCAGCTCAAGCTTGGTCTACACCGCTTCGCGGAGGGCCACATCTTGGGCGAGGCGGCAGCGGCGCACGCGACGGGCACGTTCCCGGGCGCGAGAATGGAGGTTGTCCCGCGCTCCGTTGAACTTCGGTGGCGGTCCCCGTGATCGTCAGGCGGCGATCACGTTGTCATCATGACGCACGGCACCGACAGTTTGCGCGGCGACGTGCGAATCGAGCGCGACGCGGAGCGCGGGCAGGTGCAGGTGGCCGTTGACGCGTCGGAACTGCTTGCTCGCCTCGAGCATCCCGGCGGCGCACCAGCGCAGCGCCATGGTGCCGTTCAGCCAGTTCTTCACGTTCATCGAGTGATTGCGGGCGATGGAGATCATCGACTCGATGCTGTTGGTCGAGCGCAGCGTGCGAGCCAGCGTCGGTGCCACATCCAGGCGCAGCACGGTCAACGTCTCGGCCAGGCCCTCGCGCAGCGATCCCGCGGCGCCGGGATGGGTGCGTTCCAGCTCCTTGGCCAGCGCCTCGAGCTGGGCTTCGGCAGCCAGCGCGGACTCGGCGTGGTAGGCCGCACGCATCCGCCTGGTCACCGTCGAGGCGAGGTGATCGGGCAGCCTGTCAGCTACGTTTCTGATCTTGTGCAGTTGGCAGCGGGCGATCACCGGATGATCGAAGACTCGGATGACCGCGGCCCGCAGCGCCTTGCCTCCGTCGATGCCGACGAAGATCGGCCGTGTGGTGTCGAGCCCGCGCTCACGCAACCTGGTGAGCAGATCGGTGACCACGCTCGTGTTCTCCGTGGAACCCTCGGCCAGTCCGAGCGGGTGCTTGGTGCCGTCGATGCCGATACCCAGCGCGACCACACACAGGTGATCGCCGAAGTGCACCCCGTCGATCATCAACGCCACCAGGTCCAGCTCACCCAGCGGTGCGACGAGCAGCTCGCCCAGCGCGGTCTCGGTCGCGGCGACGAACCGGCGCGAGACCGCGGACTTGCTCGTCGGCCGGGCCGACTGCTCGACCCGCTGACCGACCGGTTCGAGCCCGACCGGGTAACGGCGGGTGGACAGGCCAGCGAGCATGCGTTGCATCGCCATCCGGCCCAGGACCTCGGTAGAGGAGAACAGTTCATAGGTCGGCACCGGCAGCTCGCCCGAGCCGTCGCCAGCACGCATCCGCGGTCGTTCGACCGGCACCCGACGCCCGCCGAGGGTGACCGAGCCGCGTTCGGTGCCATGACGCACCGCCGCCCGCGCAGGGTCATGCTTGCCCTTCGGCCCGCACACCGCGGTCACGTCCTCGGCCATGATTGTCTGCATCACCTGCAGACCGGTGCCAACCGCGAGCGCGAGCAGCCCCTCCTGCACGTTCTCGACAATCTCACCCATCGCCACAGTCACCGTCTCCGGCAGCGCGAGCCGCAGCTCGGCGCTCGTCATCGACGTCCTCGTCTGGTAGTTCTTGGTCACGGCGGTCCCCTTCTTGTCGAACTTCTTGGCGGAAGCCCGACACCTACCACGCGGCAGGCATCGAGCGGGGGACCGCCACCTCAACTTCTACGAGATCCGGGACAACCTCCGAGAATGCGCCAGGTCACCGTCATAGGTGTTGCGGTCATGGGTCAGCAGGTTGCGGCGCAGCTTCTCGACTGACAGTGGACGCTGAGCGGCCGAGGCGGCGCGCGATCTCCCGCACCCCATGGCCGCGCTCGCGCAGGGTGGGGATGCGCTGGCGCTCCAGCAACGACAGGTACCGGGTTGAGCGAACATCCTCGGCCAACCGGGCCGGCGGGAGCCCACCGCTCTCGAAGCGCCACCGGTAGCCAGTCTTGCGGGTGATTCCCGCGCGTCGACACGCCTCGACCGTTCCGACACCGCTCCGCAGCAGACGCCAGTACTCAGCCTCGACCAGCAACTGCCGTTTACGTCCACGACGTCCCATCAGCACACCCCTGATGTATCAGGAGTGTTGCGACGAGCACTCGAACTCGCCCAGCAATAGGGGGTCAGTTTTGGCCCGGCGTTGACACAGGTACTGGCCGAAGACTGGCGCATCGAATACAACACCTACAGGCCCCACGGCTCGCTGGGCTTCCTCACCCCCGAGGCATACCGGCACCAATGGACCCACCAACAGAACACGACACAACCAACGCTCTCATAAGCCCTTCCACCACAACCGGGGTCCAGTCAGGCGGACCTGACCGAAGGTGAAGGTCTGCAGAAACGTGCCCAGCATCGAGGGTGCGCGGATGCCGGTGAACAGCTTGCCCACCCCGCCGTGGCGCAGTAGGTCCATTCAATTGGTGCTGTGCGTCCCGGTGACTATCCCCGCCACCAGGGCCGGCACCTTGCACGGCACGTTGGCTGCACCCTCACCCGCCAGGGTCAGCGTCTCCCTCACCAGGTCGGCCAGCCAGGCCCGATGTGCCAGGGACACCACCGGCGCCAGACCCGCGCACGACACGACATTCGGGTCGTCGAATACCGCAGACATCTCCGTCGGCCTGTGAGAAACTCGCATCTAACGGGTGCTCCTTTGCGCGGCGGAACGTGACTCTCGACAAGCCATATTCTCCCCGCTCAGAGGGGCATTCTTCGGTTACGACTCGCTCCCGCACCCAATTACGTCGGTGGATCCGGGCTGAGAGGACCGCCGGTCGTCGGGCGCAGCGATAGCCCCATCCCAAGCGCCACCCAAAAGGGGTACGCGGTCACGACGCTATTGAGAAAGTTCCCCGCTAACATTGCAACTGCCATTGCGAGCAGTACCGCAAGTACGTTACGGCTGCGGGCACCCGTCGCCGAGCGGATGGCCGACAGGAGCAGCGTCATCAGCAAGACCAGGCCGACGACGCCGAGTTCTGCACCGAAGCGGGTGTATTCGTTGTGGGTGTTGACGTAATCCCGTAGGCCAGGCAGCCCCGCCGCGACTGATGGAAAGTGTCCGTATCCGATTCCGAACACCGGGTGTTCGACGATAAGCCGAAGCGATCCGAGTAGGGCGAGTTCGCGTTCCTGGTTGCTGCTGGCGTAGTCCAACTCCGTGCGGGTAGACAGAAACTGTGCTGCGAGTGTGTCGACCAGCCAGGGGAGCGCGACGAGGACTACGAGCACGGTGACCATCCCCAGCACCAGTCGGCGCCTTTCAGGTAGCCGAGCGCGGTGGCGGCTTAAGAAGAATACGCAAGTGCCGACGGCGAGCGCGATTAGCGCACCCCGCGACTGGGTCCGTGTCAGGGCGAGCAGTCCCACTGGCCAGACGGCGAGGTTCGCGAGAAATGTAAGCCTCAAAGAGAGGCCGCCGACGAGGGTGGCGGCGAGCATGAGCACAACTAGGGTGGCGAGATAATCGGGGTTGAGCCCGAGAGCTTGTATTCGTCCCGCCTCCCCGGTCGAGCCCCGGATAACCGACAAAGACACAGAGAGCACGCCGGGGACCGCCGCCACGGCCAGCTCCCGAGCACGGATGGGGAAAAGCGCGGCCACAAGCGCCACAGTCGCGCCGACCAACGGCTGGATCACCTCGGACGTGCTGGGACCTCCCAATGGCCCTGGTGGGGTGAGCAAGACCGAAATGACGATCCACAGGACCAGCAGAGGCAAGGCGACTGTCGCACGGGCGGGCCGCCGCGCGCGTCCCTCTAGGAAGTGTCGCCCGCAGGAGACACCGAGCATCGCTACAAGAAGCAGTAAGCCCCGATTCAAGTCGGGGGAGTTACCCAAGAGTGGCAAAGCCACCATACCTGCCAACACGATGACCTGTGGTCGTGCCAACAGGATCGCAGCCGCGGCGAGCGCTGCGATTTCTAACGGAATCGAACCGAGCAGTACCCCGCACACCGCAATTGCCCCGACCAAGTCAACGAGCAAGTGACCGGGGCTCGCCCGCGTCTGCACAAGCTTGGCCTTCGGCGGCATGTTGACGACCTACTGACCCGATGCGTCAAGGGAGCGGAACCACGCAATGGTCTGAACCAACGCATCCCGCAGCGGGACAGGCGTTACGTCGGGGAACAGCGAGCGCAGCGTCGACGGATCAGCCTGTGAGTCACGCACATCGCCGACGCGAGTGGGCAAGGCGGTCGCGTCCAGCGGCTGTCCGAGCAGTTCCTCCAGCAGGGCGATGAGCTCTAGCAGTGAGGTCCGGGTGCCGAAGGCGAGATTGACCGGATGCGGATGCGCGACGCGTCGTCGTAGAGCGGTCGCGATCGTCTCAACGACGGTACCGACGTAGGTGAAGTCGCGGGACTGGTGCCCGTCCCCTTGGAGCGGAAGCGCCTGGCCCTTCAGCGCGGCGTCAAGGAACGCTGGCACCACGGCAGCGTACGCGTGTCCAGCCGCCTGCAGGGGGCCGAAAACGTTGAAGAAACGGAAAGCGAGGACTGGCAAATCGTAGCAACGGTGGTAGGCCGTCGCATAACTCTCGGTAGCAAGCTTCGATACGGCGTAGGGCGAGACCGGCATCTGCCGCAAGTCCTCTGATTTCGGCAGCGCGGGGTTGTCGCCGTAGACGCTGCTGGACGAGGCGACTATGACGTGTTTGCCCCCGTCCCGCGCCGCTTCGAGAACGTGCAGCGTGCCCGTCGTGTTGACGTGGTGGCTGCGCATTGGATCAATGATCGACCGTGGCACGCTGGGGACCGCGGCGAGATGCACGAACGCGTCGACGCGTCGGCCCGTCCGGGCGACGAGTTCGGCGTCCAGGACGCTGCCTTCGACTAGCTCTACGTCTAGCCCCGCGAGATTGCTCGCGTCCCCCGACGACAAGTCGTCGAGAGCAATAACCTCGCTGACTCCTCCGTCGGCCAGCAGGCACCGGGCGAGGTTTGCCCCGATGAACCCGGCGCCACCGGTGATAAGTACCCGCATGACTCCGCTTAAAGTATTTCGATGTGGTCCGCCGGGGCGAGCACGCGTCGAGTGTCGAGGACTTGCGCACCGTCGACGATTGACAGGTCGAAGTCATCGTGGTCCACCAAGAGGAGGGTTAGATCCGCCGCGTCAACCTCCGACCGAGTGAGCAATACCTGAGTTGCGGGCAGCGGCTCGGGCAGGCGTACGACAGTGAGGTCCACGTGGGGATCGACTACGCGGACGTCGGCCCCCATCCCCGCAAGTAACTGCACCACACGGGTGCTCGGCGACTCCCGCGCGTCGCTCGTATTCTTCTTATAGGCGAGGCCCAGAACGAGCAAACGTGAGCCCTTCACCGATTTGGAGCGTTCGTTGAGAGCGGACGTGACCCGTCTTGCGACGTAGTCGGGCATGTGCTCATTTACATCATTGGCGAGTTCGACAAAACGGAAAGGCTGGCCGAGTTGGCGCTTGACCTGCCATGATAAGTAGGACGGGTCTACGGGTAAGCAGTGGCCACCTACGCCGGGGCCGGGTGTAAAGCGCATGTAGCCGAACGGCTTGGTCGAGGCGGCATCGATTGCCTCCCAGACGTCGATGCCCAGGTCGTGCGCGAACACCGCGAGCTCGTTAACCAGTGCAATGTTGACGTGCCGAAAGGTGTTTTCTAAAAGCTTGGTCAACTCGGCCTCTTTAGGGCTCGAGACGGGGACAGTCACCTCGACCAGGTCGGAGTAGAGGGCTTGGACTGCCGCGAGGCAGGAAGTGGTGACGCCAGAGATGACTTTGGGCGTGTTCGTGAGCCCGAACCTCGGGTTGCCGGGGTCGATACGCTCAGGGCTGTATCCGAGGTGGAAGTCGACGCCAGCCTTAAGGCTGGAGCCATCCTCAAGGAGGGGCTGGAGAAGTTCCTGCGTGGTGCCTGGGTAGGTTGTCGATTCCAAGACAACCGTCGCCCCTGGAGTGAGGTACGCCGCGATCGCCCTACCGGTCTGCTCAATAAAGCTGAGGTCGGGATTGCCTTCCCGCAGCGGCGTGGGCACCGTGATAATCGCGTAGTCGAAGCCAGCCACCGCCGTATAATCCGTCGTCGCGCTGTAGCGGCCGGTTGCAATCGCTTTCTGAAGATCCTTGGACGGAATGTCCTCGACGTATGAGTCACCATCCACCAGCCGCTTGGTGCGTATCGGATCGGTCTCGACTCCGACGACGTCGAAGCCGACCTCGACGGCGCGTACGGCGAGCGGCAGGCCGACGTAACCCTGACCGATGACCACAAGCTTCCTGGGTAACATCCTCGTCCTTCCGAGCAGTCGGGCGACGCAATCGAGGGCTGCGCCCGGTCGGATCCCTAGGGCACTGAACTACTCCCTGTGTGGCGGAATCGCCGCAGTCGGCGGGAGATCGGCTCCCTTTCGGTCGGCTTCGAACGTGTCTGGCCACCCGTACGATAGCGCACAAAAGTCCTAACGGGGCTTCGCCCAGCCCGACGAGCGGTGTCGTGGTCGCCTTGGGTGTGGGGGCTCCGGTCGTCCGGGGTGAGACCGTGACCGGCGAGCCGATCCGGTGTATGAACCGTCGTAGCGGTTGGTAGGCCATGCTGGCCCCCCCTCCGACCGGAGCCCGTCATGAATTTACCGCGCAGCGTCTCCGATGTCCTGGCCGAGCACGTCACCTTCGAGGTCGAGTGCATCGACCGGATGTACCTGAACGTGTACGTCCCGAACCTTCAGTACCCGGCAGGGCTGGTCGGGTACGTCCACCGGCAGCTGGGGCTGCCGATCGCCTCGACCGCGCCGCTGGGCAAGATCACCAACAGCTTCGCCGCCGCGGTCCACCGTTTCGCCCGCGAGCAGCAGGTCCCGTGGGTGGACTTCACCCGGGACCAGCGCAAGGACGACGTGATGCATCAGCACCTGGCCGGGTTCGAGGCGGCCGGGCGCACTCAGGGCGTGGTCTTCATCGGCCGGGCCCAGGAGAAGACGACGCTGTTCCGGACCGAGAAACGGCACAACGCCGCGGGCCGGCCCTACCCGTGGATCGTCAAGGCCACCGGGGTGGTCAACCACTTCTACTTCTACTGCGTCGACGCCGACTTCGGCCCGTTCTTCATCAAGTTCTGCTCCTACTTCCCCTACAACGCCAGGCTCTGCCTCAACGGTAACCACTGGGCCCAGCGGCAGGCGCCCCAGGCCGGTACCGGGTTCACCCCGATGGACAACGCGTTCGCCGACGTGGACGACCCGGCCGCACTGCAGGCGATCTGCGACCGGCTCGGTCCGGATCAGATCGACGCGCTGCTGCGCAAGTGGCTGGCGATCCTGCCGCACCCGTTCAGCCCGACCGATCGGGCCGCCGGGTACCGGTACGACCTGTCCATCCTGCAGGCCGAGTTCTCGCTGACCCAGATGCTCGACCGGCCCGTGTCCGGGCGGGTCTTCTTCGAACAGGTCATCCGCGACAACCTCGACCTGGGCCGCCCCGAGCAGGTCGCGCTCATCTTCGACAAGCGGATCCACCGCGGATCCAAACGCTGCACCCCGGGACGGTTCCGGACCCGGGTCATCACCGCCGAGGTCACCCTCAGGGTCCGCCAAGAAATAAGTCCGGCAAATTAGTTACACAGTTGTAGTTCGCCTGGCGGGCCGGATCCTGTAGTTCCATTCGCCGTGGAACGGGTCAGGCTTGATCTGGCGGGCGACCACGGCCATTTCGGCGTCGCTGATCTTGATCTTGCGGGGGTAGCTGTTGGTGTCCGCCTCGGCATGCACCGTCAGGCCGGCTCGTGTGGTTGTCGCGCCGATCAGCTCGATCACGACCTCGTGGCTCGACAGCGGCCGTCCTCGCCAGTTCATGGTGATGTACGCGAATAGGCGGTGCTCGATACGGTTCCACTTGGAGGTCCCCGGCGGGAAGTGACACACCGTGATCGCCAGGCCGGTCTCGGTTGCCAGCAGGGCGAGTTCGCGTTTCCACAACCGCAGCCGGTAGCCGTTGGAGCCGCCGGCGTCCGCGCAGACCAACAACCGCTTGGACTTCGGGTAGCGGGCCTTGCCGACACCGGTCCACCAGCGGCGCAGCGTCTCCACAGCGAACGCACCGGTGTCACCATCGGAGCCGACGGACACCCAGCCGGTGTTCGCCCCCACGTCATAGATCCCGTAGGGCACCGCCTTGGGCACGGTCGGGTCCGGGAAGTCATGGGTCCCCACCCGCACCGGGCCACCCTTGGGTTCCCACTCTCGCCCGCCGTTCTTATAGCCCGGCTCGGCTCCGACAAGCTCCTTCTTCTTCGCGTCGACACTGACCATGGGGTCTTTCCCCCGCAGGAACCGCCGGCCCAGATCGTGGATGTGATGGAACTGGGCGTCGCGGTCAGGGTGCTGACGGCCCTGCCTGGTCTTGGAGTTCGCCTGCAAGCTGTAGCCGGCGGCGCGTAACAATCCGGCCACCGTCTGATCCGACACCGGATGCCCCGCGGCGGTCAGCGCCTCAGCCAGACGCAGAGTGGACTTCGCCGTCCATCGCAGTGGCGACATCGGATCACCCCGAGTCGTCGGGTCCACCAGCGCGTCCAACGCGGCGGCCAGACCCGGGTCCGCCACCGTCGCAGACTTGCGGCCACCCCCCGAACGACGCGACCGCCCCGGCTCCAGCACCTCGGGACTCCCCAACTCCGCCACCGCGGTGGTGATCGTCGAACGGGCCACCCCCGTCACCCGGGCCACCGCAGAAACGCCACCCCAACCGAGCTCCCGAGCTTCGGCACCCAACAACGCCGCGTGAGGAGCCCGGCGATTTCTGGACAGTGATTTCCGGGTGGTTTATGCCGCGTTATTTTGCTCGAACCAAGCCTGCTCGGCTTCGTCTGGAGTCTGATATCCAAGTGCGGAGTGGAGCCTGATGTGATTGTATCTTAGTTCGATATAGCGGGCAATGTCAATTCGTGCGTGTTCCCGCGTCGGATAGACAGTCCGGTTCACGCGCTCATTCTTCAAGGTGCCGTTCCACGACTCCGCCCAAGCATTGTCGTAACATATCCCGGTGCGTCCGACCGAGCGCTGGACGCCGAGCTCGTTCGTGTAAGCCGCGAATTCAGCGGACGTGTACTGCGTTCCTCGGTCGCTGTGAAAGATCGTCACGCCTTTCCTGATATGACCATTCCGGGCGGCCATGCCGAGCGCGTCGGTGACCAGCTCGGTGCGCATGTGCTCGGCCATCGCATAGCCGACGACCTTCTTGGAGAAGCAGTCCAACACGGTGGCCAGGTACAGCCATCCCTGCCAGGTCGGGATGTAGGTGATGTCCCCGACGAGCTTGGCCCTCGGCTCCGTAGCGGTGAAGTCTCGGCGAAGCAGATCCGGAGTGTCCGCCGCGTCGCCGGCGATGGTCGTGACCGGCCGGAACGGCTTGGGCTGGCACGCCTCCAGTCCCTCCTGGCGCGGGATCGAGCGGACCGTCTCGTCGTCGAGGACCTGCCCCCAACGCAGCAGCTCGGCATGCACCCGCCGGTAGCCGTAGGTGCCGTCCGACCGCTCGAAGGAGAACCGGACCAAGACCGCGAGCTCCCCACGCCGGCGGGCCCGCTCCGAAAGCTCACGACCGGCCCAGTCGTAGAACCCCGACCGGGACACCCTCGCCCAACGACACATCTGCAGAAGCGGGTAGTTGCCTTCTTCCGAAGCAATGAACGCATACTTCACGCTCACTGGGACTTCTTCACGAAGAAGGCCGTCGCTTTTCCCAAGAACTCATTCTCCATCCGCAGCTCACGGTTCTCCCGCTCCAGCTCCTTGAGCCTAGCCCGCTCCGCCAGCGTCAATTCAGGTTCCTCACCGACATGCTCATCGCGATACGCCGCGACCCAGTTGCCCAGGGTCTGCGCGACGATACCGTTCTCACGAGCCACGACCGCGATAACCCGCGAGTTCTTGATAACCTCCTGAACAGCCGCCCCTTTGAACTCGGGCGAATACCTCACACGATTACTTGTCACTGCAAAGCTCCTATCAGTTCGCCCCGATCCTACTTGGGGCCACTGTCTGGGAACCTACGAGCACCTCAGCGGAGCTCGTCCTGAGCATCACCTCCGCCGGCCCACCGCCTCCAGCGTTACCGCCTCGATCGCCACCCCTTAAGACTATCCGGCCGAGAGCGATTCGCTCGACTTATTTATTGGCGCGCCCTCAGCCTGCACGTGGACTACAAGTCCACCACCATCAAGCAGTACCACAAGCAAGGACGAGCGCTACGAACCGAGACCACCATCAACAACACCCGCGACTTCACCATCGGGAAACGGTTGACCAACCTGCCTGCACTCCGCGAGGTCGGCTTCACCGCCAACAGACGCCTGCTGGGCGTCCAACGACTCGACCATGACCCGATCACCGGAACCACCGCCCTGGCCGCCATCACCGAGCCGGTCACCACAGCGACCGGCACCCGCGTCGCCGGGCTGCGCCTGGGACAGCCACGCTCCCACGCCCTGCTCGCCGCACTGCTGACCTTCCGCCTCCAACCCCACGGGTTCACCAACCAGGACCTGCGAACCCTCACCGCCGGGCTCCGCGGCCTCGACCCGCATGCCGTCTCACCCGGCCAGATGACCTACGACCTACGCCGACTACGCCTGCACAGCCCTATCGAACGCGTCCCGCACACCCACCACTACCGAGTCACCGACACCGGCCTACACACCGCGATGTTCCTCACCCGCGTCCACGACCGACTCCTACCAACCGGCCTGTCCCACCTCAGCGACACCACCGACACCGGCCCACTGCACCGAGCCGCCATCGCCTACCAGCACGCCTTCAACACCCTCACCGACCGCAGCGGCCTCGTCGCCTGAACCCGACCCCACCGACACGAACTTGACTCAAAACTCCGGCTCCGCCGGACCTAGCCTCCTAGCGGAGACCCGCTCCGACCGCGGTGTGTTTGAGGCCGTCATCACTAGTGGTGGCTGAGCACGTCCGATTACCGGGCCCGGGGGGGCGAACAGAGTCGCCGGCGAGCAGGCGACCCAAGCCAGTAGGTGGCCCCGGGTTCCCTGCCGCTATCCTTCCTCCGGTTACATTTGGTGCACGCTGGGTGATCGAACATATGGGAACGGTTAGCCCTAAGAGATGAGGACGCCACAGTGGAGATCAGAGGCTAGCTCCGTGTTCTGCGCAACCGTTGGAGGCTGATCGCTGCGGTGCTGGTGCTGTCCACGCTTGCGGCCTTAGGCGCGTCCCTGTTGACCACGGCAAAGTATGCGGCGTCCACACAGCTGTTCGTTTCGACCACGGCGCAGGGGGGGCGGCCGCGGCCGCGGCCTATGAAGGCGGCCTGTTTTCGCAGCAGTGCGTCACCTCATACTCGCAGCTGATTCAGGGAGGGCAGGTCGCCCAGCGGGTGGTCGACAGTCTCAAACTGAAAATCAGCGCGGCGCAGATCGCGAGTGAGGTGAGCGTCGCGGTGGTGCCAAACGCGGTGATTCTCACCGTCACCGTCACCGTCACCGACCCCTCGCCCGAGCGTGCCCGGGATATCGTCAATGCACTCTCTGTAGAGTTCACGGAGCTGGCGGCGGAGCCGGAAACCCCGCAGGGCGGTATCGCAGCCGCGACGAAGGTCACGGTCGTGCAAAAGGCAAGCCTAGCGAGAGCGACCGTCCATCCGGAGAGGACACCGACGGAGCACGGGAGCACCGCCGCCCCGGGGAGTGGGGACGACGTGCGACGAGCGGTCGTTGGGGTAATCGACGACTCCACGGTGCACGAGGAGCCTTCGGACGACCGGGCAGACGGCGGCCGTGACCGCCGCGCTGACGACGAGCTCGATCACGACCCCAGAGCCTGGGCCGTCGACGAAAAGAGGTTTGAGCCTGGCGTGGACTCCCGGCGCATCCAGGCGGCGGCGTCCGCCGGGTCGGTGAGATCCGCCTTGGTCACCTCGGCCGCGTCGAGGTGCGGGACGACGACGCGCGAGACGAGGGGGTGTGCCGTCGGGCGGTGGAACTCGTAGGGGCCGAAGAGGTCCTCGCCGAGCTTCTCGCCGGCGCGGAGCCCGCTGTAGATGATGTCGATGCCGGGACGCCCCGACATCTGGATGAGTGTTGTCGCGACGTCGACGATCTTCACCTGCTCGCCCATGTCGAGGACGAGCACCTCGCCGTCGCCGCCGATGGCTGCGGCCTCGAGCACCAGCTGGCACGCCTCGGGGATGAGCATGAAGTAGCGCTCGACGTCGGGATGGGTCACGGTCACCGGCCCACCTCGCTCGATCTGCGCGGTGAACGCGTGGACGACAGATCCGCGCGAGCCGAGGACGTTGCCGAAGCGCACCGACACATAGCGGCCGCGCGCGTGGCGGGCGAAACCGGCGGTGATGCGCTCGGCCACCCGCTTGCTGTATCCCAGAACGCAGATGGGGTCGGCGGCCTTGTCCGTGGAAATGTTGACAAAGGTTTTCACATCCACCTCGGCGGCAGCACGCAAGACGTTGAGGGTGCCGAGAACGTTGCTCTTCCATGCTTCGAGGGGGTGGGCCTCGAGGAGCGGCAAGTGCTTGAGCGCCGCTGCATGGAAGACGATGTCGGGGGAGGCCTTGACGAAAGCGGCACGCAGCGAGCCGAGGTCGCGGATGTCGGCCAGGATGATCTCGTCGCTGTCGAGCAGCCCGGACCCGGTGAGGCTCAGCTGGGTCGCCTGGAGACCGGACTCGTCCCGGTCGAGCAGGTGGAGACTGCCGGGTCCGAAGCGCGCCAGCTGTCGACACAGCTCCGATCCGATCGACCCGCCCGCCCCGGTCACCAGGACCGTCCTGCCCGCGATGTGCTCGGCGATGACCCGGGTGTCGAGGCTCACGGGGCGACGCCCGAGCAGGTCGGTGAGATCGATGTCGCGCAGGTCCGTCGTGGTCGGCCGGCCGCCCAGGATCTCCGATATCGGGGGCAGGACGAGGACGTCGAGACCGGCGCCGTCGGCGCGGGCGCGCAGGTCTCGGATCAGCGCCGCATCAGCTGAAGGAAGAGCGATGACGAGCGTGTCGGCACCCGTTTGGGCGGCGACCGCACCCAGGGCCTCTCTCGTGCCCCGGACCCGAATGCCTTCGACGCGCAGCCGCGCCTTTTGCGGGTCGTCGTCGAGGATGGCCACCGCCGCCAACCCGGCGTCGGACGTGCGCCCCATGGCGCGCAGCAGCTGACGCCCCGCCTCGCCCGCGCCGAAGACGATGACCCTTCTGTCCCCTTGACGAGCGCCGACGTGGCTCTGTCGCCACGTCCGCACGACGAAGCGGAGGGCCAGCATCGAGCCGAGCGCAAGAGCGCCTGCGGTGAAGGGCGTGGTCCGCGGGAACCCGACAGGGCGAAGGACCAGAAGTGCTGCGAAGACGATGCCCGCGGTGATCAGGGTCGCCCGACCGAGACTCACCACCTCCTCGAAGGAGCCGCGCTCGTGACCTATGGCATAAGGGCCAGCGAAGGCGCCGACGAACAACTGCACAAGGGCCGCCGCGAGAGCCACTGCGAACATCAACGTGGAAACTGCGGACGGAATGTTGAAGTCAAACCGCAGCCAGATGGCCAGGATGACACAGGCGACCCAGGCCAAGCCGTCGACGCCTGCCCAGCCCCAACGCCCGATGTGCCTGACAGGCGGCCGCTCCTGCTTGGGCACGTGATCAGGCATCCGCATGTTTGCCACTTTGCTCCGTTTCGTCCGTCCGGCGTCGGCCATACTAGGGCCTACCGGGCAAGCGCGGGTTGATTCGGGTTTGTCGTATTCCGCGAGATCGCGGTGGGATCATGGGACCGAACGGAAGGCCACCCGATGAGTTGCCCTGTGTCAACCCCTGGGTGTTTAGGCGGCCTTGGTCGTCGTGTTGAGAAGGGCTTGGAGGGCTCCGTGTTTGGTGGGGTCGTAGCCGACGTTGTCTTGCCAGCAGCGCCAGATGATGTTGGCCCAGGCCCTGCCGAGGATGCGGACGGCG
>JAABUM010004040.1_pt1 | contig 17059 bp, 10 predicted proteins | sample 5559161 | NCBI WGS metagenome assembly JAABUM01 (sample SAMN10711868, study PRJNA513369) | rock metagenome | isolation source: Antarctica rocks | place: Antarctica: Victoria Land, Siegfried Peak nord | reverse complement strand
GCGCATCAGCGCGCCAGGCCGGGCCAACGCAGACACCAACAGAGGCGAATCACGAGCCGCACGCGCAGGACGACGACACACCACCGGCGCTACGCCGGGCCGCGCTGGTGAGGTGCGCGGTGGGGTTGCTCCTCGGCGCCGCCATCCTCGCCACGGCGGCGTGGGCGGTCTACGCGCTCAACGGCGGCGTGTGGCCGGACGTCGGCCACCTCGCCGTCCCCATCGGCGACCCCATCGCAGGCCGCCCCTACTCACCCCAACGCCCGCACAGGACCCGCCGCATACCGCGGCACCACAGAGGAAGGGAAAACCATGAGCCCACCGGCGATCACCGATGTTCTGGACGACGCCCACGGCGGTGCGTTACCCCGCACCCCGACTGGGGTGCGGCGGGCTCGGGAGCGGGCGGTGCCGTGCCAGCGGTGCGGGGTGCAACGCACCCCGACTGGGGTGCGGCCGCGGACCCTCACGGGGAACCTCTCCGCCGTGTGCGACCGCTGCGAGGCAACCGCCGCCCCACCTCACCTGCACGCCTGGGACACCGCAGCACCGCCCACCGCCGTCGGCGAGTACCCGGGCGCATCCACCGAGAACAGCGTCGCGGGTCCTACCGCGGCCGTAGGAAAGGAAACCCTCATGACCATCTCTTCCTCCGCACCCGACTCCTCCGCACTCGATGCGGGATCCTGGCTGGGCCGAGGAGTTGCTCGGGTCGTGGTGACGCTGCTCGCCACCGTGTCGCTGATGTCCGCGTTGGCGGTCACCGCCTACGCCCAGGTGCCCGACTTCACTCCCACCGCGCCCAACGGCAGCAACGAGCTGATCAAGATCGGCGGGATGCTCAAGTGGATCGCCATCTACGGGTGCTCCGCGGCGTTCTTCGGCGGCCTGTGCTGCCTGGCTGGTGGTCGCCTGCTCGATCACCGCGGCGCCCACAAAATCGGCATCGGCCTGATGTTCTCCGCGGTCGGGGTGGCAATCCTCTCCGGCACCGGGGTGGCCCTGCTCAACGCCTTCGCCAGCGGCAACTGACCCAGCTCGTCGCCGGGCGGGCACAGGAAGAGAGAGGTTGACATGGGCAACGCTGAACACCCTGCAAGGGACACCCCACGCACACGGGCGGCCACCAAGCTCGCCGTCGGGGCGGTGCTCGTGGTGGTGGTGCTGTTCGCGGTCGCCGCGATCGCCGCCCTCGCCCTCAACGGGGCCAGCACCCGCTCGGCCGCGTCGGCACCCGGCCCGACAGGTGGGCCGGCTCGGCCAACACCCGCATCACCATCACCATCGCCATCTACTCCGGCTGATGGGGGCGCCAGTTGGGACACGACCGCGGAAGACGCGGTCGCGTCCACGCCGATGGTGGCGTTCTCGGTGGAAGCGGCCCAACCGCACACCCTGAGCCCGCGCACCGCGGGGCCGGCGATCGACCTGCCTCCGGCCACCGTGCGGACCGGGGCGGTCCCCCAAGGCTTCCCGCACACCCCGGAAGGGGCGTTGGCCCAGCTGAAAGCGCTCGATGAGACGGGCATGCAGGGTTTGGACCCCGCCGCCTTTGAGCTGGCCTGGCAGGAACTGGCGTCACCCGGTGCCCCCGCATCGGCGGCGGTGGGTCTGGTCCGGGCCGCCCGTGCGGCCCGCAGCACCGGAGGCCTGGACGCCACCGGCCCGGTGGACGGGCTGACCTCCACCTACCAGGTCGACGCCGGGCTGATCAAGGGCACCGCGGACGACGGGAACTTCGTGGTGCCCTGCGTGCTCGGGGAACTCAGCGTCATCACCACCAACTCCGCGCGCCGCGTCGGCCTCGGTGACTGCCAGGCGATGCGCTGGGTGGAGGGGCGGTGGCGGATCAGCCCCACCGCACTGCCCAGTGCGGCGAGCTGCGCGTGGCCGGGCACCGAGGAAGCGGTCACCGCCGGGTACCGGGGGGTGAGCGGCAATGCCTGACCCCTTCAGCGCCCTGGGCAACGTCCTCGGCGGCGGCGTCAATGACCTCGCGGGTGGGGTGTTCAACGCGTTGTCCCAGTGGCTGTGGGGCGCGGGTCTGGAGATCCTCAAAGCCGGGGTGGGCTTGGCCGACAAGTTCGGCAGCGTCAACCTCGACGTGCACTCCGGGCCGATTGCCGCGGTGTGGTCGGTGACCCTGCCCATCGGGTTGGCGATCGCTGGCTGCATCTTCTACTTCTCCCTGGCCACCGTCCCCTTCCAAGGGCGCGGCGGTGTGCTCCGGGCGGTGCGCGGCATCGGCCAGTTCGGGGTGGCCCTCGCCGGGTCGATCGGCGCCTTCGCGTCCCTTCTCGCACTCTCCGATGCGTTCACCAGCTTCATCCTGAGCAAGGGGCTGTCCTCAGCGAACTTCGACGAGGCGTTCACCCACACCGGGTTCTCCGACGTCACCGCCAACGCGGTCAAGGGCGGGGCGCTGGCACTGATGTCGCTGTTCGGGGTGATCCCCATCGGCCTGGGCTTCGCGTTCGAAAACGTCATGCGCGCCGCCACGATCTACCTGCTGGCGGCGGTCATCCCCATCACCGCCGCCGGACTGCTCTCGGGCAACACCGCCAGCTGGTATTGGAAAACCGCCCACTGGATGATGGCCGCCATCGCCATGAAACCGGTGATGGCCCTGGCCCTGGCCCTCGGGGTCGGCATCGCCGGCGGTGGCCAAGGCCTCGTGGCCCTGATCGTCGGTCTCGCGGTGCTGTTCGTGGCCTTGTTCGCCCCGTTGGCGTTGTTCCGGCTGTTCGCGTTCGCCTCGGAGAAAGCCACCGACGGGTTCAAGAGCGGCTGGAGCAGCAGCGGCGCGGAGGACGCCGTGAATGGCGCCACGGACACCGTCACCTCCATGGTCAGCGGCTCCGACAGCACCTCCTCGATGGAGTCCAGCACCGACGCCCGCTACAGCGACGCATCGTCCGACACCGACACCGGGACCGGGGACAGCACCGGTGCCGGAGGAAGCAACAGCGCTGGGGACAGCAGCAGCACCGGTGATGCGGGTGGGGGCGGCGAGCAGATGGGCGGTACTGCCAGCGAGGCGGTCAGCGCCGAAACGGGGAGCGACACCCCCGGAACGGACACCGACCGGCAACAGCAGGCACCCGGCGGGGACGAGCAAGGTGCGAACGGCACCGGTGAGACCGCTGATGCGCACGCGGTGCAGCAGGGCGATGTCGCGGCCACAGCCCCGGCGGACGTCCCCGGAGAAGGGGGTACGGACTCGCCGCCGGCCCCGGACGCCGCCGGCGCATCCCAGCCGCCCTCGCAGCAGCCCGCCGAGCAGGGGGCTGGTTCGGGTGCCCAGCAGCCCGCCGAGCAGGGGGCTGGTTCGGGTGCCCAGCAGCCCGCCGAGCAGGGGGCTGGTTCGGGTGCCCAGCAGGAGCAGATGCCGGCACCGCCGACACCTGCTGGTGGAGGTAGTGGGGAGCAAAGCCCCGCGCCGTCCAGCTCAGCGGGTGGTGCCGGTGACGGGGCGCAGGCACCGAGTGCGCCGAGCTCGTCAGGCGGTTCCGGTGACGGGGCGCAGGCACCGGGTGCGCCACCCGGCTCATCCGGTGGTGCACCAGCACCGCAGCCCTTCGCCAACGATGCCGCCCGCAGTGGTGGTGGCGGGAATGCGGGCAGCTCCGGAGGTGGTGCCGGCGGAAGTGGGGGTGGCGCTGCGGGTGGTGCGGGCGCGGGAGACGCGGCGGCGGCGGCCGCGGTGTGAACGCCACGCGCCGCACCGGCGTCGGTGAGGACGGTCAGCTCCGGTGGTGCACAGATCACTGGGAAACGAGGAGGAGGACAACGCGATGACGGCAGCAGCTGGGTTCCGTAAGGAACGCCTTGGATGGGTTTTTGGGCTCTCGGCGGTGCAGCTGGCGGTATGCACCGCAGCCTGGGTGCCGATCGTGGGCGCGATGAGCGCCCAGAAATACCGGTTCGCCCTGATGTGGTTGCCGGTCGCGGTGCTCATCGTCCTGCTGGCCACGGTCCCCATCAAGGGGCGAGTGGCGGTGACCTGGTTGACCCACTGGGTACGCCACACCACCGGGACTGCGGCGGGCTGGTCCGCGTGGCAGTCCAAGGCCGCCGCGGGGCTCCCGGTGACCCCCACCGACCCGGACCTGCCCGGGGTACTGACCCGCTTCCGGCTGCTCGATGGCCCGGTCCTGGGTGAGCACGGGCGGGTGTGTCTAACCCATGACACCGTGGACGACCGGTGGGGGGCCACCGCACGACTGACGTTCAGCGGGGTGGGGCTCATCTCCACCGCGGAGTGCGCCGCCCTGGGCGATGCGATGGGCAACCTGGCGGTCGGCCTGAACGCCTCCCGACGGGTCAACCGGTTCTCGCTGTATCTGCGCACGGTGCCCGATGACGGGACCCGCTACACCGCCTACCGGCAACAGAACCGGGTCGCTGATGTCCCGGAGTTGGTGGCCACCTCGGCGGAGCAGATGTCTCGGATGACCGGGGCGGCGTCGGTGCTGACCGAGGCGTTCCTGCACGTGTCCGCAAAAGAATCCACCCTCGCCGCCCGAGCCAAGGACGGCGGTGGTGGGGTCACCGGGCGCGGATACGCGTTGTACCCCTCCCTGACCGGGTTGACCGAGCCGCTGGCCGCGATGGGCGTCGACGCCCCGCAATGGCTGACCGGGGAAAGGGTCGCGGAGGCGTTGCGCACCGGATTCTGCCCCGCCGACGCCGGGGCCGTGGCCCGCCGCCACCTCACCGATCAAGGCGGTTTGCCGATGGCAGTAGCCGGTCCGAACCGGGCCACCAACACCGAACGGGTCTACTACCACGACGGGTACGCCACCGTGTCCTACACGGTGATGATGTCGGGGCTGACCTTGCCGTTCGGGGCGCTTGCCCCGCTGATGACGGTCCGCACCGCCGGGGAACGCCGGTGCGTGGCGGTGCACTACGAAGTCATCGACGCCCACAAGGCCCGCACCATCGCCAAGCGGGAACGCCAGCACACCACCGGGATGCGCACCTTCAAACACACCAAGGGCTTCGGGGTCGCCGCCGAGGACACCAAGGCGATGAAGTCGGCGGAACGCCAGGAGGACGCCGTGGCCTCCGGGCATGCCCTGCTGCGGGCCGCGGTAGTGGTATCCACCACGGTGCCCGCCGACTGGAAAGTCGAAGAGCACGCCGACGCCCTGCACAACGACATCATCGCCCGCTTCGTCCCGCTGCGCCAAGACCTGGTGCAGGACTCCGCGTTCGTCGCCGCCTGCATCCCGCTCGGCGTCGGCCTGCACAACATCCGCGGCGAGTTCTAACCCTCCCCACCCACTCCCCGAGAAAGGCGCTCCCATGATCGACACCACCACCGCCTCCGTGTGCATCGTCGGCGCGGGTGCACGATGAGCCGCCGCAGCGTGGCGTCGGGGCGCTCCGCGGCGGAGCTGATGGCCACCTTCGGCCACCAGGTGCCCGAACGGGTCACCCCGGTGCGCCCACCCACCGAGCGAGTCAACGGGCGCATCGCACCCCGGAACGGAATACGCCGCCGCGGGCACGGATGGTCCGCGGCGGAAGCCCCCCTAGAAACCTACCGGGTGCCTTCCTACGACCTGGGGTGCCTGTACCCGTTCCTGGCCTCCTCCGGGCTGCCGCCGTTGGGGGCGTTGATGGGTTACGACACCCTCTCCGGCGGGGCGTTCTACTGCTCCCCCATCGAGTGGGTGATGCTCGCCGAGAAGATCGTCAGCAACCCCAACCTGATCTTCTTCGGCGAACCCGGTACCGGGAAGTCCTCCACGATCGTCGCGTTCTTCCTGCGGATGATGGAGTTCGGCGTCAAAACGTTGATCGCCGGGGACACCAAGGGCGAGTACTCCCCCGTGGTCCGGGCGTTGGGGTATTCCCCGATTGACATCGGCTACGGGCTGGGCAACCGGCTCAACCCCCTGGATTTGGGACCGCTGGCCGCGGTGTGGGACCAGTTGTCCACCGAGGACGCCACCGCCGCCCTGAACGGGCTGATCAACAAGTGGCGGGCCCTGCTCAAAGCGTTGGTCGCCACCCAGGGCTACGAGCTCAACGTCACCGACATGAAGGTGATCTCCAAGGCACTGCGGATGCTGACCGGGATTCGCGACGGCAACTCCCGGCCCCGCCCGATCACCATCCCCCAGCTGCATCACGCCCTGGAAAACCCCTCCGAGCAGTTCTGGCGGGAATGCCTCTACGCCAGTCGGCAGGACTTCTTCAACGACCTGCGTCGCGCCACCGATGGGCTGTCCGGGCTGATCACCGGACCCCTGCGGGGCCTGTTCGACACCGAAACGAACTTCGCCATCGACTGGGATGCCCCCATCCAGTCGATGGACCTCTCGCATCTGGACTCCGCCGGTGACGATGCGGTGGCGGTGGCGATGACGTGTTTGGGGTCGTGGTCCTCCACCGCCACCGACCTGCGCCGCACCGGGAACATTCGGATCGTGGTCCGCGACGAGGTGTGGCGGCAGATGCGCCTGGGGGTGTCGATGATCAAAGCCCTGGACTCCGACCTGCGGCTGTCCCGGTCCACCCAGAAGATTGAGGTCCTGGCGTGTCACAAACCCGGCGACCTCGATGCGGTGGGTGACGCCGGAAGCCAAGCCGTCACCATCGCCAAGGAGTTCCTGCCGTTGTGCGGCACCCGGGTGCTGCTCGGACAAACCACCCGGGTCGGTGAACAGCTGGCCGCCGAGCTGCGCCTGCGCCCGGAGGAACAACAAGCGGTGATGGGCTGGGCCAACGCCCGCCCCGGACGGGCGTTGTGGAAGATGCAGAACCGTTCCTTCAAGGTACAAACCCTGCTCACCCCCGTGGAACGGAAGATTTTCGACACCAACGCCCAACTCCGTCGCGTGCCTGAGCCCGACACCCTCGCGGCTGTCGGGAGCTGAGCGTCATGGCCGACCAGCAACGCAGCACCGCCACCATCGCAGTGGCCCTCGGTGCCCTGGTGATGGTGGCCGTGGAAGCGGTGTTGCTGCTCGTGGTGGCCGTCATGATCACCCTGGCTGGGGCCGCCTCCCAAGCCTGCAATGGAGGCAGCGCCACCACACCCGGCAATGGTGGCAATGCTGGTTCGTTCACCTCCGCCGACGCCACCGCCAACGCGCAGACCATCGTGTTGACCACCGCGAAACTGGGGTTGTCCCAGCGTGCGGCGGTAATCGCGGTGGCCACCGCCATGGACGAGTCCTCCCTGATCGTCGTCGACCACGGGGACGTGGCGGGCCCGGACTCGCGAGGGCTGTTTCAGCAGCGCGACTCCTGGGGCACGCTGGCGCAGCGGATGGACCCGGCCACCTCGACCACACTGTTTCTGAAGCGGATGGTGGCGGTCCCGAACTGGCAGACCCGGTCGGTGACCGAGGTGGCGCACACCGTGCAGGGCAACCAGGACCCGAACACCTACGCCCGCTTCGAAGCACCGGCGACGGACATGGTGAACCGGTTCTGGCCCGCCGGTACCCCGGCCGGGGGGACCACCCCATCGGTGGAGCTGGCGGCGAACACCACCGCCGCGGCGGGGGGCTCGGCCGGGCCCGCCGGGTGCCCGGGCACCGGTGGGCAGAGCAAGGTGATCACCACCACCTACCCGGTTGCCGGGGGTGGGACGCAGCCGGTGGAGATCTCCACCCCGCTGGGTGCCGGCCCCGGCACCCCACCGCGGCCTACGATCGTGATGGTGCACGGCGGGGGGTTCTTCTTCGGCGATCACACCGAACTGGGCGACGCGGCGAAAGCCGCCGCCGAGCACGGCTACCTCGTCCTGAACATCAGCTACGACCTCTCCGCGCCGCGGTGGACCCGGGAGCGCGATCAGGTCCGCGCCGCCGTCGCCTTCGCCCGCGGCAGTGCTGCCACCTACGGTATCGACCCGGCGCGGATCGCGTTGCTGGGCGACTCCGCCGGGGGCACCCTGGTGACCGAGGCCGCCCTCACCGGGGACCACACCGGGGTGCAGGCGGTGGTGTCGTGGTCGGGGGCCTATGACTTCCTGTCCGTGTTCCCGCAATCCGCGACCAGCGGTGGCGACAGCTACCAGAAGGTGGCGGCGGTGGCCGACCCGGCGATCTATCTGGGCTGCCCACCCCTGGTGTGTCCCGACGTGTACCGGCAAGCCTCCCCCGCCCTGTCCCTGACCCCCGGCGCACCCCCGACCATGTTGGTGAACTCCGAGACGGAGCTGGTGCCCCTGGCCCAGCTGACCGAACTGACCGGTGTCCTGCAGTCCCATGGGGACGTGGTGCGCACCACGGTGTTTCCCGGTGACCGGCATGCCACCGCCTACACCGCCGACGCCAACGCTCCGACGTTGGCGTTCCTGGACACGAGTCTGCATTTCACCCCACCACCACCGCCGGCGATGGCGGCGGGGCTCCCCGCCGGGTACGTGGCGCCCAGTAATCCGCAGCAAGCCGCCGCGGTGGGGTTCGCCCTGGCGCAGGTCGGGAAACTCTACGTGTACGGGGCGACCGGACCGGACTCCTTCGACTGCTCCGGGCTGATGCTCCGCGCCTGGCAAGCCGCCGGCGTCACCCTGCCCCGCACCTCCCAAGCCCAGTCCCGTGTCGGCGCCCCAGTCGCCGGTACCGCGGACATGCAACCCGGTGACCTGATCTTCATTCCCGGCTCCGATGGCACCCCCAGCGATCCGGGGCATGTGGGCATGTACATCGGCGGCGGCCAGCTTGTCGACGCGTCCACCGAGGGTGTCCCCATCCAGGTGGAAACGGTGGCCCGCTGGCAACGCCAGATCGTCGGGATCCGCCGCCCCGGTGCCGCCAGCTCCGCCTGAAGCACACGACAAGAAGGGAACGAGCATGACCAACGCACAGGAGACCCCCGACACCGGTACTCCGCGCAGGGATGCCGAGGCCCGCACCGAATGGGCACGCCAGGATCGTCGGCGGGCGGAGCTGGTCGCGTACGCGGCCACCCCGATCCTCGCCGACGCAGGGGTGCCCGACCCGGCCGCGCACGCCCACCACGTGGATGAGCACCTGGTTCGACTCGGTTACCTGCTCACCGACCCCGAACGACACAACCCCGGCGTCGCCTCGGCGGATGAGCACGCCCGTCTGCACTGGCCTGCCATGGCGATCGACCTGACGGTCTACTCGGCGACACAAACCGGCAGGGACTGGTCGGCGTGTGTGCGCGACGGCGAGGACCTGCTGTACACGCTCGCCGGGCACGGCATCACCCTGACCCGTCTCGCACCAAGCACCGACCAGTCACCGTGGACACGGTGATGGCACCACCAGATCGGCGGTCAGCGTCGGGGACGACGACCGCACCGTGTCAGCACGACATGTGGCGCTGGGACCTGGACCGGGGTACCTACCCCGACTGGGTGCGGGCACGAGCCGAATGCCGCTCCTGCCCGCTGCTAGTCCAGTGCCGTACCCAGTTGGCCCAGCTCTACCCGCGCACCGGGGAACGCGACCAGGGCCCCCAAGGCGTGATCTGGGCCGGGGACGCCTACGGCAACCACGGCACGATCCTCACCGATTCCCAGCTCCGCACCCTCGCGCAACGCCGCGCTGCTGCCGACGCGGCCTGAGCTGGCCCGACACCGGCTTCACCCACCGTCACCCATCGAGAGGGCACCGACCATGAGCAGAAACAGCGACCGGCAGGACACCAGCAGCAGTACCCCGGGGATCACCGCGGAGGACAAGCGCCTCTACACGGCGGTGGGAGTGGCGGCCTCGGTGGCCATCCTCGTGGTGGGTTGTGTGTGGGTCGCCGTGGACCTGGTGAGCCTGGCCCATGGTGGCCCGGCCACGGTGGGAGTGCGCCACCTGCTGCCCACCGCAAGCGAACACCAGACCGCAGTCACCGTGGTGGCTTTCATCATCTTCGCCGCGGTGGGGTTCCCGCTGACGTTGGGTGGGATTTGGGTGGCGAAACGGTTCGCACCGAATGCCGCCGGGCACGCCACCCGCGCGGAGATCAAAGCCGAACTGTCCGAGGCCCGGGCTCGGGAGACCGCGGTGTGGACCCGCCCTTCGATGAGTAAGAGAGAGCGGGCACGCTGCCCGGTGACCGAGGTGGCGGTCCCGTTGCACGCCGATGAGCACCGCCGCCCGCTGTGGTTGCCGTTGGAGAACCCCACCGGGGTCATCGCCCCCACCCAGTCGGGTAAGTCCCGCCGCGATCTGACCCACAAGATCCTCGCCGCCCCCGGTGGGATGCTGGTGTCCACCACCAAGCCGGAGTTGTTTCTGTGGACGGCGATGGGCCGGGTGCGCCGGGGGGTGCCGGTGCTGTTGTTCGACGTCACCGGCGCTGTGGACTGGCCTGCGCAGGTCCGGTGGTCACCCATCGAGGGCTGCGAGGATCCCACGCAGGCGATGCAGCGGGCGAAGGCGCTGGTCGATGCTGCCGCTGCCGGGCTCGGCTCCTCTTCGGTGGGTAATGAGAAGACGTTCCGCCAACGCGCTTACGGCGTTGTGCGCGCCTACCTGATGGCCGCAGCGCTGGCCGGTGAGCAGGTAGGCACCCTCATCGATTGGGCTGCGGCAACCACGGATGACCAACCGGTCCTCATCCTCGCCGAGAAGTTTCCGCAGCTGTCGAAGGCGCTACGGTCGGAAATGAAGATGGTTCCTGAGACCCGCGACGCGGTGTGGATGAGTGTGCGCAAGGCCCTGGAGCCGTTCCTGTCCGACCGCATCCAAACGTTGTGCTCCCCACCGAGGGGCGCGGGGTTCGATGCGGAGGCGTTCATCCGCTCCGGCGGTGCGCTGTATCTGATCGCTGGGGAGAAATCCGCCGCCGATGTGGCCCCTGTGCTGACCGCCCTGGTCGACCATGTCATCACCACCGCCCGCGACATGGCCGCTCGTTCGACCGAGGAGCGGATGGACCCGGTGTTCAGCGTGTTCCTCGATGAGTTGCCCACCGCGACCCCGGTGCCCGACCTGCCGGAGACGTGCGCAGACTCCGCCGGGCGCGGTGTGCTCATTCACTGGGTTGCCCAGTCCCGTGCCCAACTGGAGAAGACCTACGGCCAGGAAGGTGCCCGGTCACTGATCGACAACAGTGCGGCGTTGGTGGCGTTCGGGGGCATCAAGGACGAGAAGACCCTGGAATGGTTGGCCAAGCTGTGCGGTGATCACGACGTCACCCGCAAGTCCCGTTCCAGCGGTGGGCTGTTCTCCGGGTCCGGGCAAACCACCACCTCCCTGCAACGCCTGCCCAAATACCAAGCGGCCACCATTCGGGAGATTCCCCGCGACCGTGCCCTGATCATCTTCCGGCACATGGCACCGATCCTGGCCCGCACCACCGACGTGGCGGCCCGCCCCGACGCCGACGCGCTGCTCGCCGACCGTGCGGCCCTGCGTGAGGCGGACCCGATCGTGGACACCTCCGGCTACCCTGTGTCCCGCCGCGAGGACACCCTGCAGGTGGGGTTCCGTTATGAAGACGAGCTGAGTCGCGACCTGATCGACACCCCCGAACCGGCGGGTCTGGTCGGTGAGCCGTCGTGGCTCAGGAAGGACGCTCAAGTGATCGACCTACCCCGGCGGCGATGAGCGACCAAGAGTCTTCCCCGGAAGACGCCGACGACGACGCAGACACCGACCCCTCGGGTGCGGGCGGCGCGGAACTGTCACCGAGCACACTGGGTCCGGCGGTCGTAGCGCTGGTGGGCAGGGTGGAGACGGTCGAGGACCACCTTGGCGACCTCGACGCAAGGCTGGACAAGCTCGGCAAAGAGAAAAAGGCGGCCGCAGCAGAGCCCGCGGAATGGGTGTGGTTTCCGGTCCCGGCCCTATCGAGTCACCCGCCCGCGACGGCGGCGCTGTGGGTGGAGTTTTACAACGCCACCTACGTCACCACTACCAGCAGCACCGGCGATGACCGCAACCGGGCGATCCCGGGGTGCTGGCTGCAGCACCCCGGCCTGGCGGCGGAGATCGCCACCCTCGCCGCGGCGTGGCGGTCCGCGTTCCTCGGCCCCACCGCCGACCCGATCGCGGCCCAGAACTGGCACGACCGATGGCGACCAGGATTCACAGAGCGCCTACGCGGGTGGGCTCCCTGCACCAGCGACCGCCACTTCACCAACCCAGAAGCCTCCCCACCGCGGGAGCACCGCTTCACCGACGACGAGGCCCCTCCGACGTCATCATCCGGCAAGGCCAACTGACCCGCGATCGCGGCCGGGCGCACGTCGTTGAGCGCTGCGACCGGGTCGTTGAGCGAGATGATGGCGGCGTGTTCGAGGTCGGCGGCGGCACGCAGAGCCTGGGCGGTCCTGTACAAGGCGTCGCGGTTGTCCCGCCACGTGTCCCACTCCCAGGGAAGGGTCCCCGCCATCGGTATCTCCTCGTTTGCCTGCGGCATCGGTCAGCGGCCCCGCCCCGCTCAGTAACCGGCCTTCAGGGTAGGGCCGTCGGCGCGGTGACGGTCGGTGTAGCTCTGCTGGTAGCCGTGTCCGCTGTCGTCGGTGATCCCGTCGTAGGCAACCGGGGCAACCAAGTCGACACGGTGACTGCTGACTGGCGGGCTCGAGGCCGCGAGGGTGGTTTGCGCGGCGCCATGGTTGGTCGGGTCGTTCGTGCTGGGCGAGGTGGCCCTCACCCATTCGCGGTTGATCGCCCGGTGCGCCGCGGCTTGCTCGGTGCCCGGTTCGGGGGCCGGTCCCAGCGCTTGCACGGGGTCGGTGATCGCGTAGGTGCTGCGGTAGGCGTCGACCATCGACACGGTGACATCCCACTGCTGAGCGTGGGCCGGTTGCTGCGGCCGGGGACCCAGGGTGGTGCGCCATTCCTTCACCGGTGCAGGGGCACGCTCCGCTTCGGTGGCGGCCGGCGATGGGTTCTGGTCGGCGGTCATCCGTTCGGTGATCTCCTCCCGCTTGGCGCGGGCGGTGAGCAGTTGGTCCATGCGGTCAAACGGTGCCCCGAGCCGGGCCTTGGCGCGGTCGTGTTCCAGGGTGAGGCTGTTGATGCTGGCGTGGGTGTCGGTGAGGGTTCGGTCCAGCCCGGTGAGCGTGTTCTCCAAGCGGATGAGTAGACCCGGGCCGGGTTGACGTAGGTCGGCGGCGGTGAAGGCCACCGGTCGGGCGGGGCAGTCGGCGAAGGTGACCACGGCCTGCGGGCCCTGTTGGGAGGGCACCACGGCGGCGGTGGCGGTGAAGCCGCCCAGTGCGCCGATCTCGCCGAGTTCGTGGCGGTAGTAGCCGCGGGAGTTAGCGATTTCCGGGGCAAGGCGGGCGGCCAGCGCCGCGGCGGCGGCTGCCCGTTCGGTGTGCCGGGTGCCGGTGATGGTGACGGTGAACGCCTCCCCTTTGGTCGGGACCCGGCGGTTGATGGCTGCTTGCAGCGGGACCAGCGACGTGTGCAGCTCGCCCAGGCCGCGTTCGGTGCTGGTGACTTTGTGCCGCAGCATGCTTTGGCCGCGGTCGTGGGCGCGGCGCAGCCGCTCCAGGCCGGCGACGGTGGCATCGGCCTCGGCCCGGTCCAGCAGCAGTGGGTTACCGGAGGCGAGGGCTTTGACCTCGTTGTAGGACAGTGCGGCATCACCGACGTCCTCGACCTCGCGGGAATCGAGGCGGCCTTTCATGACCTGGCCGATGAACCGGGCCTTGCGTTCCACGGTTTGCCACGAGTAGGTGTCGAACGTTGACTGGGTGACGTAGCGGTAGATGGCGATCTCGGGGTTCTGGTTGCCTTGCCGTTCGATGCGGCCCTCGCGTTGGGCAAGGTCGGCGGGGCGCCACGGGCAGTCCAGGTGGTGCAACGCCACCGCCCGGTCTTGCACGTTGGTGCCGACTCCCATTTTGGCGGTGGAGCCGAGGAGGACCTGCACCTGACCGGTACGGCAGGCTTCGAACAGGGCGGCCTTTTCCCGGTCGTTGCGGGCGGAGTGGATGAACGCCACCTGCTCCGCGGGGACCCCGCGGGCCACCACTTCCGATTTCACCGCGTCGTAGACGTTCCACGCCTCCCGCGGGGTGCCCAGGTCGGAGAACACCAGCTGGAGCCCGCCCAGGCGCGGGTGCGGCTGCCCGTCGGCCCCGAGGTATTCGCGGGTGCTGTTCGCCCGCCACACTGCGGCGATGCGTTCGGCGGCGGCGTCGACCTTGCCGGGGGTGGGGACCACCTCACTTACCGCGCCCTGCACACCTTCGGCCTCCGTCTCGGTGCGGGCGTGGGGCAACAACCGCAGGTCCAGGGCCGCTGCACGACCCTCGGAAGTGATTTTCAGCATGTTGTCCTCGCGGGGCTCCACGGACCCGTTGCGGACGGCCTCCGCCCGCTCCCCGAGGCTCTGCACGAACCTGACCACCTCTTCGCTGGGTTCGATGACGATGGTCTGTGACGCGCGCTGCCCATCGGGACGTCGGGCCAGCTGGGGTGTGGGCAACGCCAGGTCCTCGGGAGTTTTCACGTCGGCGGCGACGTGCCACATGCGGAGGAACTCCGGGATGTTGCGGAACTTCGCGAACCGCGTCTTGAGCCGCCAGCTACCCCCGTCGGGAGACATTTCCATCTCGGTGACGGTGGAGCCGAAGGTACCGGCCCAGGTGTCGAAGTCGTGCACCCCGGCGGCGACCAGCAGGTCCGGGCGCAGGTAGCGCTGCATGACGTAGGCCTCGGTGATAGAGTTGGCGATCGGCGTGGCCGTGGCCCCGGTGATCGCCCGACCGTTGTGCTTGGTCCGCAAGTATTCGACTTTCATGTGCAGGTCCGCGGCGCGGTCGGACCCCTCGATCGCGGCATCACGAATATTCGACGGCGTCGCCAGGTTCTTGTAATCATGTAATTCGTCGACCACGAGGTAGTCGATGCCGGTCATCTCGAACAGCACCCCCGGATCGGTGGCCTTACCCAGCTTCGACTTGATGCGTTCCTCGTTGGCGAGGAGCATCTTTTCCAGCCGCTTGACGGTCATGGCTGATTCCGGGTCGCCCGCCAGCCGGGCGAGGGCTTCCCGCTGGGGCAGCACCTGGTTGTCCAGGTAGGCCTGTTTCGTGGGGTCACTGACCTCCAGGCGTTTGAAGGCGGTGCGGGTCATGATGACGGCGTCCCATTGCCCGGCGGTGGTGCGGGCGACGAAGTCGCGGCGTTTGTCCCCGGCCAGTTCGTCGCTGCCCGCCGCCAGCACCCGCGCTTGGGGGTAGAGCTGCAGGAACTCGGCGCTGAACTGGTCGAGCATGTGGTTGGGCACCACGATGGCGGGCTTGCGCACCAGGCCGAGGCGGCGCAGCTCCATCACCCCGATGGCCATCTCCGCGGTCTTTCCCGCGCCGACGGCGTGGAACAGTCCGGCGTTGGGTTCGGCGACCATGCGGGCCACCGCCGACAGTTGGTGGGGTCGGGGGGTGAAGGTGCGCGCCAGTCCGGGCAGCTCCATGTGCGTGGTGTCGTAGGAGCGCAGCACCAGGGCGTTGAACCGTTCGTTGTAGACACCGGCGAGTCGGTCGGCCCGCTCGGGGTCCTCCCATACCCACTCGGCGAACCGGTCCCCGAGTTCGCGGGCCTTGTCCTGCGCGGCGGCGGTTTCGGTGGGGTTGAAGACCTTGCTGCCGTCCTCCATTTCGTCGGTGACCCGGATCGGGGCCTGCTTGAGCAGGGCCTGCGCGAGCTGGGGGGCGGGGACCCTGTCGGTGCCCCACTGGGAGGTGGACAACACCCCGAAGCGGCCACCTTTGACCGACCAGTCCGCGCCGACGGTGTGCACGACCCGCACCGAACGGTCCTCCAAGGTCTCCTGCAGAAACACCTGCACGTCATCGGCGTCGACCCAGGCCGCCCCGAGGCGGGCGTCGATGTCGCCGGGTCCGAGGTCATCAGGGATCACCTCGGTCAACGCCGCCACGTTCTCCGCGAACCGCGGGTCATCCACCGCCGCGGCGTTCGCCGCCGTGAGGCGGGTGCGAACGTCACCGGAGAGGTATTCTGCGGCGGCCAGCAGCCGCCCGGTAACCGGGTCGTCAAACACCAGGCCACGCAGCCCCTCCCGGGCGGTGTCGGTACTGGTCCCCAACAGCCGGGCCACTTCCGGTAGGCGTACCTCGGCGTGGGTATCCACACAGATCGCCAAGGCATCGGCCGGGGTGTCCGCCCCGAGGCGGGGTTGGCGGGGTGCCACCACCCGCTGCGACAAGATGGCGGCTTTGCTCGCGGTCTGGGTTTGGGCGTCATAGATTTCCAGGGCCCGCACGGTGGGGGCGAACGGGTCGCTGGCGAAGGTGCGCATCACCGCCGGGCGGATCTGGGCCATGACCTGGGCGCCGGTGTCGGGATCGACGCGCCCGGTGCGCCGCTCGGTGACTCGTTGCAGCGGCCCGTGCACCTCGACGTAGGCGTCGTAGCGGGCGGCAAGCTCGCTGCGGAGCGCTACCAGCTCGGGGGTGTCGTCGCTGTCGGCGGCCTCGGCCTCCAACACCGCCACGACCCCGTCCCGCAACCCCAGCAGCCGGGCAAGCTCGCCCTGCTGGGTGCGGGGAACTTCCAGCACCTCATCGGCCCCGGCAGCGGTGCGCCGGGTGAACTGACCGCCGGAGTGGGCGAGGTGCCCGACGAAGCGGTCCACCTGGGCCCCGGTCAGTGCCGCCACACCGCGCTCGGCGTCGGTGAGGTCCCGGGGGTGATGGGTGAGCCCGGTGCCGCGTGCCCCGGTCACGATGCGGCGCACCGCATGCTCCAGTGCCGGTGCCACCTCCCCGGTCGCGGTGACCCGAAGATCCCCACTGTCATAGCGGCCCGCGTCGTAACTCATTGCCCCCAGCACCTGCTGCGGGCGCTGCTGGAAGTAGGTGTTGATCCGCAGACTGCCCTCGCCGAGGTCGGCGGGTTCGGCCCGTTCCCAGTCCAGATCTGCGGCGCTCTCGGTGCCGTCCCGTTTGCGCAGCACCAACAGGTCGGTGATGACCTGGGTGCCGGCGGTGCGCTGATGGGCACCGTTGGGCAGCCGCACCGCCCCCAGCAGCACCGCCTGCTCGGCGATAGCCCGCCGGGCGGCCGGGTTCTGGGAGTCCATCGTGTACCGGCTGGTGAGCACGGCGACCGTGCCCCCGGGTTTGGTCAAGGCGAGGGAT
>JAABUM010004037.1_pt1 | contig 17066 bp, 22 predicted proteins | sample 5559161 | NCBI WGS metagenome assembly JAABUM01 (sample SAMN10711868, study PRJNA513369) | rock metagenome | isolation source: Antarctica rocks | place: Antarctica: Victoria Land, Siegfried Peak nord | reverse complement strand
GGAGAGGTGGCCGAGTGGCTGAAGGCACTCGCCTGCTAAGCGAGTATGGGGTTCATCCCCCATCGCGGGTTCGAATCCCGCCCTCTCCGCTGGTTTCCCTTCCGCCGCCCAGCGAACGTCAGGAGCGCTCGTGACCGATTACTCCACTCTCTACGCGCCTACTTCGGCGCGCGCGGGCACGAGCACCGCGACGCTCCTCGGGCAGGTCATGGTCCTCGTCGCGCTGGCGCTCGGCTTCCTCGTCATCGGCACCTACGTCGGGCGCAACCTGGCGTTCGGGGCCGCCCGGACTCTCGGGTTCGTCGGCTTCGGGATGCTGCTCGTCTCCTCGTTCGCCGGCCGCCGGTTCCGCGTCGGCCCGTTCGCCATGGGCTGGCTGTTTGCCACCGCGCTGGTGATCGGGCTCGGTCTCGGGCCGATCCTCGCCTACCTCGTCGCCCGCGACCCCGCGGTGGTCACCCAGGCCGCGGGCGCGACGGCGCTCATCGTCATGGGAATGGGCGCACTCGGGTTGACGCTCTCCAAGGACCTCGCGCGCTGGATGCGCCCGCTCTCGCTGATCGTCTTCGGCGCGGTAATCGTGTCCTTCCTGCTCGTCGTTGTCGGCTCGGGCGGCAACCCGATCCTCTCGGTGATCATCGGCGGCGTCTCGGCGCTGCTGATCCTCGTCGACTTCAACTTCCTGCGTCGCCACGGCACCGAGAACGACGCGATCTGGCTCGCGACGGGTATCTTCGTCTCGATCGTCAACATCTTCCTGTCGCTCTTGAACCTGATGCGGAACTAGCCTGGGTTCTGGCCGCCCGCGCGGCCCCGCAGCGGCGGAGTAGAATCCGCCCTCGCAAGCGCCCGTAGCTCAGCTGGATAGAGCGTCGGTCTACGGAACCGAAGGTCACAGGTTCGAATCCTGTCGGGCGCGCTACGAAAGTCCCGCATAGCGGGGCTTTCGTCTTCGCGGCTCGCGGCCTAGTATCAAAGCTGGTCGGTCCAGCCGAGTTGGTCTGGGCATCGCGCGATGATCCGATCGGCAACGTCCTCTGCCCGCGTGCCTTCGGTGCTGTAGACGAGCCCGACGCTGCTTAGGCCGGGCATGCTCACAGCGAGCTCCTGTGCGTGAGAGACGAGGCCCTCCAGGCCCGACCAGCTCGCGGGCTCGCGGGCGAGGATCCGAGCCACCAGCGTGGCCGGAGGGGCCTCCAAGCGCGCGACGAGGTAACTGTCGGTGTCGGGATTGATCGCCCGGAGCACGGCGGCCATCTCCGCGTCGTCCTCGATCGTCCTGGCGATGATCAGCACCCGGTGGCCGCTGTCGCGCAACAGCCCGCAGACCGTGCGCAGGTGGCGCATCTCCTCCTCCAGGCTCAAAGGCGGGTGCGTCCAGCGCAGCGCCTCGACCTCCAATGCCGCATGCGGCACGTCCGCGTCGCTGAGCGTGTCAGACAGCGCCGTGAGGACCGACGTCTTCCCGGCCCCGGGCGGCCCCGTCAGGACCAACGCGAACCCTCCTCACGTGACCCCGCCCGCTGCGCTGACGGGGCGGCCTCGGTAGCGCCACGATGCGGCGCCGGGTCGTTCGGCTGCTCGGTCGTCGCGCGCGGCGGAAGGCGAGGCATGGTGCGATGTTGCAGGCCGCGGTCGCAGATGGTAACCGCACACCTCGGGCTCTGCCGTCCAGCGCGCCTCGGCGCTTCTCTGTCGAAGCCGGCTCAGCGGAACCCCGCTGGCGTCGGCTCTCCTCGGGTAGGCGTTCGAGCAAAGCCGAGGATCAAGCTCGACGAGGTTACGTCCGGCTCTGGACGAAATGTTCCTCCGCGTTTGCGGGCAGAAACACAGCCGCTCATGCTCGAGGAGAGCCGCCAGCACCTGGTAGCTGACTCGCGAGCGGCGTCTCGAAAGGGCTCGCCCGAAGGGGTGGCCTGGCTCCATGCCGCCGCCGCGGCGCGAACCGAACAGATCTGACCCGGGTCCAAGGCCGTTCATGCCCTTATCTCCTTCAGACTCGGCGGTCTCCTCGTCCCTCTCGCCGATTCGCTCTCCGGGCAACCGTGCCGTCCAGGGAGTGCTGTTGAGCGGGGGTGCCGCGTTGTTGGCCGCTACCGCTGGAGCCGATCGGATCCCGTTCTACTGGACGCCGTTGATCCTCGGTCTCACTATCTCGTGGCGGCGATGGTCGACGGCCCGCGCGGCGGGTACTGGGCGACGGCGCTCGGGCTGACGGGGTGGGGCCTCGCGGTTGTCTACATCGGAGACGTGCGTCCCCCGGACGTCGACCCGGCCGGGGCGTATCTGGCCGGGGTCGGACTGGCCGCAGTGGTGGCCGCCGTGCTGCGCCGTCGCGGGTTCCTCATCAGTGATTTTGGGTTCGCCGCAACTGTGGTGGCGGGCGGTCTCGCGCTGGCGCTCACGCCCCGTTCGTCGGGAACGCTCGACGACGCGGGGACCTATGCGATTGCGCTGGGTGTGGTCGGTGTCTTCAACGTGGTCGGCGGTGGGTACCAGTTGGTCCGCGGGCGACGGTTCGCGCCGACGCAGGTCTGAGTGGAGGCGGCCCGCTCACGGTCTCGCGATCGTCGCGGCAGGCAGGAACGCGGCGACCGCAAACCAGAACTGCTCGTCATGTGCGAGGGGGCGCAGGCGCTGTCCCGCCAACGGGCCGCGGATGGCGCGCCCCGTGATGTCCCACGTGCTGCCGGTCTGCCGGTCTACGAAGACGCCTGCTGCCGCCGGCGCGAAGGTGAGGGGTCGCGGCCCGGCGCGTGGATCGAACGCAGCCGCGGTCCCGACGTCCCGTGAGTCGGTGATCACGCCCGCATCCAGCGCGGAGAGGACACCGCGCTTGAACAGCACGACATAGGGCTGAGACCCGACACGCCCGGCTGCGACACGGTGGCGCTCGAGGCGGCTGAACGGGACCACGGTCGCCGGGCCGGCGCTGCGGATCAGGACGACCCGCTCCTTCGGTGGCAACCGCCGGTCGGGCGCCCCGTCAAGTGCGAACGGTTTCCCGTTCGGGTCGGCGTCGTAGCCCTCATACGGGTTGCGGCCGTAGTCCCGGGAGAATCCCGTGGCCCGGGAGAGCACCGTCCCGCGTGGGTAGGTGTGCTTGAAGTCGCGCCAGCTGAGCGTCTGGCTCGCGAGTATCCGCAGGCGTCTGCCGGTCAGCGTCCCGACGAGTGCCTCGCCGCTGAACTGCTGCCACCAGCTCTGGGTCTGGCGGTCCCACATCACGAGGTCCGAATGGCGCAGCTTCCCGGTGGTGCCGAATGTCACGTCGCGTCCGTCGACTCGCCGGTCGAAGACGACGCCGGAGTTGCAGAGGGGGCAGTAGGTGACCGCGATCGGACGACCGGCGAGGCGATCGTTGACGATTTCGTGCCACACGAGGATCTGCAGGGGGTAGGCGCGAGCCGCAGCCCCTTGCTCGACAACCATCACGGGTTCGCGGTCGTCGAGGAACCGATCTCCTTGCCCCTGCGTCACGAAGCGCGGATGGTCGATCGGCGGGATGCCGTCCCGCGGCGGCCCTCCATTCTGGAACTGGTTCAGTGCGACCGAGTGGCGGGCGAAGTCGGTTCTCCACCCCGGGAAGCGTGCGTCGGCGCGAGCCGCAGCGCGGGAGTCGCCCGGCGCGCGCACGGGAGCGCCTGCACACGCGGTGAACGTGGCGGCGGTCGCGACGAGGAGGATCGTCGTGAGGACCCGAGACACCATCCTCTGCGACCTGCGCGCGGTCAGAACGGTTCGGCGAATCGTCCGCGTGCCGGGTGGGTCGAACCTGCTATGGCGAGATCACGCACGCGCGCCGAGGGCGGGCATCCCGATCTGCGCGCGGAGTGGCGCCGCGTGCGTCGTGCGGCGCTGTTCTTCTGCGCCTGCGTCCTGCTCGTCTTCGTGCTTGCCGCCGTCGGCATCTATCACTGAGACGGCGCCCCGCCGGTGATTGGCATGATCGCGTCGTCCATGGACGTCGAGCACGCCAGCGACGGAACGGCGGCTGCTGCCGGCACCTGGGACGAACTCGCGACGAGGTACGCCGGCCAGGAGTGTCTTGAGGCGCGCGCCATCGAAGCGGCGCTGCGGCTTGCCGATCCGCGGCTTCAGGACCGGGTGGTCGATCTAGCGACCGGTACGGGCCTCCTGCTTCGCGCCCTCGTGGCGCGAGACCCGAGACCGGCGACCGTGACCGCCGTCGATCGCTCCGCTGGCATGCTCGCGCAGGTCGGCCGGCTTCCTGATCAGTGGCGTGTCATCCGCGGCGACGCACGGTGTGTGCCGCTGCCGGACGGAGCCGCCGACGTCGTGACGTGCGGCTTACCTGCTGCACTTCCTGGGCACGGACGATCGGGGCCGTTTGCTGCGTGAGGCGCGCCGTTTGCTCCGCAGTGCGCCGGGCTCTCGGTTGGTGATCGTGACGGTGTGGGCCGACCCCGACCCCGACATCGTCGGCGGCCGGAGGCTGAGCGGTGTCCTGCCTCGCCTCCGCGGCGGCGAGTCCCGGCCGGTCGGGTGGGCTGAGGCCTTTGGGCCGGACGGCCGAGCTCCGTTCCGCCGGGCTGGTCGCGACCCATCGCGTCGTTCTGCCGCGCGGCGGCTATCCCTCGCTCGTGGTACGTGCGCGAGTCGCATGAGGAGCAGCGCAGCGCTCAGTCGCGGGTGATGGCGGCCACGAGATCGGCGATCGCGGGAGCCTGGTCCTCCTGGAGGAAGTGCTTGCCTGGCAGGCGGTGGATCGAGTCGAGGCCCGCGGCGCGGCGGGCGGCCTCGCCGTGGAGGTCGACCTTGAGCGCCGGGTCCCTCGCGCCCCAGACGACCTGCACCGGGTAGCGGTCGCTGGCGAGCACGGAGCGGTAGAGGTCGCGCTTGACGGCCGTGCGCTCGAAGCCGCGCATGATCCTCAGGAACGCGCGACCACCGTCCTCGAGCTTGAGCAGGTCGACATACGCGTCGAGTTCGGCGTTGGGGACTGCGGAGCGATCGGCGACCCCTTGGAGACCCATGAGCATCCGGAAGGCCGGCTTGGAGAGCGCCCGCAGGTAGACCTCGCCGATTCCGCGTCGCGCGAACGGCTCCATCGACCACGGCCTCTTGAACGTGTCGACATCGACGATGGTGTTGAGGACCGTCAAGGACTTCACCCGGTCTGGCACCGCGGCGGCCAGCTCGAATCCGACCGGACCGCCGAGGTCGTGGACGACAAGATGAAAGTGCTCCAGCTCGAGCGCGTCGATGGCGGTTGTGCAGTAGCCACCGAGCCCGGTCCACGTGTAGTCGAAGTTTTCCGGCCGGTCGGCGAGCCCTAGGCCGGGCAGGTCGAACGCAACGCCGCGCACGTCGCGGGCCGCAAGTTCGTCGAGCACCTTGCGGTACAGGAAGGACGAGGTTGGGACGCCATGCATGCAGAGGACCGTCTCGCCTTCTCCGGCCTCCCGCACGAAGCCGGTGACACCGGCGGCGGTGAAGGCGCGGCCCGCGGCACGATGATCCGCGACGACGTCAGTGCTCGTCATCAACCGACCCTACCGTCGGCGCCGGCGCCGGCGCCGGCGCCGGCCCCGACCTCGCGCCTCGGCCGCTGAGCAGGCCGAGGTTCGACACGACGAAGGGGATCAGGAAGTTGGCCGCGCTGCGCACCCACGTCAGCGTCGATGCGTCCCCGCCGAGTATCACGGCGCCCTGGTTGACGGCAGTCAGCAGCAGGCCGACGACGAACGCGATGCGTGTTGTTCGGCGCAGGTGTTCGCGACGGAGGCAGTAGGCGAGCGCCTCGCGCGTGCCACCTTCGTATGGCGAACGAGCGGTCACCGCAGGGGATTGTGGCGCTTTGGCGGGAAGGTGCATCCGACGGGTGGCACATTCCGCCGCCGACGAGACAGCCTGAGCAGCGAGTCCGTGGTCAGGAGGCTCGGCTGGGCTCGTCGTGGCTCATTGCGCGTGTTAGCCCATCCCGCGCGGACGTCTCGTCGCGACCCGCGGCGCGCCCCACGCGACGCCCGGTGGCATCGAACGCCTCGGCCACCCAGCACGACGCCGCGCGCCGCAGCCACCGCTTGCGTACACGGATTGCCGGCAACGGGTCGCCGACGGCCAAAGCGGCGAGCACCCCGCGCCGGTCGAGGCGTGTCAGACGGTCGGCGCCCCCGATCGGACGGCCGTCGACGACGACCTGTGGGACGGTGGATCCACCGGTCAGCTCCTGCAGCCGGCGCCGGAACCCGGGGATCCCGTCGCCCGACACGGTCTCGTGCGTCATGCCGCGACGACCGAGCAGTGACGTCGCCCGCGTGCAGTGTGGACAGCCGCTGAGCACGTATACGGTGATCGCCACAGTCTGCCGAGAGGGCTCCATCTCAGAACGTGATGACCTGGAAGCCATCGGCGACGAGCGCGCGCAGGCTCGGGTGATCCTTGAAATCTGCGACGAACGGCACCCAGGACTGCTCGATCGCATCCTTGACGCCGTAGGCCCGCGAGCAGTACAGGCACGCGCCGCTCACTACGGGGCGCACCGTCTCGAACAGGCGGAAGTACTTCTCGTCGGCGTCGGTCAGTCTCGGCACCCAGGTGACCCCGGCGCCGTCGAACATGAGCCGGACGTCGTCGCCGGCCTCCTGGAACTCCTGCGTCGTCGTCAGGGCGTTGGCCATTCGCCCGGCGCCCTCCGGGGTGTCCTGCCCGGCGAGCAGGATGATCGCGATCTTGAGCACGGCTTCTCCTTCAGGGATTGGTCAGGTGACGGCACCGGGAGCGGTCGATCGTCTTCGAAGCGGCCTCATCGCCTCGGACCCACACAAAGCCGAGTCGATTCACCAACATCGAACTCCGACGCTCGACGTTCGGTGCACCGTTTGGGGCCGTGCCGGTTCGGACGTCACGTGCCCGCGGCCGTGAACCCGCCTAACGTATGCCACGTCCTGGTGATCTACGACGGTCAGCGGCCGCCCGTCGCACCCTCGCGGAGGCAGCGGCTTGAGTGCGGAGCACGGTGCTGCGCTGACGGTCGTCACGCTGGTGATGCACGAGCGCCAGGCGGTCAGGGCCGGGTGACGCGCCCGACGTGTGCGGCGAACCGAGTAGGTCCCGCGAGGGTCACAGATCACATGCTCTCCCGGGCCCATGAGAATCCCCAGACGTGACCGATCGCTACGACCTGGTGATCCTGGGGGGTGGCACCGCGGGGCTCGTCTCGGCATTCATCGCCGCCGGCGTCGGCGCGCGCGTGGCCCTCGTCGAACGCGACCGGACCGGCGGTGACTGCCTGTGGACGGGCTGTGTTCCCAGCAAGAGCCTGATCGCGGCCGCGCGCGCGGCGCACCGCATGCGTCATGCCGACGCTGTCGGGCTTGCTCCGGTCGAGCCGGCCGTCGACTTCGCGCGGGTCATGGACCGGGTGCACGCCGTGATCGCCGAGATAGAGCCGCACGACTCCCCGGCGCGGTTGCGCGAGGCCGGCGTGGAGGTCATCGGCGCCGAAGGGCGCTTCGTCGACGGGACGGCCATCGAAGCGGCCGGCCGGCGGCTTCGCTTCACCTCGGCGATCGTCGCGACCGGCTCCGAGCCCTCCCTCCCGCCGGTCGCCGGCCTGACCGGCGACGACGTCGTGACGACCGAGAGCGTGTGGGCGCTGCGGGAGCTCCCGGGTCGCCTGGTGGTGCTTGGCGGCGGGCCGGTCGGGTGTGAGCTCGGGCAGGCGTTCGCGCGCCTCGGGGCCAGCGTGACGCTCGTCGAGCTCGCCGATCGTCTGCTAGTCAAGGAGGAGCCCGAGGCGGGCGCGCTGATCGCCAGGCATCTGGCGGCAGACGGCGTCGACGTTCGCCTCGGCGCGCGGGCGATCGAGGTGCTGCGACCACAGGGCGCCCGCGGCCAGCTGGTCCTCGACGTCGATGGTGAGCGCGACACGGTCACCTTCGATCGCGTCCTCGTCGCCGCCGGTCGCCGGCCGCGGACCGCCGGGATCAGGCTGGACGCCGCCCATGTCGAGGTCGATCAGCGCGGCGCGATCGTCGTCGACGACCGCCTGCGCACGAGCGCGCCGCGCATCTACGCCGCTGGCGACGTGACGGCGCGGCTGCCGTTCACCCACGTCGCGGCGCACCACGCTCGCGTGGCATCGGTCAACGCCCTGTTCGGCATGCGGCGCACCGTCGCCGAGACGATCCCGTGGGTCACCTTCACCGACCCCGAGGTCGCGCACGTCGGGCTCACGGAGGCACAGGCTCGCGAACGCTGGGGCGATCGCACGATTCTCGCCCGCAGCGACTATGCGGTCTTGGACCGCGCGATCACCGAGGGCGAAGCCGAAGGCTTCGCGCTGCTCGTCGCCGACCCCCGCGGACGGCTGGTCGGCGCGACGGTCGCGGCCGCAGGCGCCGGTGAGGCGATCGCCGAGCTCACCGCCCGGGTCGTGGCAGGCGACAAGATCGACACGCTCTCGACCACGGTCCACGCCTATCCGACACTGACCGAGGGCCCGTCACGTGCGGCCGACGAGCACCTGCGCGAGAAGTACGCGAGCCCGCGCTACCGGGCAGTGGCCCGCGCGATCCTGGCGGCGCGCCGGCGGCTGGGACGAACCAGCACCGGGCAGCCGGAGTCCGGAGCACCCGGAACCGAATCGCGGAGCGGCGGGTCCGACGCTCCATGACTGCTCACGCAACGTTCAACGGCCAGACCATCGCCGAGAGTGACCACACGATCGTCGTGGAGGGCAATCATTACTTCCCCGTCGGCGACGTGCGCGACGATCTGCTTCACGCGGCGTCGAGCCGGACGCTGTGCCCGTGGAAGGGGATCGCCAACTACTGGACCGTCGAGGTCGACGGCGTCCGCGCGGAGAACGCGGCGTGGGGGTACCGGCGCCCGTGGCCGTTGGCGCGGCGCGTGAAAGGACGGATAGCGTTCTGGGGCGGCGTGGACGTGCACACCAACTGACCTGAACCGACACGCCCGCCCGACCCAGGAGGTTTCGCATGTCCAACCGGCAGGAAAAGGAGCGCCGCCGCCAAGCGCGTCAGCAGGCAGAGGCGCAGGCCGCCGCGACCACGCGGCGTCGCAGCACCATGCGATTCGCCGCCGGCGTCGTGGTGGCGCTCGCCGCGGCCGCGGCGTTGCTGATCGTCGGAACGAACTCGAAGTCGTCGAGGCGTAACTCGGGCTTGCTGACCGCGGTCCCGCCGCGACCCGCCGCGGCATCGGCATCCGCCGCTGGCGCTCGCCGGCCACGCTCACCTGCGGCACGCGGCGCGTTTGCCGGTCTGCGCGCTCAGGCCAACCAGGTGATCGACGAGAACCTGGCAGCGCGGCTGGCCAAGCTCAAGGGCGTGCCCGTCGTCGTGAACATGTGGGCATCGTGGTGTCCGAACTGCCGGGCGGAGTTCGGCTACTTCCAGGGCCTGAGCAAGGCATATGACGGGAAGGTGGCGTTCCTGGGCCTGGACTCAAACGACAGCCGAGGTGGTGCGGAGTCATTCCTGAAGCAGTTCCCGATCCCCTACCCATCGATCAACGACCCCGGAGCCGACCAGGCCCGGTCGGTTGGAGCGGGACTTGGATGGCCGACGACGATCTTCTACGACGCCAAAGGCCGGCGGCGCTTCGTGCGCCAGGGCGGCTACACCTCGCAGGGATCGCTGGACGCCGACATACGCGCGTACGCGCTGCCGTGACAGTCGTCAGTCCAGGGTGCGCACGGCGAGCGCCACTCGCTGGCCGACGGTGACGAGCACCATCGCCGTGAACACCCAGGCGCCAGCGCAAGCCGGCGCTTCTCGATCAGCGAGGCGAAGCTCAGCAGCGCGACGTTGTTGAGCAGGTAGGCCGCCAGGAGCGCCGCACACGCCACGCGAGCGTCGGGTTGGGTGATCGCGACGCCGACGAGGAAGCCGCCGTAGACGACGAAGTCGGCGAGGAAGTCGAACATCCCGCCGAGATCCGAGGCGTTCGTCCGACGCGCGATCGCGCCGTCGAGCCCGTCGAGCGTGCGGTTGAGCAGCCACAGGATCAGCGCCGTCACCCACGTGCCGGTGGCCGCGGCCACGCAGGCGCCGACGCCGACCAGCAGCCCGACGCCGGTCACCGCGCCGGCGGTGATCCCGGCGTGCACCGCGCGGTCGGCCGCCCGGTCCACGGCCGGCGCGTAGAGCACGCGGGCGCGCCGGTCGAGCATCAGGTATCAGGCCGTGACGGGCGCCGCAGCGACGCGCAGCGATGCGAGGATCTTCTCGGGCTCGGGACGCGCGCGGTCGTCGCGGCGGCTCGCGCGCAATCCGTACGCGAGCGGCACGATGCTGATTAGCGACCCGATGGCGAACGGTGTGTCGGTATAGGGGTGAACCGGTCGCGCCACGCGCCTACCGGCCCGGCCCATAGCCATCGTCGGGTCAGCGTCGCCATGTTCACACCTCGTTGAAGAAGTTGAGGCCGAGGTCGCTCAAGAGTCGCTGGGCCTCGGCGTTGAGCGTGGCGAGCTCCCCGGTCCAGATCAGGACCCCCATCGCGATCAGCACCAGGCCGCCCGCGGTCAGCACCGCGCTGTAGTGGCGCTTGACGACGGCGAACGCGGCCGTCGCGCGATCGAAGAAGATCGCGGTCGCCAGAAACGGCAACGCCAGGCCCGCCGAGTACCACGCCATCAGATACGCCCCTCGCGTCGCGGATCCGCTCAGCGAAGCGGCGGTGAGGATCGCGCCGAGCGTCGGCCCCACGCACGGCGTCCAGGCGATCGCGAACGCGGCCCCAGCCAGGACCGGGCCCCCGCGGCCGGCGCGCTGCATAAGCCCGTCAACCCGCCATTCGCGGTTCATTGCCGGGACGAAGCGCGCCGCAACGAACACGATCCCCAACACGATGATGACGACCGCGGCGACCTTCTCCAGCGTCGCGCGGTGCGTCTGCAGCGTCTGGCCGACGCCGGTCGCGCCTACGCCCAACAGGATGAAGACCGACGAAAACGTGGCGACGAACAGCAGGCTCGGAATCAGCACGCGGCGAAGGGAAGCGTCGGCGCGGTCAGCGGGCCGCACCCCGCTGACCGCCGAGAGATAGCCAGGAACCAGCGGGAGCACGCACGGCGAGAGGAACGAGATCATCCCAGCGGCCATCGCGGCCAGCACACCCACCCCGGCCGAGGGATCAGTCATCAGAGGGTCGGCCTGCGGCGCCGGCGAGAGGACGCGCTTGGCGGTCGGTGCATCGCACCGTCAGACCCACGGCCGTGGGAACGATTCGCGACACGTCGTCGGCCGACCCGAGAGGCATGGGTTCCTGGAGGCGTGAATCGTTCTGTGCCGCTACGGGTCCGAATGCACGTGCCCCGATGGGATCGCATGCATCGAGATCACCGCTTCGCCCAGCGCGTGATGCCGGATGCGCTGGACGGGACGCTCACCCCGCGCCAGCGCGCGCGCTTCGCGCAGCACGTCGACGAGTGCCCCGAGTGCGGCCCGATGCTCCGCGGCCTTCTTCGGTTGCGCGCCGCACTTCGCTCGGTCGCCACCGACGCACCTGATCCCGACGGGTTCAACCACGGCGGCTCAGTCGTCCCGGCGGTTCTCGAGCACCTGCGTGCACATCCGAGCGAGCGCCGGCCGATGGCCGGTGGCTCCCTCTGGCGCCGCCGATGATGCCTACCAGCGTGCCGCGACAATGGCAAGCTGGTGGGCATGCGCCGAGAACTCGGATGAGCCAGCAGAGCCAACCAAGCGTCGATGACGACGCGCTGGTCGCTCGCGCGAGAGCGGGGGACCGTCTCGCGTTTGAAGAGCTCGTCCGTCTTTACGCCGATCGCCTGCACGCCGTCGTGCGGCGCCTGGTCGACGACCCCCACGAGGCGGAAGAGGTCACCCAGGAGGCGTTCCTACGCGCGTGGCGCGGGGTCGCCACGTTTAAGGGAGACAGCCAGTTCTTCACCTGGCTGTACCGGATCGGCGTCAACGAGTCCAACCGCCGCATGTCTCGCCGCCGCGCGCCCGTGGTCTCCCTGGACGAGCAGCTCGTCGAGCCCGCCGACATGCGGGCCGGGCCTCCCCGCCGCCTCGAGCGCGACGAGCTGCGGCACGCGCTCGAACGGGCGGTGCGAGGTTTGCAACCCGACCAGCGCGCCCCGCTGGTTCTCCGCGACATCGAGGGCCTGAGCACCACCCAGGCTGCAGCGATCCTGGACCTCGGCGAGGCGGCGTTCAAGAGCCGCCTCCACCGGGCGCGTCTGGCGGTCCGCGACGCAGTGCGTGACTATCTCCTGGAGGATTCAGAGCTTTGATGATCCGCGCCGTCGTGCTGCACCCTCTTCGCGTTCATCGCGACCACCGCTTCACGCGTACGCAGGCTTCGGCCTTCCTGGACGGAGAGCTCGGACCAGACGATCGTGGGCGCATCGAGTCGCACACGCACACGTGCTCTCCGTGCGCGAGGTTCATGGCTGGGTTACGTCGCACGGTGTCGGCGCTCCGCGAGCTGCGCAACACCGAGGCGCCCCACGTCCGGGTCAGCGACGGCGTGCTCGCTCGGCTGCGGGAAGAGCCGCACATCGACGGCGGGGGCGCGGCGCCCTCGGTCTGACCAGGCCGCGGAGTGCAGTCATTCTCCGCTTGGCGCAGGTCGCGAGTTGCGCCGGGACTTCACGACCGACGCTGCGAGCAACAGGGCGACGGCTCCGAGCGACGCCATGAAACCGATCGATCCCGGGTCGGCGATCGAATCGCCGAGGGCCACGAACGCGACGCTGCCGGGGACGATCCCGATCGCGGTCCCGATGGCGTGATCGCGGCGACGCACCGACGAGAGTCCGAACGCGTAGTTGAGCGCGCTGAACGGGACGACAGGAAGCAGCCTCAGGCCGATCACCCCTGAGACACCGCGTCGCTGCACCCAGGCGTCGGCTCGCAGGACCCGTTCACCGACCAGGCGGCGCGTTCGTTGACGCCCGATGCGCCGGGCTACCTCGAAGGCCCCGACCGCGCCGGCGGTCGCGCCGGCGATCACCAGCAGCGACCCCCACACCGGACCGAACAGCGCACCGGCGGCGAGCGACGGGATCGTCCCCGGGACCAGGGCGACGGTCAGGACGGCATATGCGGCGACGAACGCGGGCGGCCCCAAGGGCCCGGCGGAGTCGACGAGCGATCGCAGCTGATCGATCACGAAGCGTTTCGACACTGCGCCCGGACGAACGGTTCAGCGGCCGCGCGAGCGGGGCAGGGTACGGCGCGTACCCTCATGTCAGGCTACACTGACATAATTGGCAGCCGTATCCGTCATCGAGGGTCCGTTCCTGCTCCCGCAGCAGCCGACCGAGCCGGACCTCGTCGCCAAGTACTTCAAGGCGCTGTCTGACCCGGCCCGTGTGCGGGTGCTCGAGCTGTTGCACGAGCGCGGCGAGATGTCGGTCGGCGAGCTGACCCTGAGGCTGGGGCTCGGGCGGACGAACCTGTCCAATCATCTTGCGTGTCTGCGCTGGTGCGGGTTCGTGCACACGCGGCGCGAGCACCGCACGGTGCTCTACCGAGTCGCCGACGCGCGAGTGAGCGAGCTGCTCGCGCTCGGCCGAGCCTTGCTTGCCGACAACGCTGAACACGTCGCCGCCTGCCGGCGAATCGACGGGAAGGGATGCTGACGAACCACGCCCCGAAGGAGTCTCGGACTGGCCCCACGGCTGACCTCGGCGTCCTCGCGGTCGTGTGCCGCGCCGGCGCCCCGCTGATCGCCGGTGGCGCTCGGAGGCATCGCCGTTGATCCACTACGCCGCGCTGGCCATCAAGACCAAGGCGCCGATCTCCGTCCTGCGAGACACCGTCGCGCAGTTCCCCACGTTCACCGAGGCATGCCTGAAGGGCGTCGAGAACCTTGAGCTCTGAGCGCCCCTCCGAATCGGCCAGGGGCACGAGGAGTCAGATCGCCTTCGATTATGACCTGGCCATCGTCGGGTCGGGAGGAGCTGCGTTCTCCGCGGCGATCGCCGCACGCCGCGCCGATCTCCGCGTCGTCATGGTCGAGCGCGGGACCGTCGGCGGCACCTGCGTCAACGTCGGACGCATCCCGTCCAAGGCGCTGCTCGCCGCCGCCGAGAGCCGCCACCGCGCGGGCGAAGCTCGCTTTCCCGGTGTGCGCACCCACGGCGAGCCGGTGGATTTGGGCGCGCTCATCGCCGGCAAGGAGGCGATCGTCGAGACATTGCGCCGGCAGAGGTACGCCGATATCGCGACCCGGCAGGAGATCGAGATCATCGAGGGCGAGGCGCGCTTCCTCGACGGGCCGGCACTTGATGTCGACGGTCGGCGGATCGAGGCCGCGCACTACCTGCTGGCCACCGGCGCCGAACCAGCGATCCCGGAGATCCCCGGCCTTGCGGACAGCGGATTTCTGACCTCGACCACGGCCATGGAGCTCGAGGAGTTGCCCGAGTCGCTGATCGTCATCGGCGGCGGGCCGGTCGCCCTCGAGCAAGCCCAGCTCTTCGCCCACCTCGGCACGCGGGTCACGCTCCTTGTGCGATCGACGCTCGCGCGCGGCGAGGAGCCCGAGATCGTCGAGCGGCTCAAGGCGGCCTTCGTGTCCGAGGGCATCCGGGTCTGCGAACGCGCCCACATCACGGCGGTCGGTCGGGCCGACCACGTGGTAGACGTCACGACCGACGACGGCCAGGAGTATCGAGCAGCGCGCCTGCTCGTCGGCGCAGGGCGCCGACCCCGAACCGGCGGACTGCACCTTGACGACGTCGGGGTGGGCGTCGGGCCGGGCGGCGAGGCCGTCGTCGGCGGCGACTTGAGCACCGGCAACCCCCGCATCTGGGCTGCGGGCGACGTCACCGGGCACCCGCAGTTCGTCTATGTCGCCGCCAAGCAAGGCGCGCTCGTCGTCGCCAACGCCTTTAAACAGGCGGCACGGCACATCAGCTACCGCTCGATGCCGCGCATCACCTTCACCAGCCCGACGATCGCCAGCGCCGGCCTGACCGAAGCCCAGGCGGACGAGGCGGGCATGGACTGCGAGTGCCGTGTGGTCGAGCTTGCGGACATCCCCCGCGCGATCGTCAGCCGCACATCGACCGGCGCCGTCAAGCTCGTCGCCGAACGCCAGACGGGCCGCGTTCTCGGAGTCCACCTGCTGGCCGACGGGGCCGGAGACGCGATCCTCGCCGGGGGGTCTACGCCATCGATGCCGGCATGACCGTCACCGACCTGGCGGAGAGCTGGGATCCCTACCTGACCGTCGGCGAGGGGCTGTATCTCGCCGCTCAGGCCTTCACCCGTGACTTGAACACCCTCTCATGCTGCGCGGTCTGAGATGACCGCTGACTGGCTTGCACGACATACGACGGGGTAGGAGCACGTCATGGGCATGTCACCGGTCGCAGGCCGCTCCGCGCGTCGCGGTTTTTGACGTCAACGAGACGCTGTCGGTGCCCGCCCCGCCGCGTATCGCGTCCCGACCCCGGGACGGCCTCCGGCGCTAGCGGCCCGCGCGCCCTTCCCGCGAGTCGTTCCCCGCGCGGCACCGGCTGAGGGAGACCGAGCGCGTCGCGCGGCCGCCGCTCACGTTCGTGGCCGCGACCTTCAGCTTGTGCCGGCCGAGCTTCAGCTTGGCCAGGTCGACCGTGACTCGGAAGCTCGTCTGCCGCGTGACCTTGATCGTCCGGTTCCCCACCGTCAATCGCGTCGCGGCCAAGGGCTGCACGTCGCGCACGGTCACCCTCAGCGTCACGAGGTCGTCGCCGTCGCGGTCCCCGTCGGCGTGCCGGCACGTCCGTGGGACGCCTCGCACCGTGATCGTCGGGCGGCTGTCCGCTCGCCACACGCTCTTGCTCAGGCGCAGAGCGTAGAAGCCGGAAGTTCCGTCGGAGAACCAGACCTCGCGCCGCGCCGGCGCGAACGCGGGCTTGGACATCGCGTAGTCGCTCGCCATGTAGCCGTTCTCCGAGCGTGGGTTGGGCGGCGCGACGTAGTAGGCGACCTCCTTCGGATGCGTCAGCTTGCTGATGTCGAAGACGCGCAGCCCCGACGCGATGAACGAGCACGCAACGAGCTTCGGATTGACCGTGGTCGGGAGGTCGCAGTAGTGGGCCGCGTAGCCCTGCGCCGGGTTGTTCGTGCCCGGGTCGCCATCGGCGGCGTGGTGCGCGGCGGGCTGGTTGACGGCGAGGCGGAGATTCGCGACCACGCGCGGGTGGTGCTCGTCGGCGATGTCGATAATGCGCGCCGCACCCACGGCGTCCTTGTTGCCGTCCGGCGAGAGCGTGGCCTGGGTGTACTCGTCGAACTCGAGCACGTAGGGGTGCCCGTTCTCGGTGAAGGGATAGGCGTTCTGGGGGATCGAGGCCGAGTTCCAGGTCAGCCGGCTGACCTCGCGCGCGCGGGGATTGGCCTTGCGCGCCTGGATCTCGCTCGTGTCGAGGATGAGCATGTTGCCCCCGGTGGCATCCGCGACGTAGGCGCGGTTGCCGTCGGGGCTCAGCGCCATTCCGTGGGAGTACTCGTGCCCCTCCCACACGGCGTGGGGGCTCGACGGATCGGAGACGTCGATCGCCGTGATCTCCTGCAGCCCCGTGGCGGTGGCGTAGAAGGTGTTGCCGTCGGGCGAGAACCCGCTCTCGTGCCCGAAGCGGGCTACCGGCGCCAGGGACTTCAGGACGGGATGGCGGCAGTCGGCGTGGGCGTCGTAGATCGAGACGAGGCCGGGCTCGGTGGCCGGGTTGCCGTTCACCGCGGCGAGCAGCCCCCGCTTGGGGTTGAGGTTCAGCGACTCGTGCGGCGAGATCATCGGGGGAGCCAGCAGCGTGTCGGTCTGCACCGGATGCGAGGGGTCGGACATGTCGAGCACCTCGACGCCGGCCGAGCCGCCTCCCGGGTTCAGCGCATTGAGCGGAGCGAGCAGGGTGGTGTCGTAGTAGGCGCACTCGCGGCGGTGGGAGTCGACGTAGCGGAAGACCTTGAAGCCGCCCTCGGTGCCTTGATGGCTCAAGAGCGTGACGTTGCAGCTCAGGCCGTGGGCCGCCGAGCCGGCGGGGACGCGTCCGTCGACGCCCGGTTGCGGACGGGAGCCGGGTCCGCAGCGCCCGAGCGGCGTGGCGAGCAGCG
>JAABUM010004035.1_pt1 | contig 17071 bp, 18 predicted proteins | sample 5559161 | NCBI WGS metagenome assembly JAABUM01 (sample SAMN10711868, study PRJNA513369) | rock metagenome | isolation source: Antarctica rocks | place: Antarctica: Victoria Land, Siegfried Peak nord | reverse complement strand
ACTCCGATTTGGGGACGGTGTTTCGGGACCGCGAGGGGACCGCGCCACCTGCGCGACGTTCAACGCTGAACCTGGGCGTTGGCTGCGTCCCGATACCAAGGAACCGGGACACACTGGAATCGCGGGTCGAGTCGACCTTGAGCAACGCGGGCAAAACACGCCATGTGTTCCAGAACCAATCTTGGTCGTGTCGGATAACGTCCCCCCATCGGAAATGGCTCCGGACAGGTCATCTGCAACAACCCTGGTCACAGGCTTGCGGGCGATGCAGGTCGTGCCGGTGGTGGTTCCCCCGGAGCGGTCCACCACGTGTTGGCAGCCGCGTGCCGCGGACTGCGACTGAAGATGCTCTTCCACTCCTACCAGGAGCGCAGCCCCGCCCGGCTGCGCCGGGAGGCGGAAGCCAAAGCGGTGTGCCACCGGTGCCCGGTCATCACCGCATGCCGCCAACATGCACTCCGCGTGCCGGAGCCCTACGGCATCTGGGTGGCCTGTCCGTCGAAGAGCGCGCAGCTCGGCATAGCAGCAAGACCTGCGAGTCAGGCAGTGCTTCCGCCCTTGCATACGCGGGATTCTCTCGACGGATCTGGAATATTCAGAGTGTCAGACTCTGGGTGACCGTTCCAACGCCCGAGAAATTGCCCTCGCTCATTGGTTGCCGCCCTGCGAACTCCCGAATGTAGGCGAGGATGTGAGCGTCGGAATTTGCGTACCGGCCCGAACGAGCGGTGCCCATTCCTAGTGCCCTCGACAGCCCCGCTAGGTGCGTCGCATGGCGCACCAGCACCGCGGCCGCGTCGAGCATCGTCACTCCGTCGGGAGCGATCGAGCGACGCCAAACGAAGTCATTGAGAACCCCGTCACCTGGAACGATGACATCGGCTCCGGCGGACCTTAGACGCGCACAGGCGCGATAGATCCCCTTCTCAATGTCGGCGGTCTGGGCGGAACCGCCCTCGAGGACGTACTCGTCGATGGGGGGGTCGATCGGGACGGTGGCAGCGAGACGACCCGAGAGTCCGTAGGCCAGCGACAGCTCGCGGTGCTTGTCGCATTGGTCTTCGTTGAGGGCGAGCATTCCCACGGCGCCCCCGAGACTGATCGACGTGGCCATGCACGACTCGAACAAGCTCACCACCGGGATGTTGACAATCGAGCGCGCCTCGCGGAGGCCAGGATCGTAGAAGCAGTTGACGGCTACGGCGTCGTATCCCAGCCGCTCGGCACAGAGCGCCGCCTCGCAGATCTCGGCGACCAGGACGGACTCGACGTAGGCGTTGTGGAGGGCCTCGATGGGTGTGAAATCGCCGAAGATCCCTGGTCGCATCCCATGGATGGTCAACTCGACGCCGGGATCGATGACACGTTCGAGATGCTCCCCGAAGGACTTCCGGTAAACGGGCACCTTGTCGAAGTCGACGAAGCCCTGATGCCAGATGCGCATAGCGTCCACCACTCAACGCCCGACGAACTCGGCACGCTCACGCTGAAGATTCGCCGCGATCCCGCGGCGGCAGTCCTCAGTCGCCCACTGTCGTGTCTGTTCGATGAGCTCGCGGTCGAGGATGGCTTCGACACGGTCGGCCAGCGGTCCCCGCAGCGTTTGCTTCATCGACTGAACCGCCAGCGGAGCACCCCAGGACAACTCGTGCGCCCACGCAACGGCGGTCCCGCGCAGTTCGCCCTCGGGGACAAGGCGATCGACCAGACCGATCTGCGCCGCCTCGTCGCCGGTGATCCGTCGTCCGCTGAGCAGTAGGTCGAGCGCCGCCTGCTTGCCCACGATGTCCGAGAGGCTCTCGCTCATGCCGAAACCCTGATGGAATCCCAGATGGGCGAAGTTCGCGTGAAACCTGGTGGATGGCGCGGCGACCCTGAAGTCTGCTGCGCAGGCGAGGCCGAAGCCACCGCCGACGGCAGACCCCTGCACCGCCGCGACGACCGGAATGGGCAGCCTGAACAGGCGGACGGCGGACTTGTAGAGCTCGATCGAGCGCAAGGTGCGGTCCCCCTGCCCTGACTCGTCACCGAAGTTTGCACCGGCGCAGAAGTGCTTCCCCTCTGACGCCAGAACCAGGGCGCGGGTGCCTTTCGCATGCAGTTCGAAGCCGGTATCAGCCAGATCCCGCACAAGCTCTTTGTCGAAGAAGTTGGCAGGCGGCCGTCGAATTTCGAGGATTGCGACAGAGTCCTGGACCTCGGTCGTGACGTCGGTCATCGGTTTCCTTTCGTAAGCTCGCCCCGCGGGTAGGCGATGTTTTGAGAGCCCGGCTCCGCCGTAATTACTGCGCTGAGCTTCTCGGCGTCCGTCACGAGCGCGCCGATCTCCCGGGCGGCGTCCGAGGGGGCGCCGAAGTCCCAGCGCCAGGTGTTGAGTCGCCGGGTCAGTGTTTGAAGACCGAACTCCCTTGTCATACCGATGGCTCCGTGAGCCTGATGCGCGGATCTGACCGCCGTGGCGGCGTTGTCGCTGGCGATGACCCTGAGGGCGGCCACTTCGAACGAACCACCACCGGTGCCCAGCGCGCTGACGGCCCGTCCGACGCAGAGCGCCGTCATCGTCGCGACCTGCTGCACGGTGACCACATGCTGCTGCACCGACTGGAAGGAGCCGATCGCCGCCCCGAACTGCTGTCGCTCCCGGACGTAGGCCAGCGTGCGACCGGCGACCGCTTCCATGGCACCCGTCATCTGGGCAGCACGAAGGAGTACGGCACGGCGCTGCATCTCGGTGCGGTCCACGCCACGGGCCAACACCTGGCACGGCATCCCCTGTGCCCGCACTACGTCGCGAGGTTGCCCCGCGAGGTCTGTCCCCGGCTCGACGGTGAGCGATTCGCGGCCGGCCGCCACAGTGCACAAAACCCCGGTCTCGTCAGGAACGATCGCCACCACTCGTCGGGCGGCGCCGGTCCATGCCACCTGGTGGAAGCACCCGTGCAGGTCCGTGCCGGAGAGGTGCGCCTCGTCTGCCGCGGTGCCGGGCGCGACGGTGGATAGGCCATCTGGGACGGTAGCGCCGGCGGAGACGAGCAGCCACGTGGCCAGGTGGTGCTCCAGCAGCGGAAGCGGCACCGCGTGGCGACCGGCGGCCTGCATCAGTGCCACTAGCTGCGGCAGCCCACCACCCGCCCCTCCGCGGTCGGGATCGATGCCGATGCCGAGAAGGTCCATCCCGTCGCACCGTGCCCACAGATCCTCGAGCAACTCGGTCCCTTCAGCGGCCGTGATGAGCTCGTGGTCGACGGTCTCGCGGAAGAAGCGGTCCAGTGAATCCAGCAGGTCTGCGTCGACCACCTCGGTCGTCACCATGTCTTCAGCCCCTTCGCGATGACGTTGCGCAGAATCTCGTTGGTTCCGCCGCGGATGCTCCACGAGGGCGACACCAGCACGGCACGGGCGATCAGCGACTCGAACAGGTCACGAGCTCCGAGGTCTGGCACGCGTTCCGTGTGCCGCATGACGGTCTCGACGCAGTCCTGCTCAAAGCGGGTTGCCATCTCCTTGATGAGCGCCGCCTCCAGCACCGGCGAGTGCCCCTCGTCGACCATCCTGGCCACCGCCAGGGACATGCCACGCAGGCCCCACATCTGCGCCGTGATGCGGCCGAGGCTCACCATGGCGGCATCGTCGTCGGCGAGACCGGCCTGTTGCACCCAGGCGTCCAGGATGGTGACGACCGACATCCACCGGTCCACGCCCCCGCGCTCGAGCGCGAGCTCGTCAGTGTTCTGCCCCCAACCTCCCCCCACCTCGCCCAACCTGGTGGAGGCGGACAGGAATACGTCTTGGAAGGACAACTCGCAGAACTCGCGGGTGCCGTCGATGAACGGAATCGGCGAGATGGTGAGCCCGATTGTGTCGACGTCTACGATGAATTGGGTCAACCCTCGGTACTTGTGGTCGCCGGTGCGAAACAGCGCGAGGACATGGGTGGCGGTCGCAGCCCCGGAGGTCCAGACCTTCGTCCCGTTGACCTTCCAACCGCCGTCGACCTTGGTCGCCTTGGTACGCAGCGAGGCGAGATCTGAGCCAGAGTCAGGCTCGCTCATCCCGATCGCGAACGACACCTCACCCGCCGCGATGCGGGGAAGGAAGAACTCCTTCTGATCCGTCGTGCCGTTCTTCGCGATGTTCGTCCCGGACTGACGGTCCCCGACCCAGTGGTACCCGACGGGGGCACCGACCGCCAGCAGCTCCTCCACCACGATCAGGCGCTCGACCGCCGTACGACCTCCCCCGTATTTCGCGGGCAGAGCCATTCCGAGCCACCCTTGCTTGCCGAGGTCGCGGGAGAATTCGGGATCGACCCCACCGACCATTCCGAGCCCGACGTCGTAGGACCCAGGAGGAAGGCGAACCGCGAGGAACTCGCGCACCTCGCGTTGAAGGGCACGCTCCCGCGCGGTCAGCTCGGTCGGGGTCAGATACATGACGCCCCTTTCTGTGGATGCGGTGCTGGCGGTGGTTATGGCGACTCAGACAAACTGGGTGCGGACGACCGCGCGCTGGATCTTGCCGGTGACTGTCTTTGGGAACTCCGAAACGAACTCAAACCGACGGGGATAGGCGTGCCGCCCCACCTGGTCGCGGGTGAGCGCCGTGAGCTCCTCGGTCACTGCATGCTCGTCGGCCCCGGGCGCCAGGCGCAGGACAGCGGTGACGACCTGGCCGCGCACCGGGTCGGGCAGGCCGACGACGACGCACTCCAGCACGGCGGGGTGCCGGGAGATCGTGTTCTCGATCTCCGTCGGACCGATCCGGTAGCCAGAACTCTTGATGACGTCGTCCCCCCGACCCACGAAGTGGAAGTAGCCGTCGGAGTCTCGGGTTACCTGGTCGCCGGTGTGAATCCAGCCGCCGCGCTTGGTCCTTGCTGTCTCGTCAGGGTTCTTCAAGTACTGCAGGAAGAAAACCGGGCTGCCCTGCTCGCGCAGACAGAGCTCACCCTGCTCGCCGTCGGGCAGGGGATGACCATCCGGATCGAGCACTGCGGCCTCGTGTCCGGGCAGCACCCGGCCGATCGTCTCGGCTGCCGGCTGCTCCCAGGCGTGCACGACACCGAGGGTGTCGTTGCCCTCGGTCTGACCGAAACCATTGTTGAGCGACCTGCAGAGGTGGTCTCGAGTCCAGTCACGCAGGTCATCGCTGAGCACCTCACCCCCGGTCACCAGGCATCGCAACGGATGTTGCAGCGTGATTCGGTGCTGACGCATGAGCCGCAGGGCAGAGGGGGGCAGGTAGCCTACGGACGGACGGTACGTGTCGACGAACTCGGCAGCCGCAATCGGATCGAATCGACGCGATCCCATGCTCAGCACGGTGACTCCGAGCCCGAGTTGTGCCAGCAGGCCGTTGCCTAACCCGGCGATCCACGACCAGTCGTTCGGAGACCAGAAGGCGTCGGTCTCCCCCACTCCCTCGAGCAGATAACTCACGTTCGCATGCCCGAGTGCCACGCGATGGGCGTGCAGCACGCCCTTCGGGTGCCCGGTTGTGCCTGACGTGTAGATCAGGATGGCGGGTTCGTCTGCCAGTGTGGCCACCGTCTCGCAGTTTGGGGCGGACGACTCGAGCAGTTGCCAGAACTCGTGCACGTCCGTGGCGGGCCAGGCCCCCACCACGACGACGTGCCGCAGGTGCGGGAGACGAGCAACGAGCGGCGCCACCTGCTCGTATCCGGCAGCCTCGGTGACCAGTACCCTGGTCTCGGAGTGGGCCAGACGCCAGGCCAGCGCCTCCCCGGCGTACAGGTGTGAGATCGGACAGACGACCGCTCCGACCCGGTAGGCCCCGAGGTGCGCGACTGCAGCCGCCAGACTCTGCCCGAGGACAACGGCGACCACGTCACCACGCCGGATCTCGAGCGGGCCCAGCAGTGCGCTCCCGAACTTGCGCGTCAGCTGCTGGAGCTCCGCCCACGATGTCCGGGTGAGCATCCCGTCGTCGTCGAGCACACCCAGGGCCGTACGATGTGCGTGCTCCTCCTGGTCGGCCCAACCGTCGACCACATCGCCGGTGATGTTGTACTGGTCAGGAACCTCCCAAGTGTGTCGAGCCGTCGCGGCAGCGAACGAGCTCTGACCGCGGGCGATCTGGTTCCACACTCCTGCTGGGGTTTGGCGCGTCTGCATGACTGTCCTCGCGGGTCGGTCGGGGCCGATCAGGCCAGGAGTTCAGCGCCTCGGTCGAGGACACCGGCGATGAAAAGGTCGGCGAACTGTCGCGGCACGTCGACCGCGCCCGAGCGAGACGGGTCCCACCACAGGTACATCGAGTTGAGGGCGGTCAGGATCCCGAGGGCGGCAATCTCCACATTGAGGTCCTGACGGACGACGCCTTCGGACTTCGCCTCCTGCAGCACCTGCCGCACGAAGCGGTCGAAATGACGACGCTTCTCGAGGATCAACTCTCGGCGGCCCAGCGGCAGCGACTCGAAGTTCAGGTAGAAGATCGACCCTCGATCGATGTCGGCGATGTTGACCTCCACGTGGCCCTCGATGAAGGCCCTGAGCCGTTCCAGCGGTCCCCCGGGCGTCTCCGAGTAGCGCTCGAAGTGGTCCAGGTGGATGTCGTGGATCTCCATCAGGACGTGGAACAGCAGGTCGTCCTTGCCACCGATGTAGTGGTACAGGCTGCCCTTGGTGATGCCCGCGAGGCCGGCCACATCCTGGATTGAGGTGGCTTCATAGCCGCGTGAGGCAAACATCGTCGCGGCGGAGTCGAGGATCGCACGCCAGCGCGCCGAGTCTCGAAACTTGAGGTTGACGGCATCTGCGGCGGACTGAGCTGCGAGTGTCGACGGGCGCTTCGACTGCTCTGCGGTCATACCGAGTTCCACGTCCTCTCCTGCGTCGGTAGTGGCTGCCTCAACCTACGGTCCACAACGTTAGAGCCCGGCCCACTAAGCACCGGAGGCTAGTCGACCAATCGGTTGGTTGGCAACCGATGAGATTTGTCAATGTGACTCGCCCGCCCGTTGCACACATCCATCCATGTCCTCTACACTCCCCAACCAACCGATTGGATGGCTCGCCGGATGCCACCCCAACGACCGCTGAGGAGCACTGCATGCGCTTGGGTGTGATGGTTCTGCCGACCGACCGGACAATGCCGCCGGCCGCTTTGGCTCGGGCTGTCGAGGACCGCGGTCTGGCCTCGCTCTTCCTGCCTGAGCACACCCACATCCCGACCAGCCGCAGGACGCCCTACCCCGGTGGTGAGCCTTTGAAGGAGGAGTTTCGCCGGCTACTCGACCCCCTGGTAGCCCTGTCGATGGCCGCCGCGGTCACCAGCACGATCGAGCTCGGCACCGGGATCATGCTCGTGAACGAGCACGACCACATCGCCCTGGCTAAGGCTATCTCCACCCTCGACCACCTCTCGGGCGGACGCTTCGTGCTCGGCGCCGGCTTCGGCTGGAACGAGGACGAGATGGAGCACCACGGCGTCGACCCTCGACGGCGACGGGCGGTGTTCCGGGAGAAGGTCCTGGCGATGATCGAGCTCTGGACCCAGGAAGAGGCCTCGTTCCAGGGCGACCATGTCTCGTTCTCGCCGAGCTGGCAGTGGCCGAAGCCCGCCCGCAAGCCGCACCCCCCGATCCTCCTCGGAGGCGGGGCAGGGCCGGGATTCTTCAAGCACATCGTGGAGTACGCGGACGGCTGGCTGCCGATCGGCGGGGCCGGGCTCATAGACGACATCGCCGCCCTGCGACAGGCGGCCGAGGACGCGGGCCGCGACCCGGACGATCTCAGCATCAACATCTTCGGAACCAAGCCGGACCCGGGAAAATTCGAACACTTCCGCTCGATCGGCATCGACCGGGTGGTGATGGGCCTACCACCCGCCGAGCGGTTCAGCGACATTCGCGGTGCCACCGCGGAACAGATCCTGCCGGTCCTCGATGGCTACGCCGCCCTCGTCGAGAAGTTCCAGGACTGATCGCGATGAAGCTGATCGCGATCCGCTCCGGAGAAGTCGTGATGGACGTGGGCCGATTGTCTGGAGGGGACCCGGGCCCTTACTGCAACTGCCCCATCATGAGTTTTCTCGTCCTGTCCGGCCCGCACGTGGTGCTCTTCGACACCGGTATGAACCCGGCCGTTCGTGCCGACCCTGTCCAGTATTGGGGGCGCGTCTCCAACCGCGTCCTCGTCCCACACCTGCCTGAGGGCGAGGACCTTCTGCAGCGTCTCCGGGACCTGGGACACCCCCCGGAGACGGTGACCCTCATCCTGAACTCCCACCTCCACAACGACCACGCGGGAACGAACCGCGAGTTTCCGGGAGCCCGTGTCCGGGTCCGCCGCCAGGAGTGGGAGCACGCGCTCACGCTGATGGACGAACCCTCCAGTGGATACGTCCGAAACGACTTCCACGACGAGGGGGCGCTGCCCGAACTGTTTGACTACGAGAATTCCCACGACGTTCTGGGAGACGGCCGGGTTGTTCTGCTGTCGACCCGCGGGCACACGCCCGGCCACCAGTCCTTGCAGGTCACCTTTCCCTCCGGGCGTCGATTCGTGCTCACCGGCGACGCCGCTTACACAGAGCACGCCCTGAACGAGGCACACGCCCCGTCCATCGCCTGGCGCCCAGAGATGGCAGCGCGGAGCGCCGGCCTCCTGCGGGAACTGCGGGCACAGGGAGCCACGGTGCTCGTCTGCCACGACGAACCGACCTGGGAGTCCGTCCGTGACTTCGCGACGTTGCACGAGGAGGAGTGAGCCGTGGATCTGTTGCTGCAGACCCTGGTGAGCGGGGTGACTCTCGGCGCCTCCTACGGCTTGGTGGCCGTGGGTCTGACCTTCGTGTTCGGAATCGGCAAGATCGTTAATTTCGCGCACGGAGAGTTCGCCATGGTGGCGGCCTACCTGTTGGTGCTTGCTCTGGGCCAGGGCGTGCCACTGCTGGTCGCGATGGTGCTCGCTGTCGTCGGGGTGTGCGTGCTGGCGTGGCTGCTCGAGAAGACGGTCATAGCCCGGGGCCTGTATGGCGCTCACGAGCACGTTTCCATCATCGCTACGTTCGCTCTCTCCTTGATTATGGCGAACCTCGCCCTGCTTCTCTTCGGCCCTTCGGCGAGGCGGGTGGACTCGCCGTTGACCAGCGACCGCCTGGAGCTGTTCGGGGCGGGCGTGGACGGTCAGCGGGCGCTGACCGCGGTGGTGTCCCTGACAGCTCTGACCATGCTGGCTGCCTGGATGCGCCGCAGCCGGCTGGGCCTGCAGATGCAGGCGGTGTCCCAGAACCCCCGCGGCGCGTTGTATACCGGGATCAACGTACGTCGGGTGCGCCAGATCGCTTTCATCCTGGGCGTCGGTCTCGCTGGGGTCGCGGGAGTGCTGCTGGCGCCGACGATGACGGCGTTCCCCTCAATGGGACAGACCCTTGTGGTCACCGCCTTCACCGTCGTGATCCTCGGCGGACTCGGGAGCGTGAAAGGTGCTGCGTTCGGTGGGATCCTCATCGGCGTTCTCTACGCGTTCATCGCCACTTACGTCTCGGTGCAGTGGACGACGGCCGTCGGATGGTCGCTCGTCATGGTGGTCCTGCTCCTGCGGCCCCAGGGCCTCTTCGGCGAGCGGCCGGTGCGGGCATGAAGAACCTCATGTCACGAGCCGAACTCATCTGCTTCGGGCTCCTCGTGGTCGCGGTGCTGGCCGGGCCCTCCCTGTCCGGCGGCAGTTTCCTGCTCACCCTGCTCGGGTACACAGCCGCCTTCGCGATCTTCGCGATGAGCGTCTATGTCGTGCTCGGTTGGATCGGTGAGATTCCGCTCGGTCATTCCCTCTACTACGGCCTCGGTGCCTACGGCTCGGGGATCCTCATGAAGGACCACGGACAGTCGTTCGTGACGTCGGCGCTGATCGCCATGGTGCTGAGCGCCGTCGTTGCCGGTGTGGTGGGGCTTATCATCCTGCGCCTGACCGGTGCGTACTTCGCCATCGTGTCTTGGGGACTGGCCTCGGTCGCTGTCATCGTCGCCAACAGCTCCGACACGCTGACCGGAGGTGCCCTCGGACTGCTGGGCGTTCCCCCCGCTGAGATCGGGCGGCTCAGCCTGTCGGACCCCACTGACTACGCCTGGATCTCCGGTGGTCTGCTCATCCTCGTCGTACTCGCCCTGGCCTTCCTGCGCGGGACAGCGTTCGGCCGAAGGGTCAACGGCGGGCGGATCAACGAACACCTGGTCCGCGCGTCGGGCGCGAACATCTACCTCGACCGGGTCCTCGCCTTCGCCATGTCCGCCTCGTTGGCAGGGCTGTCAGGGGCCTTGAGTGTCAGTTTCCTGCGCGTCGTCACGCCCGGCCTTCTGGGCGTGACCATCACGGTGGACGCGCTGGTGATGGTCCTGCTCGGCGGAACGGGCTTCCTGCTCGGGCCGGTCATTGGCGCAGTCTTCTTCCGAGTCCTTCCCGAGCAGATCAACCTCCAGCCCGAGGTTAGGACGATCGTCGTCGCAGTCCTAATCCTCGCGGTCGTGATGCTCGCGCCGGGCGGCATCCCGGACGTGCTCCGGCGGTTGCGCGAGCTGGTGCACCGCCGACCCCGGGGCGGCTCTCGCGACGAGCAGGAGCCTGACTCAGCAGAGCACGAAGGAGCCTACGCATGACCGCAGCGGAACTTCAGGTACAGGGGCTGAGCAAGAACTACGGCGGTGTCGCTGCCCTGAGCGGCGTGGATCTGACTGTCCGGGCCGGCGAAATCCACGGCATCATCGGCCCCAACGGCGCGGGCAAGTCGACCTTGGTCGACATCATCTCCGGATTCACTTCGCGCAGTAGCGGAACGATCCGGATGGCCGACGACCCCATCACGGCCCGGGCGCACGAGCTGGCCCGGCGGGGAATCGTCCGTACCTTCCAGCACACGAGCTTGTTCAGCGGCGTCTCGGTCGCCTCCAACCTAGAGATTGCGGCTGCGTGCTCCCCGTCGCAGCGCAAAAGGGGCCGCGCCGGGGCTCTCACGGAGATCCTGGAGGTGATGGACCTCACGGACCACGCCGACACCGACGCCGACGCGCTCTCCTACGGCGCCCAGCGGCGATTGGCCGTAGCGGTGGCGCTCGTGAGCGATCCGTCGATCCTGCTCCTGGACGAGCCCGCCGCGGGCATGAACCCGGTGGAGTCCGAGGAGTTCGTCGGACTGGTCAGAACGATCGCGACGGACCGGACCGTGGTTCTCATCGAGCATGACATGTCGGTCATCCGCGCGCTGTGCGAACGTTCCACGGTCCTGGTGGACGGCCACGTGCTCACTGCCGGCCCCACGACGGACGTGCTCGACGACCCTCGCGTCGTTGAGGTGTACCTGGGGGTGAGCGCGTGACCTCCGTCCTCGACGTGACCGGACTCAGCGTGTTCTACGGCAAGGTGCGGGCGCTGGTCGGTGTGGACCTCTCGGTCGGGTCCGGCCAGGTCGTGAGCCTGCTGGGCTCCAACGGAGCCGGCAAGTCAACCTTGTTGAACGCGATCACCTCAGTGGTCCCCAAAATCTCAGGCTCGGTGAAGCTGATGGGCACCGACATCACCCGGGCAACCCCCTGGGCGCTGGTGGAGGCAGGTCTGGCGCACGTTCCCGAGGGCAGGCAGGTCTTTCCCAACCTGACGGTGGACCAGCACCTGCGCTTGGCTCACCTGCCACCGCGCGCCGACCGGCATTCCTTCACGGCCGGGGACGTGTACACGATGTTCCCGAGGCTCGATGAGCGACGCGACCTGGTCGCGGGCAATCTCAGCGGCGGTGAGCAGCAAATGCTCGCGGTCGGTCGTGCGCTGGTGACCCAGCCGTTGCTCCTCCTGCTCGACGAGCCGTCACTCGGGCTCTCCCCCAAACTCGCCCAGACAGTAATCGGCGCGGTGTCGAGGCTGCGTGACGAGGGCGTGAGCGTCCTGCTCGTCGAGCAGAACGCGGCCCTGGCGCTGGAGGTCTCTGACCGGGTCTACGTCCTTACCAACGGCACCGTGTCCGCTGAGGGCACAGCCGACGAGATGCGGCAGAGCGAGGAGGTTCGCCGCGCGTACCTCGGTGCGCACTAGGTCCACCAAGCGCTTGCCACACCACACCACCCCACAGTTCACGGAGCTCAACATCAATGAGAGGAACCCCATGAGGAAGTCAGTCATCGTGTCGGTGATCGTCGCGGCGGCCCTGCCGCTCGCTGCTTGTGGCTCGGCAGCAGGCGGCGGTGGTAGCGGCAGCCCTAGCGGTGGCGAGGTCAAGATTGGGGTCCCCAACCCATTCACCGACGCCGCCGCCGTGTACGGCCAGGAGGCCAAGACAGGAGCTGAGCTTGCGGTCCAGCAGATCAATGCCCGTGACGGAAAGTGTGTCGGCGGGCAGCCGGTAACCCTCCTCTTCGAGGACGACAAGGGCACGCCCGAGGGCGGCGTGACCGCAGTACAGAAATTGATGACCCGCGAGAAGGTCAACGTAATCGTCGGAGGGTCCAACAGCTCGGTTGTCCTGGCGGAGGCGTCCGTGACCAAGGACCAGATCGTCCAGATCAACACCGCCGCCCAGGCCGACGCCATCACCGCTAAAGGCGGTTCGATGCTCTTCCAGGTCAACAACACCGTGACCCAGAACGGCGGGGCGTTCAACAAGTACATCACCGACAAACTGAAGCCGAGTTCCCTCGTCTACATGGGTGAGGACACGGCCTTCAACGCGGGCGTACTCGAGACTCTGAAATCGGATCTCAGTGCTTCCGGTATCAAAATACCGGACACCGCCAAGTACCAGTCGGACACCAAGGACTTCACGCCGATCCTGAACAGGCTTAAGTCGGCGGGTGCGGACGCGCTCTACATCTCCGACGCGTTCCCAGCCCGGGCGGCCACCCTCCTCCAGCAGGTCAAGCAGGTAGGCGGCTTCGGCACCATCCTCATCTCTCCCGGTGTGGTCACCCAGGGCTACATTGATGCTGCCGGCAGCAACATCGCTGGTGCCATCACAGGGGATATCTACTCGCCGAAGATCGACACAAAGGCCAACAAGGCGTTCGTCGAAGCGTTCCAGGCCGACAATCCCGGCAAGACGCCCGGCAAGGTCGAACTCGTGAACTACGAGGGCATCCTCGCTGCCTGTGATGGCATGACGAAGGCAGGATCGTCCACTGATCAGAAGGCCATCGCCAAGGCGATTGCCAGCCTGTCGATCGAGACTCCGCGCGGCACCCTCAAGTTCGGCGACAAGGGCCGGGCCACCGCACTGTCGTTCTTCGTTCAGCGGGTCGAAGGCGGCAACCTGAAGGTCATCGACGAGGTCAAGTGACGCCGGACCGGGGGTGGTAGCGACCGCACCATCCCCGGTAGGCCACGCCGAAAGGATAACTATGAAGATCGGGCTCGCAATGAAGGACGTTTCGATGTCCGAGGTGCGCACGCTGGCCGGCGCGGCGGAGGACGCCGGGCTTGACGCCATGCTCTTCCCGGAGACAGGACACGTGTCGGGGATGAATCTGGGCGGTCGGGATCCGTTCCTGTGTGCCTCAGCAGCTCTCGACGTCACGACTCACCTGAGGGCGGGCCCAGCGATCGCTGCCACGACGATCCGCTCCGCGCGAGCGATGGCCGTGACGGCTGCGACGATCCACGAGGACTCCGACGGGCGATTCCTGCTCGGCTGCGGTGTGTCGCACCGCCCGCACGTCGAGGCGCTGGGTCTGCCCTATCCCGACTCCGTGCTCCGCCACGCAACCGCCTACGTCAAAGAGCTGCGCGACTTCTCCCGCGACCTCGTGGGCTACGGACGAGACGTCCCCATCTTCCTTGCAGCCCTCGGGCCCAAGATGGTGGCCCTCGCCGCCGGTGCCACGGACGGAACGATCCTCAACTGGCTCACCGTTGAGGGCGCCTCCCAGTCGGTCAACCGCTACGGCGCCGCTGGTGGCGAGGGAGAGTCCTTTCTTCTGATCCGGATCGGTGACGAGGAGTCGTTGCGGGCCGATGCAATTGCCTATCGGGACCAGATGCCGAACTATGCAGCGCACTTCGATGCCTTCGGGCTGGACACGATCGACGACGTCGTCGAACGAACATGCCTGCCGAGCGACGTGGGCGCCGTAGCCGCCGGGCTCCGTCGGTATCATGAGGCTGGCATCAGCGTTCCTTGCCTGTACCCGAGCGGCCTGGATCAGGAGCAGATACTTGAACTGCTGGTGGGCTTGGGGGACATGATGAAGAGTTCCGGAGTCAGCCGATGATCGAGACGTCGAGCGCGCCATCCAGGTGCTCCGCCCACACACCCTCGCGCAGCAGACGGCATCGCCGTGACACCAGCAAACCTGCTCCGGCTGCTGTTCGCCGACACACCACAGGTGGTGCGAGGCCTGATCAGCGCCCGAGCGCTCGACCTGCCCGGATGCCGCCTCGTGCAGGTGACCTTCGCCCCGGGTGCCCGCTGGAGCACCGACGCGGCACCGTTCGCGGGAACAGCGGTGTGTGAACGCGCCCACGACGCGGTCATGACCGGAAACCTTGGCATCCAAATCGGCGACGGAGCAGCCGAATGCGTGACCGCCAGCGACGCCATCCACCTACCGTCGGGTCACGACGCCTGGACCATCGGCGAGCAGACGCCGGAAAGCACAGCGGGAGCCATCCACCGTCGAGACCGCCAGGGGCAGTGGCGTACCCCATGATGGCCGCCGCATCCTCAGCGCTGGGGATCCGCATCGCGACGACCCCATCGGTCAACATCCGCTTCGGCTCACCGTGCTCCCACCGCACGTGCACATTCAACTCCGGACCAGGCTCCTCCTCAGCACCGGCGGTACCGGCCGACGCACGTTCGCGCCGGCTGCCGGGGCAATTCGCCCGGTGAAGGCAGGACACCGCTACATGCGCAGTGCGGAAAGACAAGCCCGGGCGCGGCGTATCTTGAAGGGGTGAAGATCTTCTCCCTCGCTGCCGTGTCGATCTATCTCTTCTTTGCCTTGATCGGCCGGTTCGTCGAAGGCATGGGCGCGGTGACCTGTGAGTGCCGACCGGACTGCTGGTGTGAGAAGCCGGTTCTCAGCACATTCCGCTGGGTCTTCCCCGCAGGCCACAGCTTCGGCGCCGACTGCTCATAGCCGCCTCAATCCGGGAGTGGCGGGTCTGCGGCGTCCCGGCAGCCGATCGTTATCGGGCCGGTCCCGGCTGCCGCTCCGGGCGGCCCGCGTGGCCTGTCATGATGCTCGGATGCCGCTTCGATCAACTCGACGACGCCACGACCATTCGGGGCTTGGGTGGTTTCTCGCTGGCTACGCGGCGTTGCGGGCTTCCTCAGGGGACTACACGCATGATCTTGACGGCGTATGGCTTGACGGCGTATGGCTTGGCGGCGGGTCTGCCGTTGCTGCTGCGGCCGATCCGCGCACCGCAGCTGCCTCGCCCGGCGGGACTGCTGACCCAAGCGGCGGGACTCGCGCTACGGGCCTGGTCGATGCGCACGCTGGGCCGTTTCTACTCGCGCACCCTGCGCACCGAGGGCGAACACCACGTCGTCATCGACACCGGCCCATACCGGCTGGTGCGACATCCGGGGTACGCGGGCTCCCTGCTGACGTGGGCCGGGTTCGCGCTCACCTCCCGCAGCGTCCCGGTGGCCGCTGTGGTCTCGGTCCTGCTCGCCCGGGCGTACCAGCAGCGCATCGCCGCCGAGGAACACCTGCTGGAGCACACGCTGCCCGGCTATGCCGCCTACACCCACCGAACGAAGAAACTCATCCCCTACATCTGGTGACCACGACACCCCTGAGCGGCCCGCAGCAGGATCGACAAGTGACACGGCGAGTCGACCGTAGGCCCGCGACACGCGAGCCGCAATGCCGGCGGACATATTGAGGCGCGCTACCACGCACGGGCGATGCGAGCGGTCAAGCAGGGTCGGTCCTGGCGCCGTAGCCTGACGGCCCGGTTGGGGGCTGGTGACAGCAGTCTTAATGCCACGAATCCGCGGTCCACGGGTACGGCTGCCCGAACGCTGCCTCGATCACCCCGACGGTGGACCGCGCCCGCACAGCCGGGTTGACGAGTGCGACCGCCTTGATCGCAGTCCGCTGCCTGGCCCACACCTCCAGCGCCACGGCACCACCAAGAGAACCGCCAAGGATGCCGATCGGTTCGTCGTCGACCGGCAGCTGATCGCGCAGTGCGGCCAAAGCGGCCGGGAATTCGTCGGCGGCCTGGAGCGTGAAGGGGGCTGCATACGCCATCAGCGGGTCCTTGCGGATGAGTTCGACCGCGGCGTCGACGCGGCCGTCGACCATCCGCGCGCCACACATCGGCATGCCCAGGTGCACCCGCCAGGCAGGCACCCCAGTCATGGGCAGTGCGGCAGCGAACGCCGAGTCCGTGCGAGGCGCGTCCAGCATGTGCCAAGTCACGATCAACGGCGAAGGGCCGTCGGTGGCTCCAGCCGGTGGGAGCGCCGTGAACGGTACGCCGGCCGCGATACCGGTGGTCGTTTCCATGTGTCCTCCTCGGTTTGGCAGTCAGCGACACGGGGTCGGGGCGGTGCCCTGGGCGCTCATGCCGGCGTGCTGCGCTGGGCAACGACTATCATCACTATTATGAGATACCATAGCTGAGATGGAGGAGCAAGTGGACGCTAGCCAGCCTGCGGATGACGAGCGCACCCATGAGTCGGTGTTCCCCGGCTTCGAAGCCATCGCCGAGCGCCGGCGCCACCTTGCCGTCGATCTGGCTGCCCATCGGCGCCACGAGGGCCTGTCCCAGACCACCGTGGCCGCTCGTATGGGGACCTCCCAATCGGCCGTGGCCCGGCTCGAGTCCGGAGACGCTGACGTCCGCCTGTCGACCCTGGAGCGCTATGTGGCCGCCATCGACAAGAACCTCGACTGGCGGCTCGGAAACCGTAAAACATGAGCACTTACCCGGCTCCCCGATGGCCTCCTCATCGCCCCGACCCCCACCAACCCATCCCCGTGGCCCCCGCCGATCCTGTCACCGACGACCGCTCCACGGATTCATTGGCCGCGGCTTTGCTCAAGCGTCGCACCGTGGTTATCGCCGGCGTCCTCGACGACCAGACCGTGACTCGAGCAGCGGCCGAGCTA
>JAABUM010004033.1_pt1 | contig 17073 bp, 19 predicted proteins | sample 5559161 | NCBI WGS metagenome assembly JAABUM01 (sample SAMN10711868, study PRJNA513369) | rock metagenome | isolation source: Antarctica rocks | place: Antarctica: Victoria Land, Siegfried Peak nord | reverse complement strand
ACCCTGACCAAGGAGGCGATGACCGACGTGGAGGCCCACCTCACCCGGCATCCGACTCTCGGCAAGTGGTTCGTTGACATCGGCCCACTACCCGCCGCTTGGGATACCTAATTCCGCGCTTGCCCCTTATGATTGAACCATTGAGGGGACGCTGGCCTGGCGTAACCATTTCCGCCGCCTAACTATCCGCCACGAGCGGCGCAAGGACACCCCCCACCCTGCCCTCCTCGACTTTGGGCTGCGCCCTCATTTGCCTCCGGCGTCTCCGAGAGGCTGTGCCATGACTTCTCAAGTCGACATGGCGATGATCGTATCGGCGACCCACCGTGCGACGTCGGCGGGGTAGGGCGCGGGCAGGATCAGGACGACGTGTCGAAAACCGGCGTCGAGCGCCTGGCGGACCGCCGCGCGGGTGACATCTGGCTGGTCGTAGGCGACCGCAAGGGCGACCGAGCGGGTGATCGCCGCAGGGGCGCGCCCGATCTCGGCACAGAAGCGGTCCAGCATGGCGCTGCGGCGGATCATATCGGCGATGTCGCCACCGGGGATATTCCACACGTCGGCGTGCTCGGCGACCACGCGTAGCGTCGCGGTGGCACGCCCGCCGATCACGATCGGCGGGTGGGGGCGCTGGACCGGCTTGGGGTTGCCGAACGCCCCGGTGAGGTCGTGGTAGGTGCCGTGGAAGTCGAATGGTTCCTCTGCGGTCCACAAGCGCCGGATGATCGTACACGCCTCGGCCAAACTCCCCACCGCGTGGGCGGCGTCGTGGTAGGGGAGGCCGTGCGCCGTGTACTCGCGCCGGGCCAGCGGGACACTGGGGCGCGAACCCGCGCCGATGCCGAAGTCGAGCCGCCCGCCGGAGACGATGTCGACGGTCGTCGCGATCTTCGCCAGCATCGCGGGCGGGCGGAAGCGGTTGCTGGTCACGAGCAGGCCGAGGCGCAGCCGCGCGGTCTGCGCGGCGAGGGCCGCGAGCAGCGTCCAGCCTTCGAGGATCGGCCCGTCCGGGTCGCCGCCGATCGGCATGAGGTGGTCGAACAGCCACGCATGCTCGATCGCCGGGACCGTGTCCGCCTCCTGCCAGACCCGGAGGATGTCGTCGTAGTCAACCTGCATCGGTGCGGTCATGATCCCGAAACTGGGCCGGGTTGTATTCGACATGGGACCGTTGGTTCTTTCGTTTCGTCCATCAATGTGTGCCAGTCGTGCAACTGGGCGAGTTCCACACCCCGCCGTGTGAAATGCCACCGTCCGATATAGGCGCATTCGCGCGTGCGCCGTCAGCCCGGCTTCCGCATCGCCGATCTCCCGATGGGGCGGTCCCGTGAACATGTCGGACTGCGCGCGAGCACCTCCGTCGGGAAGCGGTAGCCACGGCGGAGGCGGGCTCAGCCCGGCCTGGGATCTCGCCTCAGGGGCCGCAGCGGCCGAAGCTACACGAGTAGGCCCAAGCTGACAGAACCCCCAACGCTGCGCTTCTCGGCGCGTCATTTGCCTTCGACCCGGCCCAGCGGCTCGGGCGCGTCCAGCAACGCGGCACACGCCGTGGGCCAGGCGGGGTCGGCGGGGTAGAGCGCGGTGCGGAGGTAGGCCCAGGTGAGCCGCTGGACCACACCTGCTCGCTCGGGATTCTCGTCCGTCGCCTCGGCTGCGTCGTACCCGGAAACACCGCCCTGCGCGTGTTTCGCGCCGAACAGCGTCAGCAGGCACTTGGGTCCGGGGCTTAGGAAGTACGCATCGGCACGCCAGTCCGCACGATCGGAGAATTGCGGGTTGACGTCTTGATCGCCCGCGACCACGAGGGCCGGCGTGGTCATCGCCGCGAAGCTGGTGCCGCCCAGGACCGGGTAGTGCGCGGACGCGAACGCGGCGAGATCGGCCCCCTTGCCAGGTGGGGCGAGCAGCACACCTGCCCTGACCCGGGCATCGGCCAGCGCCACTGCCGTCCCGTCGTTGGGATCGGTGACCCGCATGCCCGCGAGCAGGCCGACCGTATGCCCGCCCATGGAATGCCCGACTGCCGCGATCCGGCCCCGGTCCAGGCGCCCGCCGAGCCCCGGGACGGCCGCCTCGATCTGGTCGAGGTGGTCGAGGATGAAGCGCATGTCCTCGGCGCGCGACCGCCAGAACAGGGCGCCCTCGGGGCCGTTCGGATCAAGGCCCAGCGCCTTCGAGTCCAGATGGGTGGGCTGGATCACGACGAAGCCGTGGGCGGCGTAGAAGTCGACGAGCGGGCCGTAGCCACGCAGCGAGGAGAGGAAGTTCGAGCTTCCGTGGCCGTGCGAGAGGAGGAGGATGGGGAGGTCGCGCCCCGTCGCTGGCGCGGAGACGCGCAGCTGCAGATCCACGACGCGGCCCGGAACGGGCAGCACCACCGGGCTGAACGAGACGATCGGGGTGGGCGCGCTGACGGGGATATAGTCGGCGTTGCCGATCGGCGTGCTCATGGTATGGTCTCCTTTCCTAAGGTTCGCCGCTGCTCGGTGTCGCCACGGGCGCACAGAACGTCCGGGCACCAACTTCGGCCTGGAGGGTCGCGGCACGGGTCCCTCCTTGTGTGACGCGTGCCCGACGGCAACGTCTGGTTGGTCGCCAGCCCGCCGTTCCGGTCGATGGTTGCCGACCATGCCCTTGGGATACCCGTCTCTGGCGTATTGCCGAGCGACCCCGCTTGTGCGCCGCGTCTCAGCGGAACGCGTCGGCGTGGCGCTCGCACCATTCGCGGAACGTCCGCGGCACGACGCCGGTGAGGTTCTCGATGTCGTCGGCGATCACCCCGGCCCGGCCCGCGCGGAACAGCTCGTTGAGGTTCCGCATGGCTGCGGCACGCTGGGCCGGGGTACCGCGCGCGATGCTGTCCCGCGCGAACTGCTCGGGGGTGACGTCGACGAAGTCGATGGGGCGCCCGAGGACGTCGGAGAGGATCGCGACCTGCTCGTGGGAGGTGAGCGCCTCCGGCCCGTTGAGGATGTAGCCGTGGCCGACGTGGCCGCCCTGCGTCAGGACGAGCGCGGCGACGCGCGCGATGTCCTCGGGATCGACGACGGGGATGCGGCCGGGGCCGGTCGGGTCGACGACGCGGCCCTCGTCGCGGATCCCGTCGGCCCACCACAGCGCGTTCGACATGAGCTGGTTCGGTCGCAGATAGGTGACGTCGAGCCCCGACGCGCGCAGCAGATCCTCGCGGGCGGCGAGCGTCTCGCCGGGCGTGGGGAGCGGCCTGAGGCGGGCACCGATGGAGGAGAGCAGCACGATCCGGCGCACCCCGGCGGGACGCGCGGCGTCGACCATGATCTGGGTCTGGGTGGTGCCGGTGTCGGCGTGCAGGAGGAACACACCGTCGACGTCGCGGAGGGCCGCGACGACACTCGCAGCGTCGTCGAGATCACCGACGGCGATGTCGATCCCATCGGGGAGGAGCGTGGCGCGTGAGGCGTCGCGGACGAGGGCGCGGACGTCGTGGCCTTCCTTGTGCAGCCGCTCAACGACGCTGCGGCCGATGTTGCCGGTGGCTCCGGTGATGAGGTACATGGGAGATCCTTTCACGATCGGTCGGGTTACCAGGGCAGATCGCGGTGTCTGCGGCGGCGAGTTGTGAGTGCAGGGGGGCCAGGGTGGGGGGGCCGATGCTCCCTTCGCTCCTGCACCCGTGACAAGATCACCACGGGACCGGGCCATCCTCGTCCGACAACGTGCCGGTTGGTCCGTCCGCACCGATGAGCGCGAGGCGGACGGCCGCATGTGCGCCCTGTTCGATGGTGCAGCGTGCCCCGGAAGTGGTTGAGATCGGTCGCGGTGAAGCCCGGACACGCCGCATTGACCCTGATGTTGGTCGACGCGAGTTCGCTCGCGAAGGCGAGCGTGATCGCGTGCAGGGCCGTCTTGGACGGGCTGTACGCGGCGCCGAACACCGCGCGATGCGGATAGGTCGGGTCCGCGTTCAGCGTCAGCGAGCCGGAAGAACTGCCCGCGTTGACGATGCGTCCCGCCGGCGCTTCACGCAGGAGCGGGAGCAGCGCCTGCGTGGTGGCGATGACACCGAACACGTTCGTCTCGAACACCGCGCGCACCTCGTCGAGCGACGCGAGACTCGGCGTGTTCGACGCGGCGATTTCGGTGGAAGACCTGCCCGGCCCTCCCGAATCCGCGATCCCCGCGTTCTTCACGAGCACGTCGAGCCGACCGAACTCGCGCCGGATGCGCTCGGCCGCGGCGGCGATGGAGGCCTGATCCGTGACGTCGATCTGGATGGCGTGGGCCGCCGCGCCGATGCCCTGTGCGGCCGTCTCCCCCTGCGCGAGCTTGCGCGACCCGACGAGCACGGTGAGGCCGCGCGCCGCGAAATCCTTCGCGATCTGCAGACCGATCCCTTTGTTGGCGCCGGTGACCAGGGCGACGAGTTTATCCTGCAAGGGAATGCTCCATGGTGTGCTGTGAGCCAGACGCAGCCGTCAGGCTTGCTTGAGGGGGCTCCGCTCTGCTATCATTAGAGTAAACGGAGCGTTGCTCCACTAGAGTATACGGAGCAACGATCCGCTTGTCAAGCGCCTTCTTGAGGGAATGACATGGTGGCCGACAACGACGGGCGAGCGGGGCAGGTGCCGCCGCGCAAGCGGGCCGACGCCCGGCGGAACGAGCAGGCGCTGCTCGGCGCCGCCGCAGCGGTCTTCGTCACATCCGGCGTGGACGCGCCGGTGCGCGACATCGCGGCCAGGGCCGGCGTCGGGATGGGCACGATCTACCGCCACTTCCCGACGCGCGCGGACCTGATCATCGCGGTCTACCGCCACCAGGTCGCGGCCTGCGCCGCGGCCGGTCCGGCCCTGCTGGCGAGCGGCCCGACGCCCCACGCCGCACTCGGGCGCTGGATCCACCTCTTCGTCGATTTCCTGGTCACCAAGCACGGACTCGCCGCCGTGCTACAGTCCGGCGACACCGGCTTCGCGGCGCTGCACGCCTACTTCCTCGACCGCCTCGTGCCGGTGTGCGCGCAACTACTCGACGCCGCAGTCGCGGCCGGCGAGATCCGCCCCGGCATGGAGGCCTACGCGCTGCTGCGCGGCGTCGGCAACCTCTGCGTCGGCGCCGATGGCGACCCCCGCTACGACGCCCGTCGCCTGGTCGACCTGCTGATCGCGGGCCTGCGCCGACCATGAGCGCCGCAGGCCGGGCGGCATACCGTCCAGGGCGTCCCCGATGCACTTTTACTACTACAATTGTAGTTGTGTGAGAATGCCTCCGGTGAGGAGCGAGGGGGTGGCGGCATGACGGCGATCGGGGCATGGGCCGACGAGTTCGCGACCCTGGTGCAGCCGATCGGGCCGCGCTTCGCGCGGGCGGAGGCGCGGCGGCACGCGGCGGACTTCCTGCGCAGGCTGCTGGGCCGGACCACGCGCAAGAACGGCTGGCAACTGGCCGAGGCGGTCGGGGAGGTTCTGTTGGGTTGGGCAGTGATAGGCCACCGTGCCGAGGAAGGCGTCATCAAGAGTCACAGTTGCAAGGCTATTCTTAGCTGCCTCGGCTACCTTTGACGCCTGAAAACCCACTGATCGCGCGTCAATGGGACACCACGATTGGCCATCACCGCACAACCTAACAGAACCTCGGCGCTGCTTCGTAAGGAGGGAGGGGTGCCGAGGTCGTCGTTGCCACCGACCAGCGCCGTGCTGCTGGCCGCGTTCGCGCCGCTGTGCTCGCGCCGGGTCTGGGTGCACGCCCAGGTACTGGTGGTCGGCGCGCTCCTGGCCCCCGCGCAGCGCACCGTCGCGGCGTCGCGGCGGGCGACAGGCTTGGCGCGGGTGTCGCAGTGCCACCGTTAGCACCGCGTCCTGCGCCACGCGCGCTGGTCCGGGCTCGACGCAAGGCGCGTGCTCCTGGCGCTCCGCGTCGCCACCTTCGCCCCGGACGGCCCGCTCGTCTTCGGCAGCGACGAGACGCTGGAGCGCCGGCGCGGCCGGAAGATCGCGGCGCAGGGCGTCTACCGGGACACGGTGCGCTCCAGCCATGGCCATTTCGTGCAGGCGAGCGGACTGCGCCGGGCCTGTCTGCTGCTGCTGGTGCCCAGCCCCTGGGCGGGGCGGACCTGGGCGCTGCCGGTCCTGACCGCGCGCGCCCCCTCCGAGCGCGACGACCGGGCGCAAGGCCGACGGCATCAGGCGCTGACCGACTGGGCGCGCCAGTTGCTCCGCATCGTCCGCCGCTGGTGGCCGGAGCGCGCCATCGTCGCGGTCGCCGACAGCGGGTACGCCGCGCGCGCCTTCCTCGCCGCGTGCCGTTCCTGGCGGCGGCCGGTCACGGTGGGCACCCGTCTGCGCCGCGACGCCGCCCGCTCCGATCCCGCACCGCCGCGGCGCCCGCACCAACACGGGCGCCCCCGACGCAAGGGCGCGCGCCTCCCGACCCTCGCCGCGGTCGCCGCCGACGCGACAACCGCCTGGGCCCGGGTGACCGTCGCCCACTGGTACGGCGCGGGCGAGCGCGCCGTTGACGTCGTCGCGGATACCGCCGTGTGGTACCACACCGCCCTGCCGCCGGTGCCGCTGCGCTGGGTGCTCATCCGCGACCCGCCGGGCCGGTTCGCGACGCAGGCACGCCGCGGCACCGATCGCACCGCCGACCCCGCGCCGAGCCTCGCCTGGTTCGTGCAGCGCTGGCAGCTCGCGGTGACCGTGGCAGAAACACGCCGCCATCTGGGCGTCGAGTCGCAGCGCCAGTGGTCCGCGCTGGCGATCCGCCGCACGACCCCGGCGCTGCTCAGCCGCTTCTCGCTCGTCGCCCTCCTCGCCCGCGAGGGCATGGTCGACCCCGCCCGGACCACCCGCCAGGCCGCGTGGTAGCACAAGGAGCGCCCGACGTTCGCCGACGCGCTGGCGCTCGTCAGGCGCGCGCTCTGGCAGCACGCGAGTTTTCAGACAGCCACTTGCGACGACGAGATCGTTACAGTCCCACGAGAACTCTTCGTCCGCCTGACCGAAATACGCTGCTATGTCGCGTGAACCGCTAAAGTCGAGCTAATGAAGGGCACACCGTCCTGGCTGTGGACTATGGTCGCGAGGCTCAAGATACGGCTGGGCATAAGAACAGAAGACGCGGTGTTGTCGCCTCTTCGTCCTCGCCACTTCTATGGTTGCCTGGTGACCCGCCTGGCGACGTCGTTTACGAAGTCCGCGTCGATCGGCTCGCGAGAGAACCAGCGGCGATAGAAAAGCGGGCCGAGCAGGGCGGCAATCATCGCGGACGCATCGGTACTTGCGGGGAGTTCGCTCCGCTGCGCCGCGCGCGCGATGATCGCTCGCAAGGGGGCGGCATGCCCCAACTGAATCCGACGGTGTAGCGCCGCAAGCTCGGGATCGCGCTCGGCGGCATCGACGATCGAGGGCAGGACTGAAGACCAGCGGGCTGTCTGCAAAAGCTCGGCGATGCTCAGCAGGAACGCGAGCACATCACCCTCGAAACTCCCCGTATCCGGGACGTGCTCCTCGGTAGTGAGCCGGGAGCAGGCATCGATCACCAGCTCCGAGCGCGTGGGCCAATGGCGATAGATCGTGGTTTTCGCCACCCCGGAGCGGCGCGAGACCTCATCGACGCTGCAACCACCCAGCCCGACTTCCGTCAGCAACTCGATCGTCACTTGAAGGACACGCTCCTTCGAGCGGCGAATACGCTGATCGATCGCGAGGCCGGGGCGTTCGAGCGGTAGTTGTGCCCCTGCTGCGTCACCAGCCAAAGCGCGCTTCGTCATCTCTTGACCCTCCATCTATCGCCGTGTTATGATACGATACGGTATCGTATCGTTATTTCATTGTATTGTATCATGGTGGGAGGATGCACCCGTGGACTTTGTCTCGATACGGCTCATCACCGAGAACGTCGATGGCCTCGTACACTTCTACGAACGGATCACCGGTCTGTCGCTCCAACGGGCCACCGCAGATTTCGCCGAGTTGCAGACCCCTTCCTGCACGCTGGCGATCGCCAGTACGCGCACCCTCGCCCCTTTCGGGACCGGAGTCGCGCAGGCCGCCGCGAACCACACCGCGATCATCGAGTTCCGCGTCGATGATGTTGACAAAGAGTATGCGCGGCTGAAGCCGCTGCTCAACGCAGTGGTTCAGCCACCGACGACGATGCCGTGGGGCAACCGCTCCATGCTGTTTCGTGACCCCGACGGCAACCTGCTCAACTACTTCACACCGGTCAGTCTGGACGCGATCAAAAAATTCGCCCGCTAATTGGTGCATCTGGCAAGTTCATGGGCCAGGCCCGCATTGAGGGCGAGGGCGGCGGTCGTCGCCTGGGCGGTCGGGAAGGCCATCGTGTACACCCCTCTCCGTTCTGTTGGCGCGGCTGGTGCCTCCCAGACGCGACCTCGGGTGGCACCGCTCGACAGGTGTCGGCAGGGTGGGACCGACGACGGTATGATCCGCGGCGCGCTTTTTCGCGGGCGTTGGACGCCACGCGGGCGGTTTTTATAGCGATGAGCCGCGTGTATGCACTGTGGTGGCCGAGAAGCCTAGCCCACGTGCGGTTACGCGGCGCGGGCATACGCGTGATGGAGGCCGCCCAGGATGGCGGAAGCCCGCGCGTTGCCATCCGTCGCCGCCCAACCGGTGCACCCCTCGGCGGCAATGGGGATTTGTTGCGCCGTCCCCTGGTGCGGCCGGTCGTGGTTGCAGTCGCGCACGTACTCGCGGAGGACGCGCCGCACGTGGGCCGCGCCCGGGACGAGCAGGCGATCGAGGCACGCACGTCGGACGCTGCCGAAGAAGCGCGCGCACGTGGCGTTCTGACGCGGTGCGCGGTACGCCGTCCGCCGCTCCATGATGCCGCTCGCCGCCGCGACGCGGCCGAACACTCGGCCATATTTGCTGTCGTTGTCGCGGATGCGGTAGGGGGGCCGCTCCTCGAACGGGGTCGCTTCCCGCAGTTGCTGGGCGACCCCGGCATCGGTGGGGTGGCGCGTGACGCCGACGTGGACGACCCGGCGAGAACCCAGTTCGATGACGCAGAAGGCCCATACCTGCCGGAAGAAGCGGGCGTTCACTGGGAGGAAGTCGCCGACCCAGATGTCGGGTGCGTGCTTGCGCAGGAAGGTCGCCCAGGGCGGCCCCGCGCGTTGGGGTGGGCGGGCCGCGCGCGCGTACTCCTGGACGGTCGACTTGGCGACGCGAATGTCCCGCTTCGGCAGCTCGCCGCGGAGACGCTCGGCACCCCAGGTGCGGTGGGCTACGGCCATCGCCCGAATCAGCGCGACCGTCTCGGGGGCGAGGGGCGGCTGCGCCCGACGCGCGGCTTCAAGACGCTGGCCGGGGCGCGTGTCCTCTGCCGGGGGCACGCCTTCCGCCGGAACCTGCGTAACGGCGTCTACGACCTGGGGCAACCGGCCGGTGCCGCGGCGCTCGCATCGCCGCCGGTGGTGCGGGCGTGGGCCGCGCTGACGGCCACGCCCCTGGGGCGCTGCCGTCCGCACCACCGCGCCTCCCTCGCCCCGCCTGCTCCCGCGCGCTGGCTGCCCGAGTCAGCACTGCACAACTCAATAGAACCCGCTGCGCCACCGGCGGGCGGTCACCGGCTCCCCGGCGATAGCGTGATCGGCAAGTATCCTACGCCCCACCACGCCGCCGAGCACCCGCGAACCGCTCATTCCGACGTTACTTGACAATGCCCTCCTGCGCCCAGACTGCCAGATAATCACGGCGGATGGAGTAAGCCACCAGCACAGTGGTCGGGGGGGGTGAACCGCCCCGGCCAGATCCCTTTGCCCTTTCCGGCGACTTACCACCCGGCGATGATCGCGTTCAGGCGCGCAGTCTCATCCGCGCTCAGCATACCGTTTGCGGCGCCGGCGTTGCTGGCCATCTGGGCGACATCCTTCGCGCCGGGGATGGCGCAGGTGACGGCGGGATTCGTCAGCGTCCACTGCAAGGCCGCCTGGGCCAGGGTGCGGTCGGGGCGTTCCAGGAAGCGGATCTGCTCGACCTGTTCGCGGCGCTTGAGGAACTGTTCGCGCCCGGCACCGCTATTCCAGCCGACACGCACGATATCGTCGAAATGCGCGTCCGGCTTGAACTTACCCGCCAGGATCCCCTGCGCGATCGGGCCACGCAGGAGGGTGCCGACGTCGTTCGCCGCGCACCACGGCAGCAGATCGGCCTCCGCCGCGCGATCCAGCAGGCTGTAGTTGAGTTGCACCGCCGCGCACTTGCCGTCGCGGTTGAACGCTTCGGCCACGGCGAGGGAGTTGGTGGAGATCCCGTAGGCCCGGACCTTCCCCTTCTCGACTAACCGCTCGAACGCTTCCAGGAAGATCGCAGGATCGGCCAGATCGCCGATGTGGCACTGGTAGAGGTCGATCGTGTCGAGCTTCATCCGCCCCAGGCTGGCGTCGCAGCAGAGTTCGATGTGAAGCGGCGATGTATAGCTGAGCGGCACATCCTGCCGCCGCCCGAAGTTGCCGACCTTGGTAGCGATATAGACGTCGTTGCGCCGCTCGCGCAGCGCCTTGCCGACCAGTTCTTCGCTGACCCCCGACCCGTAGGCGTCGGCGGTATCGAAGAGATTGACCCCCAGGTCGAGCGCCGCGTGGACCGTGCGGATCGCTTCGGCCTCCTCGACCGGCCCCCATTGGCCGCCGATCCCCCAGCAGCCCATCGAGATCGTGGCAACTTGCCAGCCTGTCTTGCCTAAGCGTCGGTATTCCACCTGCCACCCCCCTTCGTGCGTACATCTGCGTTGACGAGCCATCTTATCAGATAGCGCGCATAGTTTGGCTGCTGGCCAAAGCCGCGCCTCGCGGGGTACTGTCAGGTAAAGATCGGCTGCCCAGATGTGGGATACTTTGGGCATGAATGCAAGCGTTGCCGCCCGCACCGACAAGCGCCAGCGGTTCCCGCCAGCGCTCATCGCGCACGCGGTCTGGCGGTACTGCCGGTGCGCGCTCAGCTACCGCGACGTGACGAAGTTGCGCGCCGAGCACGGGGTGATCGTCACCTACGAGACGATGCGCCAGTGGTGCCGGAAAGTTGGGCAGGACGACGCCAACGAATTGCGCCGGCGGCGCCCACGTCCTGGCGATACGTGGCCGCTGGACGCGGTATTCGGCAGCGTCAATGGCGTGCAGCACTACCTGTGGCACTGTCAGGATAACTGATCGGCCTTGCAGGCGGCGGGGTGTGCGATACTCGGCGCATGAAAGAACAGGCTTCCACCCCCAGCTACAAACGCCATCGCTTCCCGCCGGAGATCATCGGCCACGCCGTCTGGCTGTATTTCCGCTTCGCGCTCAGTTACCGCGCTGTGGAGGAACTGCTCGCTGAGCGCGGCGTCATCGTCACGTATGAGACGGTGCGCCAGTGGTGCCGCACGTTCGGCCAGACGTACGCGAACGCCCTGGGCCGCCGCCGACCGCAGCCGGGCGACACGTGGCACTGGGACGAAGTGTTCGCCACCATCAGCGGCACACAGCACGACCGCTGGCGCGCGGTCGATCAGGACGGGCAGGTGCTCGACATCCTGGTACGAGCCCGGCGCGACAAGGCGGCGGCCGTGCAGTTCCTGCGGACGTTGCTCAAAGGTCTCGCATACGTGCCACGGGTGGTCAGCACCGACAAACTCGCGCGCTACGGGGCGGCCATACGCGACGTCCTGCCAGGGGTGGAGCACCGGCGGCACAAAGGGCTGAACAAGCGGGCGGAGCACGCGCACCAGCCCACGCGGGAACGCGAGCGGCGCATGCGGCGGTTCACGCGCCCCGGGCACGCCCAGCGCTGCCTCGCCGCCCACGGCCCGATCGTCGCGCACTGCCGCCCGCGCCGCCATCGCCTCACCGCTATCGCCTATCGCGAGACCAGAGCAGGACGCTGCGCCACCTGGCGGGCGGTCACCGGCACCCCGGCGCTGGCCTGAGCCGCGGCACGCCCGCCTTCAGCACGCCCGCGTTCCTCGGCAGATCGGCCAGCCCGACTTTAATTGACAACACCATTATCACGGTCGGCGCAGTCCGGCGATGACGAGTTCGACCATGCGGCGTGGGTCGTAGCGGGGGCTGTTGTCGGCACCGATACAGAGATTGCCAACACCGAAGAGCAGTTCTAAGGCAGCGGTGTCGGGGCGAATCTCACCCGCGTCAGCAGCAGCCTTGAGTAGCTGGGCGCACACGGGGACAAGGCGGTCAAGGAAATAGGCGTGCAGAGTCTCGAATGCGGCAGCGTCGGACTGCAACGCCTCGGCGAGGCCGTGCTTCGTCACTAAGAAGTCGACGAAGAGGTCGATCCACCGTGCCAGGGCGGCGTGCGGCGTGGTGCTGTTTGCTAGCAGTGTCGGGCCGGCTTCAGCGCAGGCCTCGACTTGGTGCCGGTAGACGGCGACGATGAGATCGGCTCGCGTCGGGAAGTGGCGGTAGACCGTGCCAACGCCGACGCCGGCCGAGGCCGCGATGTCGCGCACGGGCACATTGACGCCGGACGTGACGAATGCCGCGGCAGCGGCGTCCAGCAGCGCCTCCTCGTTGCGCCGGGCGTCGGCCCGCTTCCGTGGGGCTGACGGCCCTGATCCGCTATCGCTGTCGACCACTGCGCCACTACCTCCGTCACCGGGCTTGACAAACGGAACCGTGTTCAGTATATTGTTACCGGAACGACGATCCGCTTGTGCATGATAGCAGAGCAGGCGAACCAAGACAAGCCACCGACCGAACACTCACTTCACCCCAAGGAGGAATAGTCATGCCTAATCCAGATGAAGTCGTGAGCACGCCCACCCCTATCGTCTCACTCCGTCCGGTGATGTTGCCCGCTCCAGGCCGTGGCGAGGACGTGCAGGTGCGCGTGTCGGCCCCTGCGACCGGGCACGAATTGCCCATCATTGTCTTCTCGCACGGCGGTGGCTTGTCGCTGAACGACTATGCCCCGCTGGTCGACTTCTGGGCGGCGCGCGGCTTCGTGGTGATCCAGCCCACCCATCTCGACTCGACGACGCTGAACATCGCACCTGATGATCCCCGTTACCCCCAGATCTGGCGCTTCCGCGTCGAGGACTTGAAGCGCATCCTCGACCAACTGGAGCGCATCGAAGCGTCCGTTCCCGGTCTCGGTGGGCGGCTCGATCGCAGCCGCATCGCGGTAGCGGGACACTCCTGGGGCGGCCAGACGGCGAGCATGCTGCTGGGCGCGCGCGTCCTCGATGCCAACGGCGTTCCGGGAGAGGACCTGTCCGACGCGCGGATCAAAGCGGGTGTGCTGCTTGCCACGCCTGGCACGGGTGGGGCTGATCTGACTCCGTTCGCGGCGGAAAACTTCCCGTTCATGAGCCCGAGCTTCGCGGACATGACCACGCCGACCCTCGTGATCGCGGGGGATCGCGACCAGTCGGCCCTGTCCGTTCGGGGGCCGGACTGGTTCACGGACCCGTTCTTCCTGAGCCCGGATCCCAAGAGCCTCCTGACCCTGTTCGGGGCAGAACACTCGCTTGGCGGAATCTCCGGGTACACCGTCACGGGAACGACAGACGAGAACCCCGAACGCGTCGCCCTGATCCAACGGCTTACATGGGCGTACCTTCGCAGTGCGCTCTACCTCGCAGACCCTAGTTGGCCCGCAGCGCGCGCCGAGTTGATGGAGCGCGCCAATCCGTTGGGCCGAATCGAATCCAAGACGCGCTGAGCTCGACTTTAGCCCTTCGGGGCTGCCCCATCGTGGCGGTCCCTCTTGATGTATCGCCATTTATCGCTTGTCGACACTGGAGTCGGAAATGTTTTGTATCTCGGTTCCGCAAGCCGACATGCAAAAACGATCGTCGACATTTGCTGTGGCAAGCGACACGTTGCGGGACACGCCTCGCCGCATGATGCGCTACACGGGCGTGTCATCAGTTTGGCAGGAAAACACGAGGCACGGCTCGCCAGCTACGCGCGTTTTCCTGCCACGGCAACTGCACGCCGACGACGCACATCATGCGGCGAGGCGTGCCAGCGGCCCCACGCGCCCCTGCGGGACGGTGCCGTGCCGGGCACTAATGCGGCCGCAGGCGGCCCCGACGCCCGTCACACCTTCCTCGGGCGGGTGATCGTCGAACTGTGGAGCGACGAGGCGGTGGTCGGTATCACCGGCGCGGACCCGCAGGTACTCGCGCGGGCGCAGCACCGGCTCGGTGCCTGACGACCCCACCTGACCCCTCCCGCGCGATGCCGCGGTCGGCCCACATTGGTGGGCCGACCGCGGCATCGCCCTGCTACTGTCGCGCGACGAGCAAACCTTTCGGGTCGGCACGGATATATATTGGGGAGGGCCGGTGCTCTCCCCCGCGGAGAGCACATACGACAGCGAGGGTGGCGATGGATGAGGGGGACGAGATGCGGGCGGCCATCGCCCGGTTACGGCGGGGGGACATCGGCGGACTGGAAACGCTCATGCTGCGCTACCAGGTGCGCGCGTTGCGTGCCGCCTACCTGATCACCCGCGACCGCGCGCTGGCCGAGGATCTGGTGCAGGCGGCCTTCCTGCGCGCCTATGAGCGGATCGGACAACTCGAGGTGGCGCGGCCCTTCGGCCCCTGGTTCCTCCGCAGCGTGACCAACGACGCGCGCAAAGCGGCCGCACGGGGCCGCCGTCATGATCCGCTGCCGGGCCGACCGGGCGACCCGATCGGCGACCCCCCCGATCGGGGGCCAGGGCCGGGCGAGATCGTCGAACGGGCGGAAACGGTCGCGGAGCTCTGGGCGGCGCTGGGCCGCCTGACGCCCACGCAGCGGGCCGCCGTGGTCCAGCGCTATTACCTGGGACTCAGCGAGGCCGAGATGGCGGCGGTGGCGGCCCGGCCGCCGGGTACGATCAAGTGGCGGCTGCACGCCGCGCGCGCGCAGCTGCGCCAACTCCTGCGGTCGCCCCGCGCACCGCGGTCCAGGAGCGACCCGCCCGGGTAAGTGGCACCGCGGGCGGCGTCGAACGATCCATACGGACAGAGGGAGCACTCGATGGATAAGCAACGCACGGCACAACTTCTTGCGCGGCTAGCCGAGCGGCTGGTACCCGACGGGGCGGATCTGCGCCCGGCGATGCGCGCCCGGCTCGCGGCGCGGCGCGGCGGAACGCCCCGCCCCACAGGGGGGCGGCGACGGCTCGGCGCGATCGGTGTCCTGGCGTTCGTGCTGGTGCTCGGGCTCCCCCTCGCCGCGTTCGCCGCGCCGGGGGCCCTCCACGCCCAGCTCCAGCGCTTCGGGGTGGTGCTGGTCGACGCCACGCTCGCACCCACCCCTGCGGCCCCGTCGCGCTCGGTCGCCACCCCGGCGCCGGCGACGACGACCGGGGCGGGGCTGCCCTGGCTGAACCTCGACGAGGCCCAGCGGCAGGTGACGTTCCCGATCCGCGTGCCCACCTGGCTGCCGACGGGCCTGACACGCCGCGGCGTCCTCGTCGGATCGAGCGGGGCGGTGAACGGGGTATCGCTCGGCGTCAAGGTGCTGACGTCCTATCGCGCGGATGATGGGGGGGCGGGGGGCCTGCACATCGATCAAATCACCGGGGCACCTGCGGGTGGCTACGGGATCCCGGCGACACAGACACGACCGACCCTGGTGAGCGGCTATCCGGCGACCTACGCACGGGGGGCATGGCAGCAGGACGGGCGTTGGGACGCGACCGCCGACGCGGGGACGCTCTCGTGGGCGGATGGGGCGTTCACCTACGTGGTGCAATACAGCGATCTCGCCCTGAGCGAGGCGGATCTGCTTCGCCTCGCGGAGGGACTCCGCTAGCGGCTGCGCGACCATCCTGCCGCGCCACCCCCACGCCCCCACCCGGCAGGGAAGTCCAACGAGCCGAAGCGAACGATGTGGGCACGCCTCGGGTATGGTCAACTTGCGCCGGGAGCGTGCTGAGGGGACAGTCGGCGGGCATCCTCGGCCTGGGCCATAGCTAGGGATCAAGCGGCGGCGGCCCCACCGGCGACCGCGCGCCAGCGGGCGAAGGCCTGGTCGCGTTGCTGGCGAGCCTCGTGGGCGGTGCGGCGGTGGCGGCGCGGGCGGCAGTGGTTCGTGCTCGGGCCGGCGGCGGCGAGGCAGCGTTGCGCGTGACCGGGCGACGTGCACCGGCGCATCCGGCGCTCCCGTTGCCGCGTCGGCTGGTGCGCGTGCTCCGCCCGGTTGTTCAACCCCTTCTGGCGGCGGTGTGCGACGCTCGGCAGCATCGCGCGGTGGGCGGCGCCGTCGCTCGCCAGCGTGTCGGTGCTCACCACGCGTGGGACGTACGGCAACCCCTTCAGCAGCGTCCGGAAGGGCTCCTTCGCGGCGGCTTGATTCCGCCGACGTCGGACCAGGCTGTCGAGGACGGTGCCGTCCCGGTCGACGGCGCGCCACAGGGAGTGCGTCGCGCCGTTGAGGGCAATGAACACCGCGTCAAGCTGCCACGTGTCGCTCGGTCGCGGGCGTCGGCGACGGCGCGTGTTGGCGTCGGCCTGACCGAACTTCTGGCACCACCGCCGGATCGTCTCGTCGGTGCCGATCACCCCACGCTCGGCGAGGCGCTCCGCCACGTCCCGCGAGCGCAGGGCAAACCGGCAGTACCGCCACATGGCAGACGCGATGATCGCCGTCGGGAAGTGGTAACCGGCGTAGGCCGTGGGCGCGAGACGCTCTTTCCTGCTCGCGTATCGCACGCCGACAACGTGCTCTCCAAGTTGACAATACCTCACGGACGGTCAATTCACCGGCTTGCATCCGATGACACGACTACCACGCCCTGCGCCGGAGACATGGTGGGGCAAGTAGCGGTAGTCCGTGCACCGGTCCCGCTCGACCCGTCGGTTGTCGTCTCCGTAGCGGCTGGCATGGCGGGATACCGGACAACCAGGCCACAACCGCCCAAAGCAGAACGCCAGTGCTATTGTCTGGCCCCATCAGCCGCTCCCCCGTGCTGCATCGACCGGTGCGCCCGGACCGGTCTGCGACGGGAGCGGTTCTTTTTGTATCATTGAGAGCATCCTGCCGTGGCGTCTATCGCAGAGGATATCGATCGTTCAGGATTGCTCCATGACGAAAACGGGCCGCACAAGACCTCGACGGCGCTGGCAGTTCCCGCC
>JAABUM010004032.1_pt1 | contig 17086 bp, 11 predicted proteins | sample 5559161 | NCBI WGS metagenome assembly JAABUM01 (sample SAMN10711868, study PRJNA513369) | rock metagenome | isolation source: Antarctica rocks | place: Antarctica: Victoria Land, Siegfried Peak nord | reverse complement strand
AGCGTTCGCCGATGCATTGCGTTGCAAAAGAAGGCACTCTCGTTTCAATTACAAGCAGCTTTATGTCCCTAACCACTGCCCCCGCCGTGTGGCCCGAACCCGACCCGCGCGGGCCTGTTCGAACTGTTGCTCCAAGCGCCGAAGCCGCGCCGGGGCGTGTTGAGGTCAAAGAGTTCGCGTTTGATCCGGCGACAATCCCCGCGCACCCCGGCGCCGCTTCGTGGATGTGGCTGAAGAACGAGAAACATCCGAATGTTCCTCCCGCGGCGGCGCTGTTCCGCAAGGAGATCGAGTTAGAGACGGCGCCGCTCCTGGCGCGCGTCTGGTTCAGCGCCGATGCGCACGCGCGGCTTTATGTCAACGGTCAACTGATGGCGCGCGGGCCGGACGACGGTGGGCAGGATTATTTAGGTCAGCAAACGGGCAAGGCGTTCGTGAACTTCTGCGACTTGACGCCGTTTTTCCGCGCCGGCACAAACGTCCTGGCCCTGGAAGTGTTTAGCGCCGACGCGATGGCGGGGCACTACAACACCACGGGTCAGGGCGGTTTTCTGCTGGAAGCCGCCTTGCAACTGCCCGGCGACAAGCCGCTGCATCTACAAGGTGACACCTCGTGGCGCGGCGTGTCCGGCGACTGTTGGGAATTCGCCGATGAGCGGGGCGAGCACGTTCTGCGCTTCAACGGCGTTGCGGAGCTACCATGTTGGCGTTTGCCCGGCTTCGATGATAGTGCGTGGCCGCATTGTGTTCCCGAAAGCACAATGCGGCCCGAACTGGTGAAGAGCGAAATTCCGCCGCGCCTCGAAGCGACTTATCCGGCGCAGGACATCATCCGCGCGACGCGAAGCGCCCAGGTGGACGGGCACAAGATCAACTTTTCTGGCGAAGGCAGCGCTGCCGTGCGCTTCGACCGCGTGTTGAGCGGCTTCATCGGGTTCAAGGTGCGCGCCGGGGCAGGCGCCAAGTTGCTTATCGAGCCAAATGAACCCAACGAGCCGGGTCATCATCGCCTCGCCTCAGCGATTCTGCGCGAGGGAGAGCAAACCTTCGAGTTGCCCTTTTACGACAGCTTTTCGGTGATTAACCTTTGCGCCAGTGCGCCGCTCGAAGTTCTGGATGTGCGCGTCAATTTCGTGGCACAACCCGTGAGCTACCAGGGCGCGTTCGCGTGCAGCGACGCTCATCTCACCCGTTTGTGGGAAGTCTGCCGCTGGCAAACGCAAATCTGCCAGCAGACGCACCATCTCGATTCGCCCCACCATCAGGAGCCGATTTCCGATCCCGGCGATTATCTCATCATCGCGCTCAACAACTACAACGCCTTCGGCTCGCCCCATCTGGCGCGGCAGGATTTGCGCAAATACGCGTGGCTGTTGCGCGCGACGAACTATCGCCCGTTTCACACCAGTTACGCGCTGCTGTGGCTGCAAATGCTGCTGCAATATGAGGCTTACACGGGTGACGGCGCGCTGCTAAAAGAACTGACGCCCGAAGTTCATGCCCTGCTGGATCAGTTCACCTCCTACCTCGGTTCCAACGGAATCGTCAGCGAGGCGCCGGACTATATGTTCATGGGCTGGGTTGAGACTGGCGGGTTCGAGGCCCACCATCCGCCCGCCGTCATCGGGCAGGGCTACATGACGGCGTTTTTTTATCGCGCTTTGGCCGATGGCATTCATGTGGCGAATCTGGATGGCGACTCGGCGCGCACCGCGAAATACCAAACGTTGCGCCGCGAAATCGCCCAAGCCTATCACCGCGAGTTGTGGGACGAAAACAAAGGCCTTTACCGCGACGGCAAACCTTTCGTGACGAAGGTGAAACCGGGACAATGGTTGCCCGAAGACGAGGACATCCAAACGCACAGCGCGCAAAACAACGCTTTAGCCGTGCTTTACGACCTCGCACCGAAAGAGCGGCAGGCGCAGATCATGCGCTCCCTGATGACAGGCGACTTGAACTGCCAACCCTATTTCATGCACTTCGTCTTCGACGCCCTGACGCACGTCGAAGCGTTCGATGATTTTGCAACAGCGCAGATGAGGCGCTGGCACATCGAAGAGAACACGCAGTCCGTGCGCGAAATGTGGGGCCAGGGAGATTTTAGCCACGCCTGGCAATGCACTCCGCTCTTCCAAATGTCTGCGCGGATATTAGGCGTGACGCCGCTCACACCCGGGTTCAAAACCATCGCCATTCGCCCGCGCCCGTGCAATTTGGCCTGGGCCAAAGGCGCTGTGCCAACCCCACACGGCCCCATCGAAGTCAGTTGGCAACGCGGCGACAGGCAATTCCAACTGGAAGTGAAGGTGCCCGAAGGCAGCAGTGCGCAGATCGAAGTTCCACTGCTGGGCCAAAACGCGACATTGCAAGTTGATGGGCAGCGCATGGATGTTGAGACCCATCGAACATCCGTGACGGTGCTAGTTTCAAGTGGCGCGCACGTCGTTCTGCTCCGTTGGTCGTAGCTCGACGAAAGCGCCTCTTGCCCTTCCCCTCAGTGACGACTGGAAGCGGGTTTCTGTCGCCTCTCGCTGTTCTATGCCGTTTTGTTTTCACGCTGAGGTGAAGCGGTTCGCGCTTGATGGTGACTTTTCAAAATTTATTGGCTGGAAATGTTTAAAAGGGAGCTAAAGGGGTTATATTGATCTTGCTTCTGCCAGGTTCTGTTCAATTTTGAGATGATGAGGACAGAGGAGCGGAAAGAAGGGGCCGTTCGTTGGCCGGGCGCTCTTCCTCCCATGAATATCTTGTCGTGGAAGGGTGCATGATTTATAGGCACCACATTCCTCGCAACCGATTTAAATCCATGTTCATCGAGTTGCTTATCATCATCGCTATTAGCAGCGAGCCGTTGAACCCGCGCCTGTTGTGGGGAGAGCCTAAGAATTATGAAAATTATCAATGTTGCGGGGAACTGTCAGGTCTTCATCGAGGAGCGGCCCCGGCCCCAGGCAGGCCCCGGCGAAGTTGTCATCCAAACCGTGGTTTCAGCGATTTGTGGCAGTGAAATGCACGCCTACCGCAAAGACGGCTACTCCACTGGCAACGCGGGACATGAGGCCGTCGGCATCGTCGCCGAACTGGGCGCAGGCGTAGACACCTTGAGTCTGGGCCAGCGCGTTGGCGTCAGCGCCATTGCTGGCTGCGGTCACTGTTCCTTTTGCGCCAAAGGCCAATACACCTGGTGTTCTCGCTACAAGTTCTATGACAATATGCACGCAGAATATTTCGTCGTTCCTGCTCTGGCGTGCCACCTTCTGCCCGATGATGTTTCCTGGGGCGCGGGCGTGCTTCTCACAGGCGATGGGATGGGCGTGCCCTTCCACACCTCAACTAAAATCGCTAAAGAGGACGTTGAAACGGTCGCCATTTTCGGCCTTGGGCCTGTTGGGCTGGGCAACGTCTTGTTCCAAACTTTTCTGGGTCGCAAGGTCATCGGCATAGATCGCTCGCCGGAACGACTCGAACTGGCGCACCAACTGGGTGCCGTTCACACCATCAAGGTGGAAGAAGACACTGACGTTGCGGCGCGCGTGCGCGAGCTGTCGGGCGGTCAGGGAGCCGATGTTTGCATCGAAGCCGCCGGGGTGCCGGCAACAGCCAAACAATGTTTCGCGGCGACCCGCATCGCGGGCACAGTCATCTTCAACGGTGAGCAAAACGCGGTCGAACTTTCTCCCAGCGAGGATTTCATTCGGCGCGACATCACAGCGATTGGCTCGTGGTTCTACCACTACAGCGAATATCCGGCTATGCTCGAGCTTTTCCGACACGGTCTTCCCGTCGAGTCGTTGATTACGCACCGGTTTCCTCTGGAGCAAGCCAGCGAAGCCTACGAAGCGATGCGAGGCGGTCGCTCCGGCAAGGTATTGCTGGAATATTCTTCAAAAACAACAAAGGACACTTGAGGACTCTATTCGGTTGTTCGGCTGACTTTTGCTGCCAGTTCAAATCTCTGTCCGGATGTTTGAAAAGTTGGCTTTCGACACACATTCTGTGTGGCTTGCCCTCGCTGCTAACCAAAAGTCGTGATTATGTATTTATCTGCACTGCAATCTATCTACGATGAAGTAAGAACACCGTTCAAATATGGTGTCGTGCTTCGTGGTGAAGGAGGAAAGCAACTGGATTCTCCAAGTGTCTTCCGTATGAATGACAAGTGGTTCATGCTCTACGTCTGCATGAATGAAGTCGGCTATGAAACTCATCTGGCTGCCAGCGATAACTTAACCGACTGGGAGCCGCAAGGTAAGGTTCTGTCCTTTCCTGCTCAGGGTTGGGACAGGTGGCAATGCGCGGCAGGCGTTGCACTCAGTGACTACTCTTGGGGCGGAACTAATGCTCTTCAGAAATTCAGGGGCAGGTATTGGGCGTCTTACATCGGCGGCGCTGCTCAGGGGTATGAAACTGATCCTCTTGCCATTGGCATTGCTTCCACAACAGATCCTACGCAACCTGTCGAGTGGGATCGTTTCTCCAGGAATCCGGTTCTTTCACGAGAACAACCCGACGTTCGAGATTTTGAACGGATGACACTTTACCGGAGTAACATCATCTGGGACAAAGAAGCGACTTTAGGTTTCCCCTTTGTGATGTTCTACAATGGCAAGATTAAATCGGATTATGAAAAGATCGGCATGGCGGTTTCACACGATATGCAGCGTTGGATCCGTTATGGTGATGGCCCGGTTCTCGCCAATGGTGAGGACAAAGATTATGGCATCAGCGGCGATCCCCAGATAGTCAAAATCGGTGATATGTGGGTGATGTTTTACTTCGGAGCTTTTTGGAAACCGAAGGCTTTCAATACCTTTGCCTGCTCTCATGACCTTGTGCATTGGACAAAATGGCAAGGGCCGAATTTAATCGAGCCTTCCGAGGATTTTAACAGAGAATACGCCCATAAACCCTGGGTGTTAAAGCACAACGGAGTTGTTTATCACTTCTATTGTGCGGTCGGTGATCAGGGGCGAGTTCTGGCACTGGCCACTTCCAAGGATCTCAGGCGTTAGCCGAAGGTTCACCTCGCTCCCTCGCGGCGTTTGGGATGTCAGTTGGCCGCGGCAATCAACAGCAACACAAGGCGCGCCCCGACGCCTTCCAGCCCGTCGCTCGTTTCTCGCTTTATGCTCCTGTGGAATTGAGGTTAGGGGTTCTGCCACATCGTGCAGCGGTAATCCGCGCTCAAAAAGAAGATTTTGAAAATTTATCTTCCCCAGATGTTTGAAAAGAACGGCAATTGGGTATATTGACCTTGCTTGTGCCAGATTCTGTTTAATTATGAGCCAATAGTTCTGAGTTGAGGGCGAAATCAAGGGGAAGCGAAGGAGGCGAACACGATGGCGACACGACAAAAAACGCAACAGGACAAAGAGGCTTTGAAGGAGATGGTGCGGGCCAAGTGTCGCGCCGGGGAAATGCGCGCGGGCGACCGCTTGCCGACGCTGCGCGAGTTGACGACGCACTACAGCCTCTCGATGCCAACGGTCGCCGGTGCCTTGCAAGAATTGGTCGCTGAAGGCGTGCTCTATTTTTTGCCGCGTGTGGGCACGTTCGTCGGGCCGGAGCAACGGGCGGCGGGCGGGACGTTTGTGTTTGTCACGCCGTATCCGCTTTCGAACAACGTTCACATGGTTTTTGCGCACCGCGCGTTCGAGGCGACCATCGCGGCGCGCGGCGGCAGTTGTCTCACGCTCGAACGCGAACAGGTGGCGCAGTTGCAGGCGCGCGGCGCGTTGCCCGTGTTGGCGGGACTCTTCGAGTTCGGTGACGACAAAGAGTTGCTCGGCGCGTCGGCGATGGACGAGTTGAAAATCCATGCGCCGCGGGTGGTCTACCTTGAAGGCGAGTCGTCCGCACCTACATCGTGTGACAGCGTGAACTTCGACCACCACGACGGGGGTGGGCAGGCGACGCGGCACTTGTTGTCACGCGGGCACCGGCGCATCGCTTTCCTGGGGTTGCACACGCCGACCGACGGTTACTTCTGGTCGCGCCAGCGTGAGGAAGGGTGGCGCGAAGCGTTGTGTGAGGCGAAGGTTAACCCGGACGCACTGGAGTTTTTGCCGCAGCAATTCATGCCGGAATGGGGCGGTCAGGGAATCGCTTCGCGGCAGGCGTCGCAAGCGTTGGTGTCTGCCTTGCGACGCGGCGAAGTCGAGGCGGTTGTTGCGGTCAACTGCGTTGCCGCGCACCAGTTGTTCGCCGCCTTGAGCGAAGACGAGTTGCCCCATGAATCGTGGCCGGCAGTGGTGGCCTTCGATGATGAGCAGGAACAAGACGCTCATCTGGTCTCGACGCTGCGGCTCCCGTGGGACGAACTGGGCGCCCAGGCCGCACACCTGCTGTGCGCGCGCGCTTCAGGCCAGAAAAGCGGGCCGGGCGAGAAACATCTGGTGAAGATGAGCTTGATGCCGCGCCTGACCTGCCAATCGGACTGGTCACTGAGCAAGGGCATGGTCGCACTGATGACTCCGGCGCCGTCCACGAAAGTGCGAAAGAAAACGCTCGTTGCCCAGGAAATCGTGACAGCCTAAACCGCTCGTCACGATAAAGCCTCTCCTCGACCAGAGGCAGGTCGAGAAAGATTTTTGCCGACGATGTTTGAAAAGTCGGCGAAATGGGTATATTGATTCTGCCTCTGCCAGATTCTGTTCAAATATCAGCCGGGAACAGCAACGAGGCAAGAACGCTTGATTATTTTCCGGAGAACCTATGTTCACACAACGTCCCATCTCGAACCCTCGTGCGGGTTCCCTGCGCCAAGGCGCATTTACGCTCATAGAGCTTCTCGTTGTTATCGCCATCATCGCAATCCTTGCGGCGATTTTGTTCCCTGTCTTTGCCAGGGCGCGCGAAAATGCGCGCCGCACGAGTTGCCAATCGAACCTGAAGCAGTTGGGACTGGGCATCATCCAATACGCGCAGGATTACGATGAGAAGTTGCCGGGCTATGCAACTGGAAACAATGGCTGGGGGGGTATTGGTTGGGCCGGCGAGATTTACCCTTATGTCAAAAGCGGACAGGTTTATAGATGTCCGAGCGATACCACTTCACCTCAACCCAGCGGAAGCGGTGTGCCAGTGAGCTATGCCTTTACAGCCATTTATGGTGGCGCGAAGTTGTCTAAAATGGAAAGCGTGTCTACAACAATAGGCTTGGCGGAGGCAACTGTTCCTCAAATCGTCAATGTTTACGATCAAAGAGAAGCGGGAACGTGGAGTTCGATGGGCGACTACGGGGACAACTTGATCGTTCTCCAAAGCGACCACAACAACGGATCTTGCTGTGGCAACGATGGCTTGCAATATCGTGTTGGGCCTTACATAGATTCCGCCCACGGTGGCGGCTCCCAAAATGGCCCAACCGCGCACTTCGATGGTGCCAACTATCTGGCGTTAGATGGGCACGTCAAGTTCTACAAAGGCAGCCAAGTTGCCGAACTCAATGCAACGACAGGGGCGGGAATTACCTACGCCCGATAAAGGAAACCACCATGCGATTTTCAACGGCTTCGCGCCTTGCGTTGCTTCTGACAGTGCCATGTGTGGTGGCCAGCGTTGCCGGTTGTGCCTCCAGTTCTGAAGGGCAGGTGCCAGATGACAAAGTGGCGATGCAAACTCAACTTTCTATCCAGCGCATCCAGAACGACCCCAAAATATCGCCCCAGGCAAAACAGCAGATGATCGCCACCATGACCAAAAATGCACCCGGCACTGTCAAAGTGGAAATTCAAAAACAACAGGCTGACCCTCAATTCCAACAGGTGCAAAACGATCCGAACCTGTCACCTACCGAAAAACAAAGGGTTCTCGAACAAAGCCTGTCCAACCGCCAGGCTTCATCTCATTGATCAAGCCTTCGCGCTCACTTAGCGCAGAACACGCGCTCAGCCTTGGCTGGCCCGTAGCGCACGACCCCCCTTGAACGGAAGAAGGCGACTCGCTTTTCGACTTGCCGTGCCAGCTAATCACTTGTGATTTATTTGTCAGGAAAACATACCATGACTTTCATTCGTTCCATCCGCGCCTCGTGCGCCCTCGGTTCCGTCGCTCGGAAAGCGTTTACTCTCATAGAGCTTCTTGTTGTTATCGCTATCATCGCAATTCTGGCGGCGATTTTGTTTCCCGTCTTCGCCCGCGCGAGGGAAAACGCCCGGCGCGCGAGCTGTCAGTCCAACCTTAAGCAATTGGGGTTGGGCTTCCTCCAATACGCGCAGGATTACGATGAAAAGTTTCCTGAGGGAGAACTTTGGTTTACCGGCGTAGGCTCCAACAAATTCCGCGGGTTCGGATGGGCGAACCGGATTTATCCCTACGTCAAAAGCTCGCAGATTTACATCTGCCCGTCGGTTGACACGCCGCCACTGGCTGTCACCTACTTCTACAACGGCAACATCGCTCACGACATCAACAAGAATTGGGATCCAGCCAACGCTTTGTCGCAATTCAACGGGGCCAGCCGCACCGTGCTGTTGGGTGAAATGAGAGTTGGCTTCTCCGGCGATCCATCACTGCTATACAACGCATCCGTATCTGGCACCGACCCTTCGCAATACGGCAACGGACTTGAATACAATGGCAGTTCAATTGACGTCAGTTATTCAGGAGTGATGGATAATGTTCCTCCCTCAAGTGTTTCCAACCGTCCAAGCCAATACCCCTCGCCAACCGAGTCGCCAACCGGTCATCACCTTAGTGGCGCGAACTTTTTGGCCGCTGACGGTCACGTCAAGTGGATGCACACGGAAAAAGTGAGCGCCGGTCACGACGCCGCTTCGGCGACATCGGCTCAGGTGTCAGGTGACGCCAATGGCGCCACAGCCGAAGGCACCGGTGTGGGCACGCACGCTTTGACGATGAGCGTTTATTGAGACGCATAGCAACGCAATCCCTTTGGGAGCGTGGGTTGTCACTTCCCCTTACACGGGCGCAACTCCAAGAAGACCTACAGGAAGCTACCTCAAGATCTGGTTTCATCCCCTCAAGCTAAGAGGAAGCGCGGTGGAAATTTCCATCGTGCTTCCTTTTGCGTGTTTCAAGAACTACCCGCGAGCCGCCGAAGTCTTCCTTGGAAGGTTAACGACCTGTGTTCTCGCTCTCACGTTCCCATTCAAGTTATCGCCCTTTCTATGGGCTATCAGACGTTCCAATCAACGCCAATCAACCCCTGCAATCTCAATGAAGCACTCCATTTTGTTCGTCGGCGTCTCACTTCTTAGCGTCTCCTCTGTCGTGTGCGTTCAGGCGCAAGGCACACAGGTGCAACCCGCTTCGACTGCGCCGCATCCGCCAATTCCAATCAAGTTCAGCTTGAAAGAAGCGGGATTCGTCACGCTCGTCATTGAGGATGCGAGCGGCAAGCGCGTGCGCAACCTCGTTTCGGAAACGCCGTTTCCTGCCGGGGACAACACAGCCTGGTGGGACGGTTTGGATGATGTCGGGCGCGACCCCGAAGCGGCGGGCCACGCGGTGTATCACCTCCCCGGCAAGTTGGTGGGGGCGGGCGCTTACTCGGTGCGCGGCTTGTTTCGCAGGCAGAAGGCAGGCTGAGAAAGATTTTTGCCGATGATGTTTGAAAAGTCGGCGAAATGGGTATATTGATTCTGCCTCTGCCAGATTCTGTTCAAACATCAGCCGAACGCAGCAACGAGGCGATAACCCGTGATATTTTTCCGGAGATCCTATGTTCACACAACATCCACTTTCGAACCCGCGTATGGGTTCCCCACGCCGGAGCGCGTTTACGCTCATAGAACTTTTGGTAGTTATCGCTATCATCGCCATTCTTGCGGCGATTTTGTTTCCCGTTTTTGCCAGGGCGCGCGAGAATGCCCGGCGTAGCTCTTGCCAGTCCAACCTGAAGCAGATTGGCCTTGGGTTGCTCCAGTATTCGCAAGATTACGATGAGAAAAACACAGCTTACGCGCGTGCCCTTCCTTCAGGTTTCCAGCAATGGCAGGGTCTGATCCAGCCGTATGTCAAGAGTTCGCAGTTGTTCGTCTGCCCCTCTAACCAGGACGGGAACATAGCTGAAGGCACTTCGATTTCGGGGAACTACGGGTGCAACCTGAACAACGCTGGTGGCAATCCCTGGAATGACACGGTTCTTGGCGACGGATACTGCGCCGCAGCCAACTCTCCGGGTGTCGCTCTCTCCGCCATCTCAAGCCCCTCGACGCTAATCGCCGTGGAAGAGGGTAAGAACAACAGATTGATATACCCGGACGCCCCCTATGGTGCCTTGTTCGTGGGGCATTTGGCAACGAGCAATTACCTGTTCGCTGATGGCCACGTCAAGTCGCTCAAGCCGTCTTCGACCATCGCCAATGGGGTTAATATGTGGACGCGGGATAACACGATTACCCCTTCCGCTGCTATCAACACATGGGTGCAAACTGGGCAAGCCAACGCCTCTTAATTAAGAGTTCACTCGTGCAAGGGTGCATCAGTTGCACCCTTGCCGATCTTGAACTGAAGAAAGCTTGAGAGGCGCTAAACGTTCTGTTGAAACCTCGCCACTGCGTCCGAAAAAAGGCTGACTCACTTTATGGTTCGCTTTCTAAGCTGATTCAGTTGCAGGATATTCATCAGGAGAAAACACTCTGCAACTATCGCCAATGGCGTTAATTTGTGGGCGCAGGATAACACGACCCCTGTTTCCGCTTCTTACACAACGCTGGTGAATAAGGGAGTTGCCAACGCTTCTTAATGGCTGTCAGGTATTGCGACTCGGCGGCACCCGTAAAGATTTACGGGTGCCGTTTTCTCGCCGTCGCGTGAAGAATAGCTGCGTCAGTTTTGTGTCGACGGTCGCCGTTCGCCGTCGGCATTGTCGTGCCTGAACCGTTCGAGCAACCAGCGGCGTGGCGCCGGGTTAAAAATCGCGACTGCTTGAAATCAAAACTGTTTTGCAAACAAGTTAGATTCTGGAAACCAAGATCATGAAAAGTTTTTGTCCTTTGCTGCTCGGCGTGGCTGCCATCGCAACCAGCGCAACCAGTTGCGGCGCGCAAGAGCGCGCCGTAACTGCGCCGCATCCACCGATTCCCATTAAGTTCAATTTGAAAGAAGCGGGCTTCGTCACGCTCGTCATTGAAGATGCGGGCGGCAAACGCGTGCGCAACCTTGTCTCGGAAACGCCGTTTCCAGCTGGCGAAAACACCGCGTGGTGGGACGGCTTGGACGACGTGGGGCGCGACCCCGAAGCCGCCAGCCACGCCGTTTATCATATCCCCGGCAAGTTGGTCGGGGCGGGCACTGACTCGGTGCGCGGCTTGTTTCGCAAGCAGAAGGCAGGCCGAGAAAGATTTTTGCCAACGATGTTTGAAAAGACGGCGAAATGGGTATATTGATTCTGCCTCTGCCAGATTCTGTTCAAATATCAGCCGGGAACAGCAACAAGGCAAGAACGCTTGATCATTTTCCGGAGAACCTATGTTCACACAACATCCCATCTTGAATCCTCGTCCGGGTTCTCGGAGCCGGAGCGCATTTACGCTCATAGAACTTCTCGTTGTTATTGCCATAATAGCAATTCTCGCGGCGATTCTATTTCCCGTTTTCGCCCGCGCGAGGGAAAATGCGCGGCGCGCCTCCTGTCAGTCCAACCTCAAGCAAATCGGCCTGGGATTGCTGCAATACGCGCAGGACTACGATGAAAAGACGCCCATGCAAAACGATGCCATCTGCAACCCAGGGCAATCATGCAATGTGCGGTATTACTCTGATCCAACCAATGCCAACTGGAAGCAGAACTGGATTTGGGCAACCTACCCCTACATCAAAAGCTGGCAAATCTTCCGGTGCCCGTCAGCAACCGACTTTTCCGTTGCAGGATACAACCCAAGTGGCAACGACAACGACTCTTACAACGGCAATGCGGTTGTGATGAAGCGGGCGCTGGCGGCGATTCCCAACACAGCGGAAGTCGTCTGGTGTCAGGAAGACAACACCGCTTATAACGTTGCAACCCTGCGACCCCAGCCAGACAATGGCGTTTCGCAGGGGCAGGCGTTTGGCCAATATTTCCAGTGGGTGGACTCAAGCTACAACAACACTCACTTTGATGGCGGCAACTTGTTGTTTTGTGATGGCCACGTCAAATGGAAGCGGCAATCGGCCGTCTGTGCGGCTGACTTCGGGCTGGGAGGCAGCGCGTGCGGTTATTCCAGTGGTAACGCGTCTACGCGCCTCACTTCGCTTTTTTAAATGCAGGTTGTTCGTCCCGTTTGCAGTCGCGCAACTCAAGAAGGCTCCAACCGAGAGCTACCTCAAGGTGCGGTTTCAACTCTACAATGCAAGAGGAAGCGCGATGGAAATTCTCATCGCGCTTCCTCTTGCGTGTTTCAAGAACTATCCGTGAGTAGTTAGAATTTTCATTAGAAGGTCAACGGCATTTGTCTTCGATCTCTTACCTCAATCCGAAATCCGAGTTCACGCCCTTTTTACGGCTCAGTGGACGTTCCGGCGTTGTTCAATCCCGCAAATTTCATGAAGCACTCCATTTTGTTAGTCGGCGCCTCACTTCTTAGCGTCTCCTCTGTCGCGTGCGTTCAGGCGCAAGGCACACAGGTGCAACCCGCTTCGACTGCGCCGCATCCACCGATTCCCATTAAGTTCAATTTGAAAGAAGCGGGCTTCGTCACGCTCGTCATCGAAGATGGAAGCGGCAAGCGCGTGCGTAACCTCGTTTCGGAAACGCCGTTTCCAGCTGGGGAAAACACCGCCTGGTGGGACGGTCTGGACGATGTGGGGCGCGACCCCGAAGCCGCCGGCCACTCCGTCTACCACGTGCCGGGAAAAATGGTTTCGGCAGGCGATTACGCGGTGCGCGGCCTGTTTCGCAAGCAGATTGATTTGCGCTATCAAATGGCGCCTTACACCAACGGCAAGCCGCCGTGGTCTACGGCGGATCGCGGCAGCGAATGGCTGGCCAACCACACGCCGCCGCAAACGACGCTATTCCTGCCCGAAACTGAAACCGCGCTCACGCCCGCAGGCAAAACGGCGGGCGGGCAAATCCTGGTCGGCTCGCCGATTACCGAAGGCGGCAGCGGTCTGGCGTGGCTCGATTCCAACGGCAACAAGAAATACGGCGTCGGTTGGATTGGTGGCAACTGGTCGGGCGCGGGTTATCTGGCGCGCGATGTCGGAACGCAAAAGCAGCCTGGCACTTACGCTTTTGTGGGCGCTTCCATCTCCAATGAGTTGCGCTTGACGGCGCTGACCAAAAACGGCGACCGCGCCATCCTGAGTTCGCCTTACTCGACCCGGCGCCCGGAAGGCCAAGGCGAGACCGATTCTTCCGATGTGGGCGGAATCGCGGTGCGTAACAACTTGCTCGTCGCCTCGCTACGCCGGGTTGAAGGCGGAAAGCTGTTGTTCGTGGACGTTTTGGCCGGCAAGGAACTGGGCACGGTGCCCGTTGCCGATGGGCGCTCGGTGGCGTTCGACTCCCAGGGACGCTTGCTGGTGCTGTCCGCCAACCGGTTGCTGCGCTACACGTTGCCCAAAACGGTCGTCGCGTCTTCGCGTTTGGATTCAACGGGTTGGACGGCGACATCCAGCGTGCATCCCGAAGCCGCGCAAAACGCCATTGATGCCGATCCGGGCAGCCGGTGGTCAACCAATGGGGAGCAATCTCCCGGGCAAACGTTCACGCTCGATATGCAAAAGCCGCAAACGTTTTCGCGGCTGGTCTTGACAGGCAACGCGGCGGATATGCCGCGCGGCTACACGGTGTCTGTGTCGGACGACGGGCAGGAGTGGAAGCCGGTGGCGACGGGCCGAGGCTCGCGCGTGGACACGATGACGATTTCATTTGAGCGCGTCACGGCTCGCTATGTGAAGATCGAGCAAACCGGGCAGTTGACGAAGGATTTCTACGGGTATTGGAGCATCAACAACCTGGACGTGGTGAACGCGCCCACCGACGCCGACTTAGCGGTGTTGACGCGCCCTCAAGGGTATGGCGTGGCGTTTCCGCGCAAGGGGTGGACGGCGGCGGGCGACTCAAACGCGGACGCGGTGGCGCGCGCCCTCGATGGCGACTACGCTACGCGCTGGGACAGCGGCGGCCCCCAGACGCCGGGACAAAACATTGCCCTTGACATGAAGACGCCCCAAACGTTTTCGCGCGTGGTGATGAGTAGCACGGTTGGCACCGACGATTCGCCCCAATCCTATGATGTTTACGTTTCGGATGACGGGCAGAACTGGGGCAAACCCATCGCATCGGGCCGGAACATGGGCCACGACAGCGTGGCGACGTTCGACAAGGTTTCGGCGCGCTTTTTAAAGATCGTGCAAACCGGCAGAGGTGGAAATTGGTGGGGCATCAACGAACTGAACGTTTATAACCCGGCGGCTGACGAGGCGCCCACCAAACCCAAACCGATGCCCGCGCCTCAGGTTCTCGCCACCAATCTGCAAGATCCTTATGGCCTTGCGCTCGACGCGGCGGGCAACATCTTCGTCAGCGAATACGGGGCATTGAACCAGGTCAAGATGCTCGACGCCAACGGCAAGCTGCTCCGCTCCATCGGGCACGCGGGCGCGGTGGAAGACGGGACTTACGACGAGTTGCACATGAACAACCCTTTCGGGTTGACCATTGATGGCCAGAACCGGTTGTGGGTCGCGGAAAACCAGTATCAACCCAAGCGGGTGAGCGTGTGGAACACGCAAACCGGCGCTCTGGTGAAGGCGTTTTACGGGCCTCCGGTTTATGGCGGCGGCGGCGAACTCGATCCCCAAGACGCGACGCTGTGGCACTACATGGGCATGACGTTCAAGCTCGACTGGGCCAATCGCAGCGCCAAACCGGTTGATATTTACTCGCGCGGCTCCCAGCCTCAAACGCCGCTTTACGTTAACGGTCGTCGCTACATGACGAACGCCTACAACTCCAACCCGACCGGCGGCTCGTCGTCAGTAGGACTGTGGCGCATTGATGGGAAAAGCGTGGCGCGCGGCGTGGCTTACTTCGCTCCGACCTGGGCGAATCCGTTGTTCGCGGAATTAACGCCGCGCCAGGAGAATTTCTCGGTTCGCTGGAGCGGAACCGTCACGCCCAAATACTCGGAAACCTACACCTTCTCGACGCACACCGACGATGGCGTGCGCCTGTGGGTGAACGGGCAGCAAATCATCAATAACTGGATCAGCGGCGTGTTGGATAACACCGGCACCATCGCATTGCAAGCCGGGAAGCCAGTCAGCATCAAGATGGAAATGTTTCAGGGCAACGGCGGCAAAGGAGCGCACTTGTCGTGGAGCAGCCAGAGCCAGGCCCAAAGCATCATTCCGGCACTTGCCCTTTCCCCCGCGCCTGGCTCAAAGCAACACGGTCTGAAGGCCGACTACTTCAACGGCACGAACTTCGACCAACTGCGCGGGTCGCAGGTGGACGCCACGATTGACACCGACTTCCCCAACGGCCTGCCGCTGGATCCCAAAACCCGGCCTTACGCGGCGATTGCGCCGCCAGGAGCCAACTTCTTTTTCTGGCAGGATAAAAACGGCGACGGCGAAATGCAGCCAGACGAAGTCACCTTCAGCGCCTTGAAAGATGGCGGCATCGACGGCGTGACGGTGATGCCCGATTTGTCGTTCGTCGTGACCAACATGGACGGGAAGACGATGCGCTACACGCCCAAGAGCATCGCAGCGTCCGGCGTTCCGGTTTACGACTGGAGCCAGGGACAGGTTCTCGCCAGCGGCGTGCAACACCCGACCTCATCGGGCGGCGGGCAGGCGATTGCCGCCCGTGACGGCTGGACGGTGTTGACGGTTGCGCCGCAGCCTTTTGCGCCGCAAGGCATGGCGGGCGTGAAAAATGGCGTTCCGATGTGGAGCTATCCCTCAATGTGGCCGGGCCTGCACGCCAGCCACATCTCGCCGTTGCCCGACCATCCCGGCGAGATGATCGGGACGACGCGCTTGATTGGCGGCACCATCGCGCCGCGCGGCGCGGACGGCAAGCCGGGCGAGGCGGGTGAACTCTGGGCGATCAACGGCAACATGGGCAACATCTATCTGATGACGACCGATGGCTTGTTCGTCGCCACGTTGTTCAAAGATCACCGCACATCTGGCTGGGACTTTCCGCAGGCCACGCCCGATATGTCCGTTACCGATGCCAGCAACGGTCAGGAAAATTTCTGGCCGGAATGGACGCAATCCAAAGATGGCCGCGTGTTCCTCACGACGGGCACGTCGTTCATCCTGAGCGTGAACGGTCTGGACAGCATCCAGCGTCTGCCCGCGACAAAGCTGCAAGTCACGCCCGCTTCTCTGGAATCGGCGCGCACGTATTTCGTGAAGTCCGAAGCCGCGCGTCAAGTTCAAGAAGGCGCGACTAAAGCCACTTTGACGGTCGCTTTGCGCCCGACGGCTCCAGTCGTGGACGGCAAGCTCGACGATTGGGCGAACGCGGACTGGGCGACCATCGACGTGCGCTCCCAGTCGCAAGGCGATTGGGGCCGGGCCGACCTTAAAACCGAAGGCGCCGTGGCGATTTCGGGCGACCGTCTTTACGCCGCGTTCAAAACCAACGACGGTGGTCTGCTCAACAACAGCGGCGACAGCCTGCCGAACCTGTTCAAGTTCGGCGGCGCGCTCGACTTGATGATCGGCGCCACGCCCGAAGGTGAACGGTTGCTCGTGACGAAGGTCAAGGACAAGACGACAGCGGTGCTGTATCGCCCGCGCGTGCCCGGCACGACGAGCCAACCGGTGGCGTTTTCCTCGCCGCTGCGCACCATCAAGTTCGACCGCGTGGACGATGTGAGCGACCAGGTCACGCTTGCCGGAGACGGTCAGGGCAACTACGAGATTTCGATTCCGCTGAGTGTGCTGAACATCAAGCCGCAAGCCGGACAAAGCCTCAAGGGCGACATCGGCATTTTGCGCGGTAACGGCTTTCAAACGTTGCAGCGCGTCTACTGGCGCAATAAAGCGAGCGGCATTACTGCTGATGTGCCCAGCGAAGCCGAACTCACGCCTCAATTGTGGGGCGAGTTTCAGGTGAAGTAGTCATGCGCTAAAGCGCATGATGCCAAGTCCACAATTGTGTTGTAGG
>JAABUM010004031.1_pt1 | contig 17094 bp, 14 predicted proteins | sample 5559161 | NCBI WGS metagenome assembly JAABUM01 (sample SAMN10711868, study PRJNA513369) | rock metagenome | isolation source: Antarctica rocks | place: Antarctica: Victoria Land, Siegfried Peak nord | reverse complement strand
CCGTCAACGTCACAATGTACTTCTTGTTCATAGCCCCTCCTCGCGCAGCCCCGCATGTGCAGCGGTTGTTGAGAGGATACAGGCTGCCGTACGACTTCGCAACATTCTCTTGACAAACCACTAGTACATGTGGGCCTACACAGCCTTGGGCTTGGACAGTGAGCGGCTGCCCGTGGTAGGTCTACGTGAAGGCCTGGCCTTGGTGCGCTTGGCGTAGGCGATGAAGGCGAACACCTGCGCCGTGAGGTCCTCCCGTAATAGGCGATGAAGGCGCCGCGGCGGAGCAGCTTGCGGGCTAAAATGGAGAGCCAGATCGCGAGCTGGCTCAACCAGAAGGCGTGTTTGGGCGTGTCGGGGAAGACAAGGTGATGGGCAGCAGCGTTCAAGAACGCCGCGCGGGTGTGCCGCGTCCGTAGGATGCCGTGCTTGTCAGGCACGCCGAGCTCCTCGGTTCAGCCACAGAGGTCGGCTACATAGCGTACCAGCAGGGTTGATGTATGAATGGTGAGGGTGTCCACGACGAACTGCCAGCGCGTCGCGGTGGGGGCGGCGGCCATGGTCCGCGCGATGCGTGGTCCCGGAAATCGGCGGCGATTCGGATCGGCCCACAGGAAGGAGCCACACCCTGCCCGCTGACCACGTCGCGACTGATCATAGACTGATCATAAAGGAGGTGGCGCCGGACCGCATGTACGCACGCTCGCGCCGCTCCACCTTCCCCGGGGCCAGCGGAGGCCCGGGTGCGCCCGGTCGCGGGCGTGGACATCGCTCAGTCCATCGGGACTCAGCACGCGCTCCCCCCTTGCGTGGCCAACGCCGGGGCCGTGCGGTAGGGGGTGCGGATCTCCTCCACTTGTGACGCGATGTCCTCCTCCTGAGCAGGAGTCAGCCCGTAGCGGACCAGAGGCTGTCGATCAATTCAGGTCTCAAACTGGGGCCTCTGCTCCGGTGTGACATGACGATAACGTGCGGCAGTTACTGTTTGACGGCCCCCAGGTGCGCGGCTGGGCGGCGTGCCGACGCGCGAGGGCCTCTACAATGCCCCGTCTGGTGATCTCGTCCACGACCTCCCGCGCGGTGTACGGGCTGATCGGCCAGCCCGACTGAGTGGGCGCTTCATGGTCGGCCCTGCACGACGGGGCCACGCGATATGGCATTATGAAGGCAAATGGCATTATGAAGACGACATAGGTAGACGCCGCCTCGCGCTGCTGGTCACGCGCGGGTTCTGGCGGGACGACGGTGTCATGGCTGAAACAGGACAGGGAGAAGGGAGCATCGTTCATGGCCAGAGGCAGAGGCTTTGGTGGTCAACCAGATAAGCGCATCGTAATCCTGGGCGGCGGTTTCATGGGCATCTATACCGCGCTGGGCCTGGAAAAGCTGCTGCGGCCCGAGGACCGCACCGAGGTCACCCTGATTAGTCCCGACAACTTCTTCCTTTTTACGCCGATGCTGTGTGAAGTGGCCTCCAGCTCAATTGAAACTACCCACGCCATCAACCCCATTCGGCGTATGCTGCGGCAGACCCGCTTTGTGGAGGGCAGCGCGGAGGGCCTTGATGTGGCCCAACAGCGCGTCTCCGTGCGCCTGCAGAGCGGTCATATCGAGGAGTTTCCCTACGACCACGTGGTGATCGCCACGGGCGCCCGCACCGGCTACTTCGGCATGAAAGACGTGGAGACCTACGCCTTGACAGCCAAAACGCTCGGCGACGCCCTGCAGCTGCGCAACTGGGTAATTGATCTGCTGGAGCGCGCCGATACCGAGCCCGACCAGGCTATGCGCGCCCAGCTGCTGACTATCGTGGTCGCCGGCGGGGGCCTCACCGGCGTGGAGATCGCGGGCGAGGTCAACGATCTGGTGCGTGAGGCGGCCAAGGTGTATCCCCAGTTGAGCCAGCGGCAGATCCGGGTGATGCTTGTCGAGGCTGGGCCACGCCTGATGCCTGATCTGAGTGACGATCTGGCTTCGTTCACCCTGCGGCGGCTGCGTGCCCGCGGTGTTGAGGTCCTGCTCAATACCCGCCTGGCCGGGGCCAGTGAGCGCGATGTGCGCCTGCAGGCGGCGGCTGGCGAAACGATCCTGCCCACCAGTACTCTGGTGTGGACAACCGGCGTGGCCCCTCACCCCCTGCTAGCCACGCTTGATCTGGCCACGGATGCCAAGGGCTGGTTGGAGGTAGACGCCCATCTGCGGGTCAAGGGCACGGCCAACGTGTGGGCCGGCGGCGACTGCTCCCGCATTCCCGACGTGCTGCGCCCTGGCAAGACCCATCCGGCCACCGCTCAACACGCCATCCGTGAGGCGGCGCAACTGGCCAGGAACCTTAAGGCAGTACTGGGGGGCCAACCGACCCAGCCGTTCCGCTACCGCACGCTAGGCCAGATGGCCACGATCGGCCACTATAACGGCGTGGGCATCATCGGACCCTTCAAGGTCTCGGGCTTCCTGGGCTGGGCGGCCTGGCGCTCCTACTACCTGTGGCGCCTGCCGCGCCTGGAGAAGCGGCTGCGCGTGGCCACCGACTGGACGGTTGACCTGCTGTTTGGGCGCGACATCTCCCAGATCAAGACTCATGTCAACCCACGCCCTGGCCTGGGTCACACCCCCCAACACGTGCCCAACGACCCGGCGACGACCAAGGAGCGCGCTCCGGTCAACTGAGCGTTCAGCTCAGGCGGGGCGCGGGGTTGCTCAGGGCGTCCTGGACGCGCCGCAGCAGATCGTCGGTGTCGAACGGCTTGACAATGTAGTCCGAGGCCCCGACCTGGGCCCCGCGGGCGCGCTCAGCCGGTTCGGCGCGCGTCGTGAGCATCACGATCGGCACGGTTGAAAAGGCGCGCAATTGGCGACACACCTCGTAGCCATCCATACCAGGCAGCAGGATGTCCAGCAAGATCAGGTCAGGCATGGCCACCTGGCAGGCGGCCAGCGCTTCCTCGCCGTTGACAAACTCCTTGATCCCGTAGCCCTCATGGGTCAGGATAGTACGCATCATCAGCCGGATGGTCCGACTATCGTCCACAAGATAGATTGTGCGCGCCATCGCTCCGCCGGGCCTCTCCTGTTCAGGTTCCAGACATGTGTCACCTGCTACGGTATACTAGTCAGCGGCAAAGCGCCACCCCCGTGTGGGCGACGTGGAGCAACCGACCGGGTGGCTCCGCGATGTGCGGGCACATTCACCCCCTCTCAGGTCGCCCGGAGCAACTGCTTGTGTATGACGATCTCATAGTAGCGCTATCCTGTGAACTGGCCGAGCGTCTCTGGAATATCCGGTCCTTGCTGGAGGGTCCGGTTCACCGCACCCGCCGGTCCAACGCCACCCTGGCGCGCGCCCTCTCGGGTGCCCTGGACGCGGTGGCCGATGCGTTCGCCGCTGAGGTGGTCCCGTTCCTCCGCCAGGGTGGCGTTGACGCCGCGCGCGCGCGTGAGCTGGCGCTCACGCTGGATCGCCTCAGCCAGGCTGTGCGGGCAGTGCATCAGCGCCTGAGCTACCTGACCCCGCGGCTGACCCACCATGCGCCAGATGTGCTGGCCCGGAAGCTTCGTGCGGATGGGGTGGCGTTGACCCCCTCGCCCATCTGCTACTCCGACGACTACGACTGCCTGGATCAGGATGTGGCCCAGACGCTACGTGACGACCTGGAGCGCATCGGAGTAGCGGCGGCGCCACAGCTTGAGCCGATCATCATCTTGCCCCGCGCCGAGGCCACCAACCCGCTGGTGTGGACCCTGCTGCTCGATCCGCTGTGCCAGCGGTTGGTCAGCCAGTGTGATCTGGCCGCGGCGGCCGTTGACGACTCAAGCGGAACCCATGCGGCTGAGGATGCCGTCCACCAATGGGCCGCATTCCTGCAGTGCCGTCTGGGCGGGCCCGCCGCCTTTGCCGCCGCCGCCGCGCATGCCCTGTTCATGGCGCTGCCCGAGCGGCCCCCCCGGCAGGGCCGCCGTGATCCCCGGGCGGTGACGCTGTCGCTACTGGGAGCCTACGCGCGGCCCGACAGCGTCACGCTCACCCTGCACCCCCATCAGGAGAGCTTTTTTCAGGGTGGCCTAGCTTCGTTCTATGCCCACCTGTTGCACCAGCAGGGCGGCCTGCTGGGCAGGCAGCATGATCTGGCGGACACCGCGCTGCAGCCCGAGACCATGGACCTGACCGCGCTGCCCCGCCTGGCCCTACCGGTGGGTGATCAGACAGCGGACCTGTTTGCCAAGCTGGACGCCGGCACGCCGATCAACGCAATCAGCGCCACCGTGCCACCCAGCTTTGGCGCTGACTTGGACGCCTGCACGGAACCGACCGGCTTCTACGCTCTCCTGGGTGGGGTGGCCGAGCAGCCAGCTTCGCTAGCCACCATTCTCAGCATGGGCTGGCTGTTCAAGGCCCAGCGCAGCTATGCCCTGTTCCGCGACCTGCTGCGCGACAGCGCGGACTCTGGTGGGGCCGTGCTCGAGGCGCTCGCCGCCTATGGCGCCCATGTTGGCGCACGCAACCTGCTGCTGCAGCAATCGCTGGAAGCGGCCTATGTACATCAGATCTTTGCCAAGTGGGGAGCCCAGGACCGATGACCATTCTGAACGAACGCGATATCTTGCGGCGGCTGCTGATCAACCGCGACCTGGTGATCACGCCCCTGGTTGACCTGAGCGCCCAGCTTGGGCCAACCTCGCTTGATGTGCGGTTAGGCACCAGCTTTCAGGCGCAGAAGCGCAGCGCGCTGGCCTATATCGAGCCACTCCAGGATCGCCAGGAGGTCGCCGCTGATGTCGCCGAATACGTGCAGGATTATACGCTGCTCCCCACCGAGCCCTACGTGCTGCACCCCGGTGAGTTCGCCCTGGCCTGCACCCTGGAGTGGATCCAGTTGCCCGTTGATCTGGCGGCCCGGCTGGAGGGGCGCAGCAGTTGGGGCCGCGTAGGCCTGCAGATCCACTCGACCGCCGGCTTTATTGACCCTGGTTTCGCCGGCTCGATCACCTTTGAGCTGTCCAACATCGGCAAGGTGCCCATCCCGCTCTACCCAGGGCTGCGTATCGGGCAGCTCAGCTTCTACACCAGCGCCGCAAGCGTGATCCCCTATCGGGCCAAGAAGCTGACTAAGTACGCCGGGCGGATGGGCGCCGTGGGCAGCGCATTCTACCTTGATCCTGAGTACACCTATATCCGGCGGGAGAAGGAGGCCCATGAGGACACACCCTGACCCGCGATCGCGGCGTCCCGGCGGCCCCCGGCGGCCCGTCGTCCCACCGCCGCGCCATGGCACGTCGCACCTGACCTACGAGCGCGTGCGCGAGTTGGGCGCTCGGCCAGCCTTCAGGTCGCGTGGGGCAGGGCATGGCAGCCTGCTGGCCCTGGGCGTGCTGATCGGCGTTGCCCTGGCCGTCGCTCTCTTCTCATTCGGCTTACAGCGCATCTATGCGGGGCGCATCTATCCGCGCGTGGTGGTTAATGGCCGGCCTCTGGACGGCCGCACGCCAGCCGAGGCGCGCACGCTGCTGTGGGATATCCAGCGCAAACAGATCACCACGCCGGTTACGCTGCAGGGGAACGGGCGCCAGTGGCCTGTCTCGCCGGCCCGTTTTGGAGCCCACTACGATGTGGAGGGCGCCGTGCGCGCCTGCTACGCCGTGGGCCGCACGGGTGCTTGGTATGAGCGCCTGCTAGCCCAGGGCCGCACGGTCTTTCAGGGCACGGCGCTGTCCATGCGCGGCAGCTTTGATCGCCAGCGCCTGGACGCCTTTGTGACCTCCCTGGCTCCGGCGATGAAAGTTGACCCTCTGCCGGCGATTGTGGGCGAGAAAGGGGGGCGCATCGCCATCCTGCGCCCGCCTGTCCCCGGCCAGCAGCTCGACACCAGCGGCGCGGTGCAGGCGGTGGCCACGGCCCTGCAGGCAGGCCAGACACAGGCGATCAACCTGCCCACCATCCTCGTTCAATCGGCTATTAACAGCCAGGTCGCTCAGGCCACTATAGATAGCACCCGCAACCTGCTGGCTGGCCCCGTCCTGTTTACCTACGCGAACGCGCCCTATCCTTGGCAGCTCAACCCGGATGGCCTGGCCCGCCTGCTCACCTTCACCCCCGCGCGCGACCGCGGTGGCTGGACCTTACGCGCCGATATAGATCGGGCAAAGCTGGCCACCACCCTGCGCGGCGCCGGCCGGACGATCCTCAAGCCGGCTCACGATGCAACCTACATCGTCGCGGGCGACTATGTCACCGTGTCCCCCGACTTGCCAGGGTCCGCGCTCGACGTGAACGCCACCGCTCAGGGGCTTCTAGCCCTGGCCAATGGGCAGGGCGCCCGTACTATTTACCTGCCTACGCGGCCTGTAGCCGCCCGCTTCGACACCGCCAAGGCGCGGGCGCTCCATTTCGACGCCCTGATGGCCAGCGGCAGCGCGTCGTGGACCGTACTGGCTACCATCGCTGGCCCCACACTGACCCGTAATCAGGCGCATAACGTCGCCCTGGCCGTCAATCACCTGAACAACCTGCGCCTTGAGCCGGGGCAGGCGCTGACCTTCACCCAGGCGGCCGGCCCGATCAATGCCCGGGGTGACTATTATCCAGGCCTCAACAAGCTGGGTCCCCGTGATGTGGCCGGGTACTACGGTGGCGTGACCCAGGTGGGCAGCGCGCTGTACCGCGCCGCCTATTTCGCGGGCCTGGGCATCGCGGGCCGTGTTGCCCTCCCGCATTTCAGCGAGATGGCCAGCCAGATCGGCCTTGATGCCGCAACCTATGGCCTTGGCGCCGCACCCCAACTGGTGATCACAAACACGACCAGCCACCCTGTGCTGATCATGGCCGATTTAAGCGGGCCGGACCAGCAGGTTCACATCTACTTGTACAACACGCGCTCCGCCGTCCCGGACGTCCAGAGCGCTCTGCCGACCGTGATGACCCACGCCGATGGCCGAGTTGACGTGACCTACCAGCGGGCGGTTTCCGGCGCCGCTCTACAGGGGGATGGCCTCGAAGCCGTTACCCATTACGCACCTCTGGAAGCGCCGTAGCTCTGGTGAGCCAGTGAGCTCCATAGCTACCGCGCGGTCTACCCCTGGCCGGCGACAATGGGCCTACGCCCTTGTTCTCTTGTACAGGTGTGCTACTATTAAAGTTATGTAGCCCCTGAGGGGCTGGCGACGACCAAAGCGGGAGTGCGGTGTGTCGGTTGCGCGACAAAGTAGCCTGACCCGGCCAGCGATGCTGTACGCGGGCAACGGGTTGAAAAAGCCCCCACGGGTGGTCTGGACCCCGGCTGACCTGTTGGCTGCGCTGATCGCCACAGTGGTCGTAGCCGCCCCCATCCTGGGCCTCGGCGCGGTTGGCGAACGTCTCCTCCTGGGTAAACAGGTCGCCCCAGGCACGGCCGCTGGCCTGTTCGCCGCTGTCGTCGCCCTGGCCATTCCCTATGCGGCCCTCTTCTGGTGTACCGTGCTCTTCACCGTTGGTAAGTACGGCCTGCCCTGGGGCATGCTGCGCTTTCGGCCGGCACGGCGCAACGTCTACCTGGCCATGGTCCCGCTGGCTGTAGGCCTCAATGTGGCGACCGGCTGCCTAGCCTGGGGCCTGGGGCTGCTGACCAACCGTGGCGGCGAGGTGGTCAATGCCCAGTCAGCGGCCTTGCTCGCCTCATTCCCCGGGTCGTGGGCCGGCTTCGTGGCCTGCCTTTTCATCGTCGCTGTCGCCGCGCCGGTGGCCGAAGAGACCTACTTCCGGGGCATGCTGTATGGCCTGCTGCGGGAACGCTACGGGGCCTGGCCGGCCATCGGGGCCAGCGCGCTCATTTTCGCGGCGGCTCACCTCTTTGTGTTCGGCCAGTACCTCCTGGTCGCCTTGCCGCAGCTCTTCGTGCTGGGGTTGGTCCTTGCTCTGGTCGTGGAGCGCACCCGCTCGCTCTACCCGGCCATTCTGCTGCATAGCCTGAATAATAGCCTTGTGGTCGTCGCCCTGTTCTGGGGCGTCGCCGCGGGAGGCGGAGCGCCGCTCGGCGCGTGAGCGGCTAGGTCCAGAGTTGCCCATGGCTGTTCTACGCTTTGATCGGGGCACCCTGGTGCTGGGTAACCTCACCGAGGATGAAGACCAGGAACTCTCCCATACCCCACCACGTGGTTTCCTGATGGACCCCCGGGTCGGCGCGTATCGCGCGCCAGCCTACGTCTACTCCATGGCCGTGGCCCACCTGCGCGACCGCGGTATCGCCCTCACCGATCACGCCCCGGCCTACCGGCGCCTGGCCCTGCGGTTGGCCGTGACGCCGGTCAGCCCCTATCCGCACCAGCAGGAAGCCCTGGACAGCTGGCAGGCGGGCCAGCGGCGCGGCGTTGTGGTGCTGCCTACCGGCGCGGGCAAGACCTATGTCGCCGAAGAGGCCATCGCGCGCACCGGCCGGTCTAGCCTGGTAGTGGTTCCCACTCTGGACCTGATGACCCAGTGGTACGACCGGCTCTCCACGGTCTTTGCGCCCCAGGAGATTGGCCTGATCGGCGGCAAGTTCCACGAGCCCCGCGACCTGACCGTGACCACCTACGACTCGGCCTACATGCACATGGATCGGTTGGGCAACCGCTGGGGCCTGCTCGTCTTCGACGAGTGCCACCACCTGCCTGGTCCCAGCTACATGTATGCCGCTGAGTTTTCCCTGGCCCCCTATCGCCTGGGGCTGACGGCAACCCTGGAACGGGCTGATGGCCGCCACACCCTGCTAGCTGACCTGATCGGCCCTACGCTCTACCACAAGAGCATCCGCGAACTGAGCGGCGAGTACCTGGCTGCCTACACCGTGCGCCGCCTATCCGTCATGCTCAGCCCCCACGAGCGCGCCGCCTACGAGGAGGCCCGCGCTTTGCGCAACGCCTTCCTGCGAGACGCGGGGATTCGATTGGGCGGCCAGCAGGGCTGGAGGGCTTTCGTGCGCGCCTCGGCCACCTCGACTCCAGGCCGCCAGGCCATGCTGGCCCACCAGACGATGCGCCGGCTGGCCCTGGGCACCGAGGGCAAGCTGCGAGCGCTAGATGGCCTGCTCCGCCAGCATGCCCAGGACAAGATCCTCGTGTTCACCCACGATACGGCCACCGCCCAGACTGTGTCTCGCGCGTTCCTGCTGCCGTCCCTGACCCACCAGACCGACGCCAAGGAGCGCCGCGCCCTGCTCGAAGGGTTTCGCGGTGGTCTCTATCCCGCCCTGGTGGCCGCTCAGGTGCTCAACGAGGGCGTGGACCTGCCCGCCGCCAATGTGGGGATCGTGCTGGCCGGGTCGGCCAGCGTACGCGAACACGTGCAGCGCCTGGGCCGCCTGCTGCGCCGGGTGGGTGATAAGCAGGCCGTGCTGTACGAGGTGGTGGCCCAGGATACCCTGGAGGAAGGGGCTTCGCGCCGCCGCCGCAAGCATGAGGCCTACGCCGACTCCTGACCACCGGGCCTGGTTAGCCGTCAGGGGCGGTGGTGGCCGCGCGGTCGCGCACTAACAGGGCTAGCAGCGCCGTGGCCGCCGCGCACACGGCGCTAGCGATACCATACATGCGAAAGACGCCGCCGTGATCGAGCAGGTACCCGAAGATAAGCGAGCCGGTGATGGCGGCCAGGCCGAAGGTCGCCGCGTTGTACAGCGATTGGCCCGTGGCGCGCAGGTCGGCGGGCACATGGCTATCCACAAAGGTGACCCCGGCCACGTAGAAAGCGCCAAACGTGGGTCCGTTGAGGCATTGGCTGGCCGTGGCTAGCAGCGGGTCGTGGATCAGGGCCAGCAGACCCCAGCGCGCCGTATACAGACACAGAGCGGCCAGCACGACGCTCCGCGCGCCGAAGCGGGCGATCAGGCGGCCCGAGTACCACATCACGGGCAACTCACTGACCGATCCGACCGCGATAGCCAGGCCGATCTGCTGCGACCCCGCGCCCAGGCTGCGCATGTACAGGGAGAAAAAACCATTATACGAGGCGGTGGTCACGTGGGCCAGGAACGAGCACAAGTAGAATGGCCCCAGCACCGGGTGGCGCAGCAAGCTCAGGGCGTGGCCCTGGCCGCGTGGGCGGGCTCGCCCTATGCCCCGACGCGCCGGTATGGCCAGAGCCGCCGCGAAGGGACCCAGCAGCAGGACGCCGTACACCCCAAACAGCAGGTGAACGCTGGCCAAAGTGAAGAGGCGGCCGCCGGCCAGGCCACCAAGGATGAAGCCCATAGCCCCCCACAGGCGCACTTTGCCGTACGTGGCTGGCCAACCGGTCCGCTTGACCCACTCCAGCGTGGTCGCGTCGGCCAGGGGGATGGCCGGGCTGAGGCATAGCGCAACCAGGCCAACAACCAGAGCTACCGGCCCAAATGAGCGCGGCAAAAGTAGCAAGGACGCGCCCAGCGCCGCCAGCAGCAGTGACCAACGCAGCAGCGGCAGACGCCAACCGCGTTGATCGGCCAGATACCCCCACACGGGGCCCAGCGCGATACCCGCCAACGGGGCCAGCGCCCCCAGCAAACCAATCTGCTCACCGCTGAAGCCAAGGTCCTTGTAGAACAGGCTGACAAAAGGGAAGTAGACGCCGGCGGCGAGGAAGTAGAACAGGTAGAAGGCGCTCAGACGGGTGTACATGCCGGCGTCCCGCCGACCCTCCTGGGGGGACAAGGGCCGATCCGACGTGGGAACTGACGACAGGGGCCGGCCCTCCTTTGCTATGACACGCGCCTCAATGATAGCATGTGGCCCGTGACCATGTCGCACTCTGTCCCCCTGGAGGGGGGGATCACACCCTATGCCCGCTATCGGCCGCTGCGGCTGGCTGCCTACGGCGGCTTCATCTCCATCGGCATGCTGGCCACCGTGTATGGGGCTATCCTGCCACCACTGGGCCGTGACTTCAGCCTGAACCTTGCCGCGCTAGCCGGCCTGTTTCCCCCCCAGGCGCTGGCCTATGGCTTGGCCACCTTTGTCGGCGGCGTGGTCTCCGACGTGGTCGGCCGCAAGCGGCTCTACGTGGGGGCCGCCCTGATTATGAGCCTGGGCATGGCCCTGGCCGCCACCGCTCCTGGTTGGCCGGTGCTCGTCGCGGCGGCCGTGCTGGCTGGCGCGGGCACGGGCATCGTGGACTCGCTGACCAACGCGCTGTTTCTGGACCTCACCGCCGGCGAGAAAGGCTCTGCTGGAGCGCTAAACCTGTTGCACACGTTTTTCGGCGTTGGGGCCCTACTGGCCCCCCTGCTGGCCGGTTTTCTGCTCGGCCACGCCATCTCCTGGCGGGTCATCTTCGCCGTGCTGGCCGTGGCCAGCGCCGCTCTGGCCGCCGTGGCGCTGGCCGTGCCGTTTCCACCGAGCCACGGCGAACCGGCCAGGCTATCCGACATGGTCCGCCTGCTGACCCACCCTGTTTTCGCCATGCTGGGCGCGGTGCTGGCCCTCTACGTGGGCGGTGAGCTGGTGGTGACCGATTGGTTGGTCACCTATATGGTGCGCGCCGGTCTGGCCCCTATTGAAGTGGCCGCCAGCGTGCTCTCCTTCTTCTGGTTCACCCTGATGTTGGGCCGGTTGCTGGGTGTCTGGGTGGCCGCGCGCATTGATCCTTACTGGCTCACTGGCGGCAGCGCCGCGTTGAGCGCTATCTTCCTCCTGGCAACGGTCACCGTGCCCAACTTCTGGGCCTGCGCCCTCTTCGCCGGTCTGACCGGCCTGTGCTACGCCGTTATCTTTCCCACCGTCTTCGCCATCGCCGGGAGCGTCTTTCCGCGCTACAGCGGCGTGCTCAGCGGCGGCTTGATCGTCAGCACTCTGGGTGGCTCGCTGCTGTTCCCCTGGCTGACCGGCATCATCGGCCAGAACGCCGGGCTGCGTGTGCCCTTCCTGGCCGTGGCCGCCCTGACCCTGCTCATCGTGCCCCTCCTCGTCGGGGTCAAGCGCCTGGCCCCGCGTTAGCGCGGACCAGGGTACAATTGTGACAGCAGTTCGCCATGCGGCGTGGGCCTTTGCCGCTATTGCGCGGTGGGCCACCAGGCTCTCTACCCAAGAGTGAGCGTATCGGCCGGTGGCTAGCACGGACAACCCCAGATCAGTCGCTGGGTAAGGCCTTGCGAGGCCAGGACACGCCTGGACTGGATTCACTCAGGAGGAATTCTTAACCATGAACACACAGGTACAACACCACACCTTGATTATCGTAGGGTCGGGTCCCGCTGGCTATACTGCCGCACTCTACGCCGCACGGGCGAACCTGCGGCCCCTCGTGCTCGCTGGCGCCCTGTCGGGCGGTCAGTTGATGATCACCAGCGATGTCGAGAACTTCCCCGGCTACCCTGAGGGCGTTGAAGGCCCCAAGATGATGCAGGACCTGCGCCAGCAGGCCGAGCGCTTCGGCGCCCAGATCAAAGAGGTAGATGTCACGGAGGTGGACTTTGCCCAGCGGCCGTTCGTGGTGAAGACCGCCGACGCCACCTATACCGCCGACAGCGCCATTGTGGCCACCGGGGCTTCGGCCCGCTGGCTAGATGTGCCCGGCGAGGAGATGCTGCGCGGGCGCGGCGTCTCGGCCTGCGCTACCTGTGATGGCTTCTTCTTTCGCAACAAACGTCTGGTCGTGGTCGGTGGCGGCGATACGGCCATGGAGGAAGCTCTGTTCTTGACCCGCTTCGCCAGCCATGTCACGGTGGCGCATCGGCGCGACACGTTGCGCGCTAGCAAGGCCATGCAACAGCGTGCCCTGGCTCACCCCAAGATCAGCTTTGTGTGGAATGTCGTGGTGGAGCAGATCCTCGGCGACTCGGCGGTGACCGGCGTGCTGCTGCGCGACAGCGAGACCGGGGCATCCTCTACCCTGGAGGCCGACGGCGTCTTTGTGGCGATCGGCCATCAGCCCAACACAGCCGTCCTGGCCAGCCAGATTGACCTGGACAAGGCTGGCTACGTGACCATGCCCGATCCATGGACGACCGTGACAAACGTGCCCGGTGTGTTCGCCGCTGGCGATGTGCGCGACCAGCGCTACCGCCAGGCGATCACGGCGGCGGGCGATGGCTGCAAAGCCGCCATGGACGCCGAGCGCTGGTTGGAGGAGCAGGGCATCGCCGTGCCTGATCGCGAGGGCGAGGTCTACGCCGAGCCGCTGGCTGCCCTGGCCCCTGCCCAGGCCTGACAATCCGCGACGGCGCGTGGCCGCTATAATGGACGGATAAGGAGGAGAGCGCCGCATGTTTTGGGCCGACCGTATCGCCGAGGAACTGAAGGACAGCGGCCCCCACCTGGTGGATGATATGAAGACGCCCTCCGGGCGCATCCATGTCGGCTCACTGCGGGGACCGATCCTGCACGACATCATCTACAAGGCGCTGCGTCAGGCCGGCGCGCCCGCGCGCTTCACCTATGTCATTGATGATCACGACCCCATGGACGGCCTGCCGTCGTACCTTGATGAGGCGACCTATCGCCCGCACATGGGCAAGCCATTCTACGCCATCCCCTCCCCCGATGGTCTCGCCCCTAGCTACGCCCGCTACTACGCCGACGACTTTATCGGCGTGCTGAACGACCTGGGTGTCGTCCCCGAGATCCTATGGGCCAGCGAGCTGTACCGTTCGGGCCAGATGGATGGAGCTATCCGGCTGATCCTGGACAACGCCGCCCTGGTTGATCGGATCAACCATGAGGTGAGCGGCGGGCCTCTGCACGCGGCGGGCTGGGTTCCTTTCTCGGTGATCTGCCCCAACTGTGGCAAGGTGGGCACCACCCGGGCCACCGATTGGGATGGCCAGGCCGTGGCCTATAGCTGTGAGCCACACCTGCAAAAGTGGGCCGAAGGGTGCGGGCATCACGGCCGTATCTCGCCGTTCGGCGGCACCGGTAAACTGCCGTGGAAACAGGAGTGGGCGGCCAAGTGGATGGCCCTGGGCGTCACCGTGGAAGGCGAAGGCTCTGACCACGCTACCGCCGGGGGGTCACGCCATGTAGCCAACGCGGTCAGCCGCCAAGTGCTGCGCCGTGAGCCACCCTACGACGTGCCCTATGAGTTCTTCCTGGTCAAGTTCCGCGACGAGGTGGGCGAGGTCAAGACGACCAAAATGGCCTCAAGCAAAGGCACGGGCACCTCGGCGCTCGAGATGAGCGGTATCCTGCCCCCGCAGCTGCTACGCTTTCTGCTCATCCGGCCTCAGCCGCGCCAGGCCATCCCCTTTGAGGTGGCCGGAGCGACCATCCCTAACCTCTACGATGAGTACGACCGCTGCGCCAAGGCCCATTTCGAGGGTAGCGACCCCGATCAGGCCCGCGTCTACGCCCTGGCTCAAGTGGACGACGGGGGGCTGGAGGCCCGCGTGCTGCCGCGCTTCTCCACCGTGGCCGCCTGGGTGCAGATCCCCCATGTGGACCCTTTTGCCGAGGCACGTGCCCTCAAGGGGGCCGATCTGAACGCGGCGGACATCGCCGAGGTGCGCAGCCGTGTCCACTATGCCCGCCTGTGGGTGGAGCGCTACGCGCCCGAGGAGGCCAAGATGGCTATTCGGCCTGAGATACCCACCGAGGCCTCGGCCCTAACCGACCCGCAGCGCGCGCTGCTGCGCGGGCTGGCCGCGCGGCTGCGCCAGGGCCGCGCCGAGGCTGACGCCCTGCACAACGACATCTTTGGTCTGGGTCAGCAGCTTGGCCTCAAGTCGCGCGGGTCCTTTGAAGCTATCTATCTGGCCCTGTTGGGTAAGAAGAGCGGCCCCCGGGCGGCCTGGCTGATCGCCACCCAGGACCCCGAATTTGTGATCGGCCGCTTTGAGCAGGTCGCCGGGAAGAGCGGCCCTGAGAACGGTGAGGTGGCCTAGATGGCAGGAAAAGAAGCTTTGCCGCTTGCCCCAATCAGGCCGGTGCGCCGCCGACCGGCGCTTGTTGGAGTGAGTCTCGCCGCGCTGGCTCTCCTGCTGCTGGGGGGTCTGGTCCTGGCCCACAACCATGTGCCCGGAGCTGCCGCGCGTCCTCAGGCTGTCACGCGTCTTGGGGCTGCTCCGGCGCCCACTCCCGGTGGCGTGATGATGCCTGACGAGGGCCGCAACCATGTGAACCCCGGCGTGATCATCCCCTACAAGCACTACCCACCGACCTCGGGCACGCACTACTACGTGTGGGCGCCGCTGGGCGTGTATCCGGCCAAGAAGTTCCCTCACCCTCTACCCGAGGGCTACTGGGTGCATAACCTGGAGCATGGAGCCATCGTGGTGCTCTACCACTGCCCTAAAGCCTGCCCTGCCGTGGTCAAGAAGCTAACTGGGCTGATGAAGGCCTTCCCCAAGGACAGGTTTGGTCAGGTCAAGGCGCTGATCACGCCGTACGCCCACATGAAGCGACAGATCGCCATACTGTCCTGGCGGTGGATTGACCAGATGGATACCTTCGACCTCAATCGGCTGATCGGCTTCTATCGGCTCCACGTCAACCACGGCCCCGAGGATATCGGGCCGGACGCCTACATAGATGGATAAAAGCACGAGCGAGGATAGCCCTACCCACCTGTATCTGATCCGCCACGGCGAGTCGGTGCCCAATGTTCGGCCCATCATGGGCGGTATGCGCGGCGACGCCGGGCTGACCGCCCTGGGTGTCAGCCAGGCGCAGCGGCTGCGTGACCGTCTGGCCTCGACTGGCGAGATCACTGCCGACGCCCTGATCTCCAGCACCTTGCCCCGCGCCCGCGAGACCGCCGTGATCATCGCCCCCGCGTTGGGCTTGCCCATCCAGTTCGACGACGAGGTGCAGGAGATGCGCCCTGGCGACGCCGATGGCATGAACTCCGACGAAGCGCGCGAGAAGTTCGGCTGGAATCTGCCCTGGGACGTCCATCGTCCGCTTGGTCCAGGGGGCGAGAGTTGGTCGAGCTTCCTGCTGCGCGTACACAGCGTCCTGCACAACATCAGCCAGGCCTATGCCGGCAAGACCGTGGTGGTGGTCTGCCATGGCGGCGTGATTGATGGGTCGCTACTGTGCCTATCCGGCGTCAGCCCCCTGAGCCTGCCGCCTATCCGCTTTGACACGATCAACACCTCGATCACCTACTGGCAGCGCCACCCCGCCGCCGACTCTGCCCGCCCCTGGCGGCTGATGCGCTACAACGACAGCACCCACCTCAACGACCTCCGTGGCCGCCCCATCTACGGCCATGCCCAGGGCGAGCAATCGGCGGTGCCCCTACCCACGGAAGGGTAATACGCAGAGGGGGAGGAGCACATATGCACGTGGCGCCTCTGGCGATGCAACACGTGCAGCATAGGCCACGCTTGTCTCGTTACTTCCTAGAAAGTGGATAAGGGCTACTGGTTTACAACGGCGCAACGTACAATATGATGCACACTGTGCTAGGGGCACGGGCCACTCGTGCTGGACCGTTTGGACGCTATCACCTCTGGTGATAAGGCCAAGACTGTCAAGTGGACGAGTCGGTTCTGAACCCTCCCTAAAGAGAGTGTATGGGCATTGATCTGCTGCCAGAGTTCATCCGGGTCCATTATGAGGTCCACGAATGGAAGCATGCCTGTGCTGTTTTGGCCACTGATTTCCCTTCTGAGTGGCAAGACATTGTCGTTGTGTTGTCGGAGTTTCGCTTGAGGCAGAGCGCCATTGCGGAGCCTGGAGGGCAGCGATCCGTCGTAGCCCGCGACTTCGATACTGCATTCACCAGCCGTGGCTGGCGTGAGCAGGGCTTCCACACCAGGATCGTCGTTGATGAACGGGCCATGGAGTCTCCCACGCATAAGGTGGACTGCTACAAGAACTCTATCGGCGTGGAACTGGAGTGGAACAACAAAGATCCCTTCTATGACCGTGATCTAAAGGATCCGTTAAGCAATAAGTTCCCGATTGACTTCGTCAGCCTGTGGGCCGACGGGGGCAGAGCATCGCGGGCGTAGCGTGTAATTCCAGGTCGGAGAGGAGACATGGCGGTCCAGGTTGAGCGTGACCATCTCGGCATCCGAGACGCCTTGGCCAGTAAGATAGACACCATCGACAGACGGCGTCGACCTGCAAACCGGTGGTGGTCGTGGTGCCGCGCAGGAAGGCCAGCATCGTGCCAAAGGTGCGCAAAGGATGGCCCGCCCAGTTGATGCTGATGGGGCCAAAGAGCCGATGCTC
>JAABUM010004029.1_pt1 | contig 17098 bp, 28 predicted proteins | sample 5559161 | NCBI WGS metagenome assembly JAABUM01 (sample SAMN10711868, study PRJNA513369) | rock metagenome | isolation source: Antarctica rocks | place: Antarctica: Victoria Land, Siegfried Peak nord | reverse complement strand
CTGGGGGGTGCCTGTACATTGCCGGAAGAAAGGACTATGGGCAAAGCTTTCCGACCGGCTGTCAGCCTCTAGTTATGGGTCAGATCAGTTCGTAGCGGTAGGGTGGGAAGGGGAGGGGTTGTGTTGCCGGCTGCAGATGTGGGTGGCAACAAGCTATAGACAAAGGCGTCCGCACCATTCTGGTTGCACCAAATGAAGTTCTCTAGAAACTTCATTTCAACGAGTCGTCATGCATTCCGCAGGCCAACGGCGCCGTCGGCTGCCTGGCGCGCATGCCGCTGCCGACATTCGGCAGGCTGCACAGCGCTGCCTCGGACGCTTCGCCATCGGATGATGGCCTGTCGGCAGACGCGGACGGCGACGCCTCCCTCGCAGCCCGCGTCAGGCAAGCCCATGCCCTGCTTGTGTGTTCTGCACCTGCTTTGCAGAGTCGTCGGCATTTTCTGCACCACTGCCCTTCAACATGCACAGCTGCAGTTGGGCATCCAGACTCGTGTGGTCCACACCTGTGCTCCATATCTTCCTGGTCCGCACGAGGACATTGGTTATGGTTGACCATAACTGATTTGTCTTGAATTGCAGGGACGCGTGGAACCCGTACCTGCGGGAGACGACGCTGCGCATCTTTTCGAGCGCGGGGGTGTCGGCGCAGCTGGGCCGCTTCACGCGTCCCTTTCTGGACTTCACCTCCGTCTCCGCCCGCCTGGACGCCGGCATGACCTCCCAGCACACCGGTGCGCCTCCTGCACACACATCTTGGACCAGCACACGACTGGCAGTGGTGACTACGGCTGTGCAGTCCGCAGCTTTCTTGATGACAGCAGCAACTGACGCCGTAAGCCCGACAGCATGATCCTGTCGATGCGCGCACGACAAAACCGAAAGCTGTGCGGCAGCTTCAGAGCACTGCAGAATGTCTGGTTCCCTGCTGCAGCCGGCGGCCTGGCGGACAGCAGTGGCGGCGGCGACGGGCTGCAGGCGCACCGGGCCTTTGCGCTGGAAGGGCGCAACATCTGGCACGCCGCCAATCTGTCGATTGCGCAGCAGCTGGTGGGGCCGGTGCGGGCGCGCGCCGACCTGCGCTTCTCTCTGCACGTGCCCGGCGGCTACTCTCCGGTGCGCGCATTCACGGAATAGGCTCGGGTTGCAAGATCTGGAGCCTTGTTGCGCCGGTGATGCCTTTCCTCGCCCGCTGCAGCCAAAGTCGCCCTGCCATGGGATCGCAGCATTCCCAGGCGATGTCACTCTCGGGGCTGCCCACATCGTCCCGGCGCCATCATCCTCACTCCGCCATCTTGAAGGGCTGAACATGGCTGCACGCAGGCCGACGGCGACAGAGCCAGCCTGCGCAGCCTGTGGGCGGCGTCCGCGGGCATGCGGCCGGCGCCCCTGGAGCGCGTGTTTGGCCTGGACTGTGTGCTGCCCAACACTGCCGGCAGCGGGCGCGCCTGCGTCTGGTGGTCCCCCGACCGCCGCGAGGCCATGGCCGAGCTGCGCCTGTGCTAGCTGGGGTTTTATAGGGTTTTGGAACCCTGCGCCTGTGCTAGCTGGCGGCGACAGGGACGTCCATGGCGGCCTGTGCTGCTGGATTGCTGACATCCACCGAGCTGCGCCTGTGCTAGCCAGCGGCGGCGACATTACTTCGGCCTGCGCCAGCCGGCGGCGGCGGCAATGCGCCGGCATGTGCTTGAGCGCTGCTGACGACACTGAGCTGCGCCTGCGCCAGCTGGCGGCGGCGGCGACGTGACTTCGGCCTGTGCTGGTGTGCTGACATCTACTGAGCTCACCTGTGCCAGCCGGCTGCGGCGGGGTCGGTGGCGGCCATTGCTGGCGGTCGCTGCTTCAGAGGGGCCACAGCGCTGCAGCCCAGGGCTGGAATGCGCTGCGCCGGTATTGGGGACGCTAGGCGCGATGTCAACAGTCGCCAGAGGTTGCGGCGGCGTCGTCAGGAAAGTTCCAACAATGAGGTCCAGATAGCAGGATCAGCACCATGGCGGTGCTCATTAGGAGGTTTCGGATCGCCATCGTGAGCTTCGACCTTTATAAATGCTGCCATGGCGGATGTGATTGAGACGCCACGTGGATTCGTTTGCAAATTTCATCAAAGGAGTCCTCTCTGTAGGAGACAAGGCAGGTGGAGCTGTGAATGTCAGACGGTAAAGTCGTCCACTTTACCAAGATCACCACATGAGAAAACTTGTGAAATGCACCAGTCAATCGACGACACGATCTTGCACGAGTGTACACATGGCGACCCACCAGACAAACAAATACAGACCGCCCCAAGCAGCACGACACAAGCCGTGGCGGGGGCCCATACAAAATCTTTGCTTATTCGTGTTGAGCGGCTGGGCTCGCTACAGGCCCGCTGTGCTCCCTTGCCGGGCTTAAGGCAGGGCGCGCGTCTCGAGATGTGCGTACAACATCGGACCGCACCCAGAGATGACACGTACAGATAATTAGGCACCCCATGGCGGCCTAACGAAGATTGTTCCTGCCGCGCGGCCGGCCGCACGCCAGAAGGCAATCTTCGTGCGGCACATACATTTGTGTCTTGTGAGGGGGTTTGCTTTGAATACCAAATGAAAAACACTGCGTTCCTTGCCTGAGAACTGCCTTGGTTGCTGTGGAGTCGCCCCCGCGGGGCACTCAGGCGCGGCCCGCCGCGTCAAAAAGCCTTGGTCATCTTTACCGCTGCCGTGCAGGCCATCTGGTCCACGCATCCAACTCGTGTGTGGAAGTCAGAAGTAGTTGTCGGGTTCGGGCAGCAGCTTCTGGCGCGCCACATCCTGCGCACGGCTCACACAATAACAGTTGGAAGCCAGTTGGAAGCTCGGCAATCATGCGACGAATGAAATGAATACACAGCCAACGCATGTTCCAAGCGTCAGGATCCAAGCCCTGCGGGCGCATGGCAGGTGCAGTAGCTGAGGCATCTCTGGCCAGGCAGAACGGCAGCACTGCGTGCCGCAGCAGGTCCAGGCTGCACGTATCTGGAGAAGACATGCCATCACACGGATGGCTGGACAACCAGGGCGGCAGTCGCTGTGTTGCAGGTGGTGAAACAGCAGACCTGGAGGGCGGCCTGGAAGTGGGCCACCGCGGCGCACGCCTCCGCCGTGATGAGGTCCGCCTGCCGTTTCGTCAGCGCCGCGTAGCTCGCCGTGGCCGCCACCTGCATGTGCATGATACTGTCATCAGCCCCTGGCACACCATCCTGTCACTTGCAGCGTGCAATCTGCAAGCTCGGGCCTGTGTCAACGAGTGCAGCAAGCGACAGACGAGGCATGGGTGGTAGCCGGCAGCAGTCACACGAATGCCACAATGCGGTGTCAGTCCACCACAGGCTAGCAGCCATGCTTCAGCACGCCCTTTGAGGTGGGTCGTCGTGCAAGCAAAGCTGGAGCAGCTAAACACATGTTCACGCCCGGCATTCTTTCGTGGTTTTCATCTTTTTCTGGCCTCGAGCATGCCGTCTTCACACGAGCCGTGCAGTGCAGCCTTTGAATGCCCTCACCCAGACGTCCTGTTCAGCTGCTTGCAAAAGAGCGGAGCAGCAGAGCGAGCGCAGGCACCTGGGCGTGGGCGTGGACGCAGAAGTCGGCGGCGGCGGCGGCCAGCGCCGGCAGTCCATTGTCATCCGCGAGCGCCAGCAGCGCCGGCGCCGCCTCCACCGGATCTGCATGGTTTCAACACAATCCATGACGGCATGTTGTGATGGCATAGCTGCTGTTGATCCAGTCGTCTGGTTGTCGTCCGCCAGCGCCAGCAGCGCCGGCGCCGCCTCCTCGGGGTACATTTTCAGGGAGGTACATGCGTCGACAAGTGGTTCTACGATGTGTTCTAGTTAGCTAATGGGCGCGCAGGTTTGCAAAGTATACAGATCTACATGTCGAGGTCCGCCAGCGCCAGCAGCGCCGGGGCGACGCCTCCACCGGATCTGCACGATCTAAATTCCATCGTTGGTAACACAGCTGTCGATAGCTCGGTGGTTGCTGGTCCGGGCTCGTGCTGTCTCAGCTGGCCGGGCCTGAGATCTGGTCTGTGAAAAGCTGCATGTCGTGTGGCGGGTGGGCAGGTGCTCACCAAAGTCGGGCGACGGCGGCGCCTGCAGCGTGGCGGCGAGGGCCACCTCCGTGAGCGCAATCAGCCGCGGCGCCCCGAAGTAAATGGCCAAGTGCAGCACGTCCACCAGCCCCTGCACATGGAAATACACCAGGTGTTTTCGCCAAACGAAGTATGACATGCACTGTGTCCCAAGTCTCGTGCATCCCGAGTGCATACCTGTTGAGTCCTTTCAACGCTTCAGACGCTGGCTCGCCTGCCACCCTCTTTGCAGCGGCCTGACCACCCCAACAGCGTGGTCAGAGCAGCAGTAGAGGTGCCCTTACATGATCCGAAGGCAATTGACACCTTCCCCCAAAGTTTGAGCAGTCCGGTGTCTGGCCGTGCCTGCGGATTGGAGGGATCCACGGCCAGGCGGTCACAGTAGAGGTAGTCGACGAAGGCGGCGGCGGCGTCCCGTGGCGCCGAGTCGGGCGCGCGGATGTGCGGCTCCCCCGCATCGCGCATCCCGCTGCAGCTGCGCGCGCGCCCGTGGTCGCACCGCTCCCGCAGCACCGCCCTGCACAGTGGTCGGCAGAAATCATCAAAAGATAGTCGATCAGAGTCGCTCAAGAAAGGTTGTCGAAAGACGCTTCTGCGTATGGGTTCTTGGTTGTTGTTTTGCATGAGAAGTGTGGCATCCGGTTGGTGCACTGAGGTTTTCACAGCGGAGCCCGCAGCCGCAAGCTCGCCAGGCTCACGCTGCCACTGCAGCATGAGTGCTCGATAGACCAGGTTCTGCTGTCGTGCAAATTTTTGGCAATCTTCTGACTGGGAATATGCCAGCGTCGTATGTATGCTGCATCTGGCGCTGGTCCTCGTCTCCTGACTGAAGATTGCCTGGTAGATTGCAGATTGCTCAGCTCATTGCATGTTTTGCACAACCCAGAGATGTGCCTGCTGCTGCAGATGCAGCGGCAGCAGCGCAATCGCAAACCGCCCGCCAAGCGAAAGGCGCACCAGTGGATGACCAGCTCCCAGCCGTCGCCAAAGAATGGGGCTTTCTGATGGCTGAGACTTACCCATTGCTACTGCTCTTCAGTGCACAGCACCCCGACTCGGGGTGCTGCCCAAGCCCATAGATGTCCACGAAGCTGTGGAAGCACATGCTGATGCAGAAGCGGAGCCGTACACCGGCCGCCAAGTGAAAGGCGCACCAGTGGACGGGCAGCTCCCAGCCATTGCCGAGGAGCGAGGCATCCGCCGGCCCCAGCATCGCAGGCTCCAGCTCCGCGACGGGCTCCCCCTGCAGGACAGTCGCGCAACTCTGTGCCCACAGTGGAACTCGATGGAAGAATCCCCTCATTAAGATACTACACAAGCAAGCCATCTGTGGCACACACTCGAGGCGACCAAGGCCGACTTCCGCCTGCCAGCCTGGTGGCAATCGAAGCCACCCTGTTGGCCGCCAAAGCTGGCTTGGTTGCACTGGATCATGGCAGCAGGCGGCCTGTGTCTCCTTATGTGGGACTGTTCCTCTGGAAAAAGTGCTTCCAAGTCTCTCGCAGCTATAGAAGACATATCAGAGTTCGGGGTGCTCGTGCAGGGTCTGCCTGCAAGTGCACCCATGAATGCCAGGAGCATGCTAATCAGCAGCAGTGATGACACTGGCGCAAGTCAGTGAGGCCTTGTTGCAGCGCGCAATGATACAATAGCGGTCCACGGAGAGCACCTGGCCGCGGCCGGCTTCGGGGCTGTCGTCCAGGATCATGCCACAGGTGCTGGACAGCGAGGAGGCTGTGCCCAGGCTGCCCACCCGCGCCTCCGCTGCGCAGACAAAACTTTCACAAGTCAGAGATCCAACCCGAGGACGAAGCGAATAACCTGGAACTTCACCTGGAAATTTCCCTTTGCTGCCCACATGCGTCTCCGCTGCGCACAAGACCACTTCAAGTGTAAGCAATCCGCTTCGGCAAAGCGTTCCAACGGACCTGATGATGTGGAGCTTCTCTTTGCTGCACCTTCTATCACGCAAAGCGCATGTACCAGCATTTGCTCGTGTTACAATTATGACGTCGCGCCCAATGTGCGGGATGCGGCAGATGGGTCCTCGTCATGCTCAATTACTTGCAGAGACAGAAGGGGGCAAGGTAGCGCACGCGATTTGGAGGGGCCGCTGCAGGAGGTGAGCAGCTTGCCCAGGCGCTTGACAGAGGAGGGCACCCACGCCGGCGACAGCATTTCGGCCTCGTCCTCCCGCTCCCCCATGCTCCTGCGCCGAGGTCACGCAGCTTTCTGAGTCCCGAAAGTCGCATGCCGCTGCTGAAACCGCAGCAGTCTACGAGGTCTTGCGGCCCCTGGGGTGCGTTTGCAGGTGCTGTGGCAGTTGAACCGTGCAAGCCAGCAATAACGAGATGCAGCAGGCTCCCGGTCCGAGTTGGCCTCGTAAGTTTGATTTCTATCGAGTTGATTGGCCTGTTCCTGCCTGGTTGTTCTGAGACGAGTTGCTCAGACTTGGGCAGACCCCCAAGTCTGCTGAATTCTCCCCAGAACAATAGGCAGTCTTCATACGCAGAGGTGGAACAACAGGTGCTGGATCACAGCGCACCCCATGCTGCAGCGGCCGATGCTGCAGCGGCCGCCGCCTCCCATGGGCGTGCCGACGCTGCAGTCGGAGTTGTCGCTGGACGCGCGTTGGCCGCGCGTCGCGAGCGGCGAGCCCGCCGGGCCGAAGATGGCGGCACAGTCGGTGGCGAAAGTCGACGGCGTCGACGGCGGCGTCATGCGCTGCGCACGGCCGTCCTCGACCACCGCCGCCACCACCTCCGCATCTGTCGGCACCTGCCGAAAGAGGGGAACATCGGATGTATAAAACTGCATCAGGACATAAAAACTTGATCACCAGTCCCGATGGCGGTATTGGTGCGCGGTGCGTGGCTATCCACAGCCATTGCGTCCTTCGGCAGCTGTCAAAATGGAAGCTCTCGTATCAGCGTCTTGGCTGCACCTGAGCGTACTGTAAGCTTCAGACCTGGTTGCCCTTGTGCGCACACTTGCCGCACATCCGAGACACGACCTTGTGCTCAGATTGGGCTCAGGGTTGTGTGCTTGCCTGGCGCCAATTGTGTATGGTGCTGCCGAAAGGGCCTCTGCACGGCAGTGCGTCAACTCATCCGCGCTGCCATCGAGATCAGGGCGGCATTACCTCACAGAGTCACTCTGCCTAACGGATTCGTTCGACTTGTACTCAAGGGACTACGTGCACACCTCCAGATCGGAGTAGCGGACTTGGCTGAGGACCTTTTGAGAGACGGCGCCGTCCGGCCCCATGCTGATCAACCGCAGGTCCGAGCCGCAGGGCGTCACGATCATGCCGCCCTGCAAGATATGGCAGTCAAGGTGCCGTTGACAGCCAGATCGTCGAACAGGTGTACATACAACTTCGTTGCAGCTCGTAGTGCTGTCTCGGAAGCTGTCCACCTAGCGGTGCAAGGCCGTCAAAGAGTCTTGCCTTTCTGACTCAAAAAAGCAGCACGTCTTGATCAGCCCGAGGCGCACGCCAGCGTCAGCATGGCACGTTGCAGCCTCGAGACACCCCAAGGTATCATGACAAGCGCGGTCATGGCACGAGCATGAACGTGCCTTGGGGCCCAGCAGGGCAGTGAGGGCGGCGAGGCGGCCGGGTGGGCAGGCCGCTCCCACATGGACCCGGTCGTACTGCCCCTGCATCATGTAGCACGATAGCATGTCAACGCCAACTTGAGTCTCATAAAGGAGTCACGTGGCGATGGATCGTCCAGGAAAACCCCCAATGCATGAGCTCTGTCATCAGCGGAACTGCTGCTGCGGCGCGCGTCGCCAAACCACAGAAGCGCCGATCAGGGTGCAGGTTTCGTGGGAGCTTGCCGCTTGCTGCAGGAGCACTTGCCGTGCTCTTGAGATATCGTGCAGGTGAGGCCAACTCTGGCAGCACGTGTTTTTCGCACCTGACTGCAATTGACAGAAAGCGCACCTTGTGCTTGGCGGTGGGGATGAACACGTTGTGCACGTGGAAGGCCGCCGCCGCGGCGGTGTCGGCGTACTCCTGGCACTCGGTCGTCAGGCGGGCCACGTTTGCGGCGCCCAGCTCCGCGGCGCAGCGCTTGGTGTCGATGCCCACGGAGGCGCCGGACCGGCCCACCAGCAGCGCCGCCGCCGCGGTCAGCACGCCGCAGCCGCTGCCCACGTCCAGGAATCTGCGCCACACAAGGCCGGATTTTCGAGAGGCATGTCTGCGAAGAGTGTCTTTGCGCACAGTGACAGGCTGCAACTTTTGCTCCGAGTGTCCTTGTGCACATGAACAGGCTGCAGCTTCGGGAACAAGTGTGCTCCAAGTCAAGGTCGCCCAGCGATTGGTCAGCACTTTGCTGGTAGTGAGTGCCAGCCAGACACATTTGCTGTTAAGACTTGCAACATATTGACTGAACAGATGTCATCAGTAAAAGAGCCAGGACAGGCACCGCACCGGTGGCCAGGCTGCAGGCGCAGCGCCTCCAGGCAGGTGGCATGCATGTGGGGCGCCGAGATGTTGAAGTTTAAAACCCCGAGGCGGATGGGGATGTCCACCAGCGCCTCCGCCTGGTGCTCCCGCGGTACAAACAGGTCCCGCGCGCACAGCCGCAGCGCTTTGGCCACGTCCTCACTGCAGGAGACATGAATCATTTGGCGTTCAAACGCCGTTGATGGTCCTCAGCCATGTGACAGCCATGAACCATGAGGATCGCATGTTACGCTGATGCAGGAAGAACCCATCTTCTGGCTGAAACAAAATGGGTGGCTGTGGCTGATCGTGTCGGGCTGGGGGTCGCAGCAGGAATGACATTGGGCGCTTGTGCCGGTGGCCTCGCGGGACCCAACAGCCAGACCACTGCTGTGGGCATCAGAAGTCAGCAGTAACGTTCTGCCCCATCAGTGTGGAGGCAGAAGCGCACTGCTTGATGGCGCCGGTCTTGCGCAGGTGGGCGACCAGGTCATCGTTGGTGCCGGCGGGCATGGGGCGATCCGCCATGCGCGCGCCCGCCATCAGGCGCAGGAAGTTGTGCAGCGGCAGCCGACGGTCGGGGCCCGCCCGCCGCACGTCGCCGGGAATCCAGCCCAGGTTGCCCCCCGCGTGCTGGCGCGGAGGCAGCTGTATGATGAGCCTCAAAGATGTGGTTCGCCAGGTCAAGGGTGGAGTGTTCAAGACTGGAGCATTTGCCAGCCCTGCATTGCGGCGCAAGGTCCCTCGGCGGGCACTGCTGCTGTGACGCCGCCCTGAGAAAGCATTGCACGCCGGTGCGTCACACAAACGGCATGACCTTGCTGCACACTGTATCTCTGTCCTGGAGGCTTGGCAAAGGTGCATGCAGCAGGACGCACATGAGCATCGTCCTCGTCAGCGCTCTCCTCATCAGCGTCCGGCATCACATCCTCGTCAGGCCCAACGTCCTCGCCGTAGCGCGCCCAGCGGTGGGCGGCCTCCGCTTCCGCCCTCGCCGCCATTGCCAAGGCGTGTGCTGAACCGCCTCAGGCAGGTCGCACGAGACACAGATACCTCCCCCAGCTGGCAGGTGCGCCGCTGGGTGCCGCGGCCACCCCACCTATGTGACAGCGAGGGTGTCTCCGCCTGAGAAGCCAACTCTGCCTGAAGATAAAGGCGAAACCGATTCCTGTCTGAAATATATTAGCCTGGCCATGCAGCAAGGCGGAGGATATGCATGACGTGGAGTGGCTTGTCTGTCACCCTCTCCCGAGCTGCGCTCGCCGGACTTCCGGTCCGAGCACCTCCCCATTCGCATGCGCTTTGAATGAATCACTTGGACACGCTGAAGCCCTGCCGGCTGTCGCTGGAAAGGACAACTGGACAGGTTCGGGGTTCCGGCAGTTTGCGAGGCCTGGCGTGCACGATCAGCCCGGCAGGTACCTCATCATGCGTGCAAAGGCTCTTTGACACCAGGGTGAATTGTCACGCGAGCGAGGCTGTCCTTGCAATGCTGCGTGCAGCGCCTCTCGCGTCTGCCTGTGACAGAAGTACGAAATCCAGACAAGGGACGACGGCATGGCGTCCCAAGGCCGCAGGTCCGTTCTTTTGCGGCGGTACAGATTTTAAAGTCTTCGGACAAGGTCTGATGGCATTGCAGGAGTCCAGACGCACCGTTCACCCCTTCGGATGCCGGACGATGGGTTCCACGCGAAGAGTGCGCACTGAGCTGATATGCAAAACCCAGGCCGCCAAGCTGCGCACAGGTTGAGAAATAACAGCAGATGACCGAAGCTGAAACAACCTGGATCGCTTGCGCTGCGCGGAGCAAGCGAATCGGGCGAGTGATTAGGGAACTTTCCTCGCCAGAATTTGCAGCCGTCCTCCGACACCGTTGCCTTGCTCCGACTCGGCTTTTGCCTCGAGCAGAAAGACTTGCGCGCGCATTGTCGATTACAAACCTTCATTGCCTAAAGGCTTCGACCACTGATCATTCGCTGGCGTTTCTTTGTAGTCCCTCCCTCGCCGATCAATTTGCCGTGCATGATCATGGCGCCGAACACGTGGGCGCCAGAAGGAGCAAGTGTAGGAGCTATCAGCAGCTTCGGATATGACGGATGCCAATGCCAGCCATGATATCGTATCCGAGGTGCCCAGGCTGCATCAGTTCCTGCATGGCACCGCATGTGCAGGCATTGCATGAGGTCACACGCACCCTTGCTGCAACATATCAAGGCACCACCATCTTCTCAAAAGCACACACCACTCATCGCAGGTGGACACGCAGCTGCGGCAGAACGGGCAGCAGACTCCCGATTCCGCAAGCCTGGCTGCGCTCAGTCGCGCGTTTGGCGAGCTCAGCACAGCGGCAGCGCCCAACCCACCGCGGCTGCTGGTGCTCGTCGGCATTCCGGGCTCCGGAAAGTCCACGCTGGCGGCGCGCCTGCAGGCGGAAGGTGGCTGGGCGGTGGTGTGCCAGGACGTGCTCGGCGATCGGCGAGCGTGCGAGCGTGCGGCGCGGCGCCACCTGCTGGCGGGCCGCAGCGTCGTCATCGACAGGTGCAGGGCATCATGCTAGGTCGCTTGCGTGAGAGGCTCCCCGCCTGCATATGGACGGGCATGCCGTGGTGCTCAGCACCCAGACTGGAGTGGTTTGAGGGTGCTCAGCACCCAGACTGGAGTGGTTTGAGGGTGCTCAGCACCTGGTGCATGAATGGTGCATGCAACCGGTTATGACGAAGCATGTTGCTCCGGATGTGTGCAGAAGCTTCAACTGTGACGTGTTGCAGAGCCTGCTATTGCAGGTGCAACTTCGACGTGCAGCAGCGGGCGCACTGGCTGCAGATCGCGGATGAGGTGTGCGGCGGCCGCGACGGCTACTTGTCCATGACGCTGCGGCTGGCCACCAGCATGGCAGAGTGTCGCCAGCGCGCCTTTGCCCGAACAGATCACCCCACGCTGAACGGCTATGCAGCCGCCCTTGTCATCGACAGGTGAGGGACCTCCCGGAAGCGCAGTTTGCATCACACGAAGGCATCTACTAAAGCGGCCTGCTGCAGCATGAATCAGGCACCCTTCATTTGGAATCGTCTGGCTGACACTGAAAAGCTTATCATGCTGCCCCTGCAGCTTCCAGCGCTCCTTCGTGGGGCCAAAGGCTGCAGAGGGATTCACGGCGCGCTACGTTGCCCGCACCACAGCGGACGCCAACCTGCTGGCGTCGCTGCTGCTGGCCGATGGCGCCGCAGACACCGATGTAGGGTTTAGCGGCGCTGCCCCCACCGTTCCCGCAAGCCTGTTGGACTCGGATTTCGAGCCCGGCTATGGCTTGCGGCAGTCTGCGCGTGCGCCGCGTCCGGCGCAGCGGTGGAGAGGGGGTCCCAGTGGGCGCGGGCGGCGCCAGCCTGCCAGGCCCGCCTGGCAGCCGGGCAGGCAATAGCAGCAGCAGCAGCAGCAGCAGCCGCCTGCCACGCGACCACCCGCCCTGTGGCCGCCCGGCGGCAGGCAGTCTGGTGGGCGGCTGCCTGGCGGAGCAGAGCCAGAGTCGACAGCAACTGCCTGGGCGGAGGCCCGCGCGTTGCATCCGCGCGCCAGCTGGGATGCTCCGGCCATACAGACTCCGATGGCCGATTGGGACATGCCGACATCGCTACTGGCTCCGGATGTGCGCGCGCCGCCGCCGCCGCCGCAGCAGCAGTGGCAGAGCCACAGCGCAGCCTGGCAGCCGGCCGGCAGCTCCGCGACCCTACCGCCCGCTAGGCATGTGGTAGCACCCACATGCAGCATTTCTTTCTCGTCCGTCTGTATTTCATTGGTTTCCGGGCCACAGCATCAGTTCAAATCAGTTCAAAGCATTCGGCTTGCTTGTGTCAGGCGTCACGGCACAACATTTTGCTTGATTGGTCAGGTTTTGATGAACAAATGTTTGCGGACTGTGCGGTCAGCAGCCTGCAATTGCTGATAGTGTGCGTCTCATGAAACCATCTCGGTAATCCATCTCGGTATTCCAATCGCCGATCATTGCTCGTGCTGCTTCTCCGGGATTAGCAACAGGTTCTTGACCCAGGCAAAGTACATGATGCCGGCAAACAGCAGCGCCGCGACCACCAAGCTGCCGTACGTGACGATCAGGAATGCAACCTGCACGACACATAGTAGCCTGTCAGTTAACTTTCGACATCTTCACGCGAATGCACTGCATGATGTCTTGCTTCACGCAAATGCGTGATGCGTTGCATGATGAATGCAATGCGCGTGCAACCAGCAACGCTTTAAAGAAGGCTGCAGCGGCGCACGTGACTGCTCTCGAAACCGTTAGTTAAGTTCATACCACCTGCGGTGTTGAAGCAGGAAAGAGTAAGCCAGTCGGCAGGCACGAACATCAGCGACAATTGCAGCAAAACGTTCAGGGCGCTTGAAGGAGTGCGTAGCGGGGATCTGATCCAAACACGCTCAAAATTCCCCACCGATGCCGGCGACCATGGAGACGAAACCGAACATTGACATTACGGCTGTCACAAAGATGTCAAGAGACACCAGCTCGTTCCTCCTGCAAGGCCACAAACACAAAGCTTTCCTCAGCCTCATGCACAGGCACCCGCAGCACACGCTCAGCCAGTTGATCCCAAGGGGAGGCGGCAGCAGTGAATGGCAGGTTCACCGGTGCTGGCTTGCACTGGCACTGCAGGCGCCGATTCAGCAAGCAGGACTCGCCTGTGGTCCAGTTCGGCATCTATGAACTTCTCCGTGGAGGTGAGGCGCTCCCGCAGCACCTCCAGCCGCTGCACCATGTGGTCGCACTGCGGGCGCACAATGACATTGTGCAAAACGGAACATCGTTTCAACAGCACAATGACACATTGACACATTGACACATCACCGTGCCTCAATCCCGCCGCTTGGCATGTCAGACAACATGGTCAGGGAGCACTCTCCATGCTTCTGCAGTGAACAGGTCTTGTGCGTGTGAACTCTCAGCAGCACCACCCTCAGTGGCAGACTGTGGGTCGCAAAGAAGAGGTATCGTGATAGGGAGGCGACACTGAGATCTGTTTGCGCACGTGCATCAGGTTGCTGTCCAGCAAGTTGGCGCAGGTCCACGTTGACTTGTCCGACTGCAGCGTGCCAACCTTCAGGCTGCAGTACCGGGCAACTCAAGTTCAGGACGCAGCACAGATCGCGGCAATGCCAGTGTGGCTTACCATCAATGGGTGGCGCATCTTACTGCACTTTCAGTCAATCTCGCTTCCTCTTAGCAAGCGATACACAGGCAGGGTGCAGCAAAGGCAACTTGCTGTGGTGCAGGCAAGCCAGTTCAGGATCCAGGAGGACAGTGCGTCCATGCAGGGCCGACATTGCTCCGCACAAACACTCAACGCTCACCTCTTCATGGTTTGCAGCGCTAGCGTGACCTGGCGGACGCTGTGCCGCCACGAGTCCCGCGCCGACACTTTCCTCCGCGGCGCGCCCTGCTGAGGCGCATAGACATCATGTCATAGAGCAGTTCTCATGGTTTAACTACGCACATGACACAGTCTTTTCAGGACGGCATCTGCGCCTTCAGCAGAGTGCACAAAGATAGACAAATTTGTAATCTGGATCTCAGTACATGGGGACTTCGAAGCAACAGACTTCCATGCGCCCAAGTATAGGAGAAGTAGCTCAAAATATCAGACAAAAAGAGGTGGCACCCGTTCTGCCTCGTCGCCGTCCGCTTCGTCCCCCGACTCGTCTGCGGCTCCGTTCTCGCGGTCAGACGCTTCGTCCGCGTGTGCCGCGTGTGCCATGTCAAGCGACGATCGGCATTTGCCGCGGATATCTGCAGGCTGCGTTGCGCCGCCATCCCGGCTCCCGCGCTGCTGCTGCTGCTGCTGCTGCTGCTGCTGCGGCGGCGGCGGCGGCTGCTGCTCTGGGCCCTGCAGCTGCGCCGCCGCCTGCTCGTCAGCCCAAAGTGAGCCCAGCGTCATCATCTCCATTTCGCCCTCATTTCCCAGCACGGTTTCCAGCTCCTGCGCGCATAAAACGAAACGAGGTATCAGGTCACCGTCGCTGCCCGCAGCATCTGGCCAATGTGCCGACATTCAGACGGTTCTTCTCAGCGGACAGCGGAGCATGCCGCAACTGTGCTTCAATTTGCAGGGCGATGCCTCAGCTCTGGCAGGGAACATTCGTCAGCGTGACGCATCAGCATGACGACACAGCTTTCAAATGCGGGGAGGCAGAACGCGGCGCCCACCGACTTGAGCTTGCCGACGCGGTTGGTGAGCTTGGACAGCGAGGAGCGCAGGTCTCGCAGCAGCTCCAGCTCCGCCCTCGTCACCTGCAATAGTACACATCGGCGTTGCTGATGATGAACAGCGTGTGATGGACAGTGTGTGATGGACAGTGTGTGCTCGCTAGCAGGAGGCCAGAGGCGCACGTCCAACAGCAGCTCCAGCTCCGCCCGCATCACCTGTTGATGGCAGATTGATCCATCACACACTGTTCATCTGCAAAATTCACTGTCGTCTGCAAATGGATCAATCTGCCATCTGCCAATTACGGACATTGCTGCCTCCAGCAGAGTTGGCCTCCGGTAGAAGGCCAATGGAAGGCCATGATGTCTGCTGCTGAGTGTCCGCCTTGACCGTTCTCTGCATGCGTGCGCTGCAGGCGCACCTTCTGAGAGGCGCGGCGGATGAGGGGTGTTGCGTCGGCCTCCAGCTTGGTGGTCTCAATGTCCATGACGGACAGCGCGCCGTCCAGCGCCGCCTCCAGGCACCGCAGCTCGTACGGCAGGTCCGTGTCGAAGTGCGGCTGCCGCACCATGCTGCGCATTCAAGGGGCGCCACGTGTGCAACTGCTTTCTGGGTGCATCAATGCGCTGTGATGGAGCAACCTTTGGAACCTGCCCGGCGGGGTTTCTCAGCTTGCGATGTCTGTTGGTGACTGCAGGGGAGTGCAAGGAGGCACTATCTTCACGACGGTCGTGCGCCAAGGCGCACCTGTCGTGCTCAGGGCCGTCGTTGTTGCCATGCGGGCGCACGCGGCGCACCAGGTGCTTCACGAAAGGCGCTTGCGGCTTTGCCGGGCTGCCGGCCAGCAGCGACTGGCCCGGCACCGGCACGCTCAGCACGAACGCCTGCAATGGCAGGCGGCGGCGGCGGCCGCTGAGATCATATGTATGTTTCATGGGCCTTGCCACAACTGTGGCATTTGCAGCTCGCACAGAGCACCGCTGCTGGCGGAGCCGAATTGCTGGGCTCAAGGCCGCTCGCGCACTCACCTTGTTGTGGGTGATGATCATGCGGATGCTCTCGAAGTTCACGATGATGGCCTTGGCGCGCACAAACAGCGACAGCGGGTAGGGGACCCGCAGGGAAGGATCCAGCATCCTGTGGTTCAGCAATATCACGCGCTCAAACCTTTGCTGATCGGACGCATGATAAGGAACATGCGTGGCAAGCCGGCTCCAGAAGCTGCGCCTCGTGCACTCAAGCACAATCTGCAGACTCGCACCTCAGGTCTCTGAAAGGTATGTTGAGCTCCTTCACCAAACGCTGCCTGTCCGCCTGCGCGGACGGATTGACGCCACACCCTCGTCAGAAGCTCAGAAATCTCGTCGTCTTGATCAACAGATATGGATACTTCATTCCAACGTGACATCGCGCGAGCTTGTTTCAATCTACCCACCTGGACCGTCGTCACGTTGCCCAGCGAATCCACCTTCAGCCACGGCTCCTGCGCCTGAAACCCGATGGTATGGCCAATGCCGCTGGACACCATCGATGGCTGGCGTAGCGAGCCTGCATACAGCACTTGGCATTCATCATACACAGACCTTGAGGTGCTGTGGCCAGCATGTGTGCGATGCCGGCACTCAGGTCACCTGCGTGCAGCGGCTCGTACATGCCCCTCCACTCGTTTCCGTGCATCCTGTTCCCTGTATGGTCTAGGCCAACGGATACCAGCAGGCACTGCACATCAGCCGATAGAGACCAGCAGGACTGTAGCCTTCAGACGGGAGCTCGAACGTCGACCGGTGATTTGAAAGATACGTTCAATGCTGCGGTTCAATCACGCGGATCTGCAGCTGCCAGTCATTCAAGAGCGCATGAAAACCGCTGAGCAAGTGTCAAGATCTGGCACTGATGTCGTAAGCGGGTTGCAATACAGTACAGCTCGCCTTCCGCTTGAGTGCGATCAGGTACCCGGCGGAACCATCGGCGGCGAAACGTGCACAATCATGCGGGGGACTTTCCACGGTCGCGGCCTGGTGTGAGTGACCCGAAATTGCATTGCTACACACTTCGTCCACGATGAAGACATCGTTAGCGTGCTGCAAGCTCTTCAGTGACGAGTGCCTTCTCGTCCTATCAGCACTCGCCCAACTCCTCATCAATTTGAGAGCAAGTATCCGAGCCTAATCGTCGGTAAATAGAAAGTGTGACACTAATCACGTTTCAGCGGTTGACGGCGGGGGTGGACGAGCCAACAGGGACTCCAGCACCTCTCTGAATTTAGCTAACCCCCGGGGCAGTTGACCGATGTTTTGGCGAATGTTGCCCGCGACGGGAC
>JAABUM010004028.1_pt1 | contig 17114 bp, 11 predicted proteins | sample 5559161 | NCBI WGS metagenome assembly JAABUM01 (sample SAMN10711868, study PRJNA513369) | rock metagenome | isolation source: Antarctica rocks | place: Antarctica: Victoria Land, Siegfried Peak nord | reverse complement strand
TGACCCGCAACAGCCACTTCGCGTTCGTGACGAACACCAACGACGACTCGGTGTCGATCCTGGACCTGACCCGGCTGGTGCCCACTGAGGTACGCCGGATCTCGGTGCACCTGCTGCCCGGTGAGGCGAACGGCTCGGCGCCGAACGGCATCACCATCGACAGCGCCCAGAGCTTGGTGTACGTCGCCGACGCTGGGGACAACGCGGTCGCCGTGCTCGGCGCCGCCATCCCGGCCGGCCCGTCGCGGTGGGACCCGGCGCAGTTCCGGGCGCTGGGCTTCATCCCGGCCGGGAACTACCCGACGGCGGTGTCGGTCGTGCCTCGCTCCGGCGATCTGCTGACCAGCAGCGCGAAGGGCTACGGCGGCGTGCCGGTCACCCGCACAAGCCAGTACGACGGGAACGACATCGTCGGGCTGCTCAGCCGGGTGGCGCGGCCCACCACCAGCGGGCTCGCCGCGTACACCCAGCAGTCCCGCGACCAGCTGCTGTTCGCCACCAAGGCGAACAGCCGCCGCCCGGCCGGCAGCCCGGTGCCGGCCGCCCTCGGTGGCACCAGCCCGATCAAGCACGTCGTGATGATCGTGCGGGAGAACCGGACCTTCGACCAGGAGTTCGGAGACCTGCGCTCGCTGGGCCGCACGAACGCCGACGTGGAGCCGGCGTTCACCCAGTTCGGCCGCCGCAATACCAGCGGCCAGACGGTCACCCCCAACATCCACAACCTGGCCGACCGGTACGCGCTGAGCCAGAACTTCTACTCCGACGGCGAGGCCAGCATCCAGGGCCACCACTGGACCGCCGAGGGCACCTCCACGGACTACACCGAGAAGTCCTGGGTGCACTACTACTCCGCGCGCAACCACCCCTTCGACCCGACGGCGCCGATCGTCTACCCCCGGTGCGGCGCGATCTTCCAGCAGCTCGCCGCGCAGGGCAAGACGTTCCGGGACTTCGGTGAACTCGTCGGCCAGGCCACCAGCCAGGCTCCCTCGACGCCGTCACCGGGCGCGGCCTGCGCCGTCCCGGGCGGGACGAACGACCCGAAGGTCGCCGCCAACACCGCGCCGGCCTATCCGAACAACCTGTTCCTGACCTCGGTCAAGGACACCGACCGGCTGACGGAGTTCAAGACCGAGTACGCCCCGCTGGTCGCCACCAACACTGTCCCGCAGCTCAGCTACCTGCTGATGGGCAACGACCACACCGACGGCGCCACCCCAGGCAAGACGACCCCGCAGGGCCTGGTCGCCACCAACGACGAGGCGGTCGGCGGCGTCATTGACTACCTCAGCCACACCCCGCAGTGGTCCTCCACCGCGGTGTTCGTGATGGAAGACGACAGCCAGGACGGCCTGGACCACCGCGACGGGCACCGCAACATCTTCCTGCTCGCCTCCCCGTACGCCGCGAAGGCCAAGCTGTCGGGCGTGCACATCTCCCAGGCCGGGGTGCTGCACACCATCGAGCTGATCCTGGGCCTGCGACCGCTGTCGACCTACACCCAGTACGCGCCGGTGCCCTACGACATGTTCACCTCCCACCCGGACAGCAGCCCGTACAGGGCGGAGAAGCCGACCTATCCTGAGGACGCCAAGAACCCGGCGGCGGCGGCGGGCTCGGCGGCCTCGGTCCCGGTCAACACCTCCTCGGTCGACGTGGCCGGTCCGGTGCTGGAGGCGCAGCTGTGGCAGTCCACCCACCCCGGGGCGCCGATGCCGGCGGCGCTGGTGCGTGAGGTCCGGTCCCGCGGCGGTATCAACGACCGGGCCGCCCAGGCCTGGGCCGCGGGTCGCAGCTGCGGGTGCGCGCCGCTGCAACCCGGTCTGGCCGCGCCGCCGGGGTCCGCCGACGCCGACGGGTGAGCCGACATGCCGCTCCACCCGCCCCACCCACCGACCAGGAGGACCTTCGATGATCCGTCGCCCACGCTTGCTGTCCGCCGCCGCCGCGGTCGGTGCCTTGGCGGTCGCCGTACCCGCCTACGCCTGCCCGCCGGTCGCCAAGCCCGCTTCCCCTGGGCACGTGTTCGTCATCAACTTGGAGAACAAGGGGTACGCGGCGACGTTCGGGCCCGGCTCGAAGGCTCCGTACCTGTCCCAGACCCTGCGCGCCCAGGGGGTGTTGCTCGAGCAGTACCACGGCACCGCGCACAACAGCCTGCCGAACTACCTGGCGCAGATCTCCGGGCAGGGACCCGATCCGGAGCAGCAGGCCGACTGCCAGGTCTACTCCTCGTTCCTGCAGGCGGGCACGGCTTCCTACCAGCAGGCCGCCGGGCGCGGCTGCGTCTACCCGGCGTCGGTCCCGACCTTGCCTGGACAGCTCACCGCCAAGGGGCTGAGCTGGAAGGGCTACATGGAGGACATGGGCGCGGACCCCACCCGCGAGGCGGCTACCTGCGGGCACCCGGGGATCAACACCCGGGACAACACCCAGCAGGCGAGCGTCAAGGACCAGTACGCCGCCCGGCACAACCCCTTCGTCTACTTCAGCTCTATCACCGGCTCGCCGGCCTGCGCGAAGCGGGACGTCAACCTCAGCAAACTCACCGGTGACTTGAAGACGGTGGCCACGACCCCGAACCTGGCCTACATCACCCCGAACCTGTGCCACGACGGCCACGACACCCCCTGCGTCGACGGCGCACCCGGCGGCCTGAGGAGCGCCGACGCGTTCCTGCGCACCTGGGTCCCGCGGATCCTGGCGTCCCCGGCCTACCGCCAGGACGGGCTGCTTGTGGTCACCTTCGACGAGTCCGACAGCCCGCAGTCCGACGCCACCGCCTCCGGCGGGGAGATGCCCGGCCCGAACTCCCCACTGCCCGGCATCGTCGGGCCCGGCGGGGGCCGGGTCGGGGCCGTCGTGCTGTCCCGGCACACCACGCCCGGCACGACCTCCGCGGTCGGCTACAACCACTACTCGCTACTCGCCAGCATCGAGGACGCCTTCAAGCTGCCCCACCTCGGCTTCGCCGCACAGACCGGACTGCCCCGGTTCGGCCGGGACGTGTACTCCGCCAGATAGCCGGACCGGCGGCCCGGCTATCGGCTGGGGTGTTCTCCGGTGCCGGGCAACGTCGCAGTGTGCTCGGCGGCGACGGCCTGCAGCGCACCGAGGTCCAGACCCAGCAAGGCGAGGATGGTCGGCGCGATCTGGGTGGTCTCGACCGGACCGCGCTGGGTGTCGTGGCGGATCCGCTGACCGGGACGTCCCGTTGGTCGTGTCCGGCCTACTGCGGGTCGCCGCCGCGGCGCTCGGCGATCTTCTTGGTCTTGCCCGTGTAGACCACCCCGTCCTGGACGACGGGCTGTGTCACTTCCTGGACAGGTTCAGCCAAGGTCGGCTGGGGACAGCCCTAGCCCAGCGTCACCGAGCGGCGGCGCTGCCTTTTGCCCTGGAGGTCTGGAGGTTGCTATGTCCACCCATCCTATGATCCGGACCCTGCACAACGTCGGGTCGGCGGCTTGGACGGGTGGGTCGTTCATGGGCGCGATCGGCCTGAACGGCGCGGCGTCAGCCCTGGATGACCCGGCCCAGCGGTCGAAGGCGGCAACGGCTGGGTGGAGCCGGTGGGCGCCGGGTCAGGGTGCGTACTCGGTCGACGGTTCGGTGGCGTAGCGGGCCATCAGCTCGCCGATGGCGCTGCTTGTCGGGGGGCCGGCGGCGGCGGCGGCGCGCAGGTCGCGGAAGTACTGCACGTAGAGGTCCGGGGTGAAGACGCTGAGCAGGACCGCGGGCTCGTCGCCGGGGTTGGCGAAGGTGTGCGGGGCGCCGGTGGGCACCATGACCAGCGTTCCGGGACCGGCGTCGTGGTCCTGGTCGCCGATGGTGAAGCGCAACGTTCCCGACACGACGTAGAACCCTTCGTCGTGCTGGGCGTGACGGTGCTGAGGCGGCCCGGCGGTGTGCGGGGCGAGCGTGCTTTCTGCCATGCCTATCCGGTGCTGGGTGGTGCGGCCGTCTTCCAGGATGCGCATCAGGACGGCCGGTCCCAAGGTGATGGCTTCCCCCTCGCCCGGACGAATGATGGACACCTTCACCATGACAGTCTCCTTAGCTGTGTTGGTTGTCGACGCGCGTTCGAGGCGATGGGCGCGCACGTCTTGCGGTCCCGCAGTTCTCTGGCTGGAACAGAACCGTCGACCTTCATGAAGGATCGCTTGCGGCGCTCCGCGAGCCCTCGCTCATGTACCCATGGATAGTTTCCATGGCCAGGGATGCCTTGGCGTATCCGAGGTAGATGGCCAGCAGCGCCATGAGTGCCGCGAGCGCGTCCTGGTCGAGGCCGTTCTGCAGGCCCAGCCGCAGGTGGGCGGCGAGGCGATCCCCGGCCACGCCCTGGGCGGCCAGGGCGGTGATGATGGTGATGCTGCGTTCGCGTCCGGTGAGCGCGGGGCTCGACCAGCCGGCTCCGCCGGCGGCCTGCAGCGCCTCCTCGGCGAACACCGGACCGACGCGCGCAACCAGGGCCGCCGGCACCTCCTGCTCGGGCACGGCGAAGATCTTGGCGTAGGCCGAGACGCCGTTCTCTCGCCTGCTCCTGGCCCGGGTGCCGGGCGGGTCACTCATCGCGGTGCCCGGCCGTTGGCCGTGTCCGCCGGGCACGGCGGCCGCTGCGACGGTCACGACACGTGCTCGGTGCACAAGCAGCTGACCCCGGGCCGGATCCATTCCCGGCCTTCCCACTGCGGGTGCCGCTCGATCATCAGCGCCGTGACCTCATCGACGATCGTCGCCTCGCTCATGGCCGAGTCCCGGCGCAGCCACGTCTCGTCACGCAGCAGCTCGAGGTAGTCACCGACATCGGCCAGCCGTTGCGCCCCGCCGACGTCACCATGCCCGGGGACTACGACCTTCGGGCCGGCGGCGACCAAGCGCTTGATCACCTCGATCCAGCGGACACCGGACACGTCGGTGTCGTACGGCGGGAACCACGGGAAGATCGAGAACTGCCCGGTCTCGACCAGGTCGCCGGTGAACAGGACCCCGGCGTCAGGGACCGTCACCACCTGATCGCCCTTGGTGTGCGCTTGCCCGGTGGGCCGTAGCTGCACGGTCCGGCCACCCAGGTCCAAGTCGTAGGAGTCGTCGTAGACGACATCAGGGGTGGCGAGTTCGACACCGTCGAGCTCCCGGGCGACGGCTCCACCGAACGTCCTGAACTGCTCGAGGTACCCGGGGCCCCGTGCGGCCAGGTCCTCGGCCTGCACCCGGTTGATCAGGAATGTCGCCTCCCCGGCGAACACCTGCGCACCGAATGCATGCTCCGGATGGAAGTGCGTCGTGGTCAGGTACAAACGCCGGCCGTGGGCGTAGTCGGCCGCAAGCTTGAGCACCTTGTCGGCGTTGCCCGGGCCCATGCCGGTCTCGACGACCAGCACCGAGTGCGTGCCACCGACAAGACCGATATTGGGCACCAGCGGCACGCGCCGGTCCGGGATGACCACGAGGTCACGAGCGAGTTCCTGCACCCCCGCTACCTCCACCACGGGATCGGGATAAGGGTAGGGGTCGGTAGTTTCGGCCATAAGCGCTGAACTCCTTCAGAGCGGCGATCGCCACCCGGTCTGCCTGCGGCTTGCGGACACTCGCAGTGCATCCCCGGTCCGCGCACCGCGTCCAAGACCAATGTCGAAGCGCTGATACCGCCCGAGTATCGTCGCAGGCACATGGACCTACGTGCACTGCGCTACTTCGTGGCCGTCGCCGAGGAACGCCACTTTCGGCGGGCCGCCGACCGGCTGCACATGACCCAGCCACCGCTGAGCCGCGCCGTCAAAGACCTGGAAGTTGACCTGGGCACGGTCCTGCTGAACAGGTCATCAACAGGAGTTACGCTCACCGCCGCCGGAACCGAGCTCTACAACCAAGCCCGCGCGCTGCTGGAACATGCTGAGCAGCTACGCACCCGGGTCACCGCCGCCGCCGGCACCGCCACCATCACCGTCGGGACCCTTGTCGACAGCGTCGAGGAGGCCGGCACCCGCCTCGCCGTGGCCTTCCGCCAGCGTCACCCTGGCGTGGACGTCCTGATCCGGGAAGCGGACTTCACCGACCCGACCACCGGCCTGCGGGCTGGGCTGGCCGATGTCGCGCTCACCCGGACACCCTTCGACGACACCGGCATCAGCACCCGCGCCCTGCGCTGCGACCCCGTCGGGGTGGTCCTGCGCGCCGACGACCCGCTCGCCCAGCAGGCAACCCTGAGCCTGGCCGACCTCGACGAGCGCCAGTGGTGCCAGCTACCCGACGGAACCGACCCGCTCTGGCGCGCCTACTGGAACGGCGCCACCCCTACCGGCCGGCTCCGGCACGGCCCCGTTGTCCGCACCGTGCGCGAGTGCCTACAGGCCATCCTGTGGAACGGCACGATCGGGCTCACGCCCCTCACCCACGCAGTCCCCGCGGGGCTCGCCTACGTGCCGCTGGCGGACATGCCGCCCAGCCAGCTAGTCATCGCCTGGAACACCACCAACACCAACCCGCTCATCCGCTCATTCACCCACATAGCCGCATCCGCCTACCGCTCGAACGCTGCCGCGGACCTCGCGCCCTAACCAGACGACCTGCGGTGCCGTCCCTCAGCCCACACCGCCGAACCGGATTCTGACCGGCGGCGCGCTCACGGACCGGCCTCTCAGGGTCGCCTCAGTGTCCGCGGTGCACGCTACGGGCTCGGCCACGGCGACGAGGGGACAGCGATGATCGAGGCGATCGGCCTGACCAAGACCTACGGCAACAAGCGGGCCGTGGACGACCTCAGCTTCCTCGTCCGCCCCGGGATCGTGACGGGTTTCCTCGGGCCGAACGGCGCCGGCAAGTCCACCACAATGCGGATGGTGGTCGGACTGGACGCCCCGACCTCGGGCAGCGTCACGGTCGGCGGCCGGCGCTACGCCCAGCACATCGCACCGCTGCACGAGGTCGGAACGCTGCTGGAGGCCCGCGCCGTGCACACGAGCCGGTCGGCCTACAACCACCTGCGGGCGCTGGCCGCGACGCACGGCATCGGCCGCAGCCGCGTCGACCAGGTCATCGAGCTGGTGGGGCTGCGGGAGGTCGCGCGCCAGCGGGCCGGCGGCTTCTCACTCGGGATGGGGCAGCGCCTTGGCATCGCCTCCGCCCTGCTTGGCGACCCCGCCGTCATCATGCTGGACGAGCCCGTCAACGGCCTGGACCCGGAGGGCGTGCGGTGGGTCCGGGACCTGCTGCGCAGCTTGGCCGCGGAGGGCCGAACGGTCTTCGTCTCCAGCCACCTCATGAGCGAGGTGGCCCTGACGGCTGAGCACCTCATCGTCGTCGGCCGCGGCAAGCTGCTCGCGGACGTCAGCGTGGAGGGCTTCATCGCGGCCAACTCCAGCGCGAGTGTGCGGCTGCGCAGCCCCGGCGCCAGGCAACTGCGCTCGGTGCTTGCGCAGCCGGACGTGACCATCACCGGGGACGCGGACGTGCTCGAGGTCCACGGCCTGACGTGCGCGCAGATCGGGGACGCAGCGGCCCGGGCTGGCATCGCCCTGCACGAGCTCACGCCGCTGCAGGCCTCGCTGGAGGAGGCGTTCATGGCTATGACGGCCGACAGCGTCGAGTACCACGCCACACCCGCCACCGCGCTCCCCGACCGTCAGGACGCCGCATGAGCACCACGACCCAGACCCGCTCGACGGCTCAGCGGACCGTGCCGGGCACCGGCCCGACGTACGCCCGGGTGGTCCGCTCGGAGCTGGTGAAGATGCGCACGCTGCGCTCGACCTGGCTGACGCTGCTGGCCGCGGTGGTGGGGCTGGCCGGCCTCGGGTTGGTCATCTCCGCGGTCACCAACGCCCATTTCAGCCAGATGCCCGCGGACGAGATCGCGCGCTTCGACCCGGTCGGCCGCAGCCTGGGCGGGGTCAACATCGCCCAGCTAGCCGTCGGCGTGCTGGGGGTGCTGCTGATCAGCGGGGAGTACGGCACCGGGATGGTCCGCTCCACCTTCGCCGCCGTCCCCAAGCGCCTGCCGGTGCTGTGGGCCAAGGCCAGCCTGTACGCCGTGGTGGTACTGCTGTTCCTCACGCCCGCGTCGTTCGTGGCGTTTCTTGGCGGCCAGCAGCTGCTCGGCACGCACGGGACCACGCTGTCCTCACCGCACGCCGTGCGGGCGGTGATCGGGGTCGCGCTCTACCTCACCGTCGTCGGCGTGCTGGCCGTCGCGATCGGGTTCATCGTGCGCAGCACCGCGGGCGGGATCGCCGCGCTGTTCGGGCTCCTGCTGGTGCTGCCCGGCCTCGGCAACCTGCTCTCGACCCACCTACAGCAGCAACTACTGCCCTACCTGCCCAGCAACGCCGGCTCGGCGCTGTTCACCCTGCACCCGGAGAACCCCGGCACCCTCGCCCCGTGGACGGGCTTCGCCGTGCTGTGCGGCTGGGCCGCGGTCGCGCTGGTCGTGGCCGCCATCGAGCTGCGCCGCCGGGACGTCTGAGCTGCTCGATGCTCGGTGTAGCCGGCCGGATCCGGCAGCAGCCCGCTCACGCCCCCCTACCGGTCTTGCCGGAACTCGGCCGGCCGGTCATGGCGGCGGCCCGGGCTGCACGACGCCCCGCCTGGCCTGGCTGTCCCACACCAGCCGGGAGCTGATCTGGTCGGCGACACGGACCTGCAGCAACGCTCCAGCCCCCGCGCCGGGCGAAGCCCTGCTCCTGGCCCGGCCCAGCGCGGTCGTCGCCGCCTGCTGGCTGGTGTGGCCGCTGAGGACCGCCACCGGCCCGCGCTCGGGATCGGCCGGGTCGGCCTGCACCACAAACCAACGCGACCGGCCCCGTGAACGCACCACCACCGGTGCCGCGCCGGCCGGTGCCGGCACCTGCGTCGCTACCGGTGCCGGTGCGTCTCCCGCCGTCTCCGTCGTCGTGGCCATCGGCTCTGCCGGGCGGCTCGGTGCTGGCGTCGCTGTGGCTGGGTGCGCTGGCGTCGTGGTCTTGCCCAGCGCCCGGTAGATCGAGGTGCGGCTCACCCCCAGCACCGCGCCGATCTGCTCGACCGTCAGCTCCCGCGCGTCGTACATCGTGCGGGCCTGCCGCACCTGCTCCGCGGTCAGCTTGGACGGCCGGCCCCCGACCCGCCCCCGGGCCCGCGCCGCGGTCAGCCCGGCTACCGTCCGGTCCCGGATGATCTCCCGCTCGAACTGGGCCAGCGCCCCGAACAGGTGGAACACCAGCCGCCCTCCAGCGGTAGTCGTGTCGATGTTCTCCCGCAGCGACCGGAACCCCACCTCCCGCTCGTCCAGCCCGGTCACCACCTCGATCAGGTGCCGCAACGACCGGCCCAGCCGGTCCAGCCGCCACACCACCAAGGTGTCCCCCGGCCGCAACTGCTCCAGGACCCCGTCCAGCTGCGGCCGCCGGTCCAACGCCCCCGAAGCGTGGTCGGTCCAAACCCGCCAGCAGCCAGCTGCGGTCAGCTCGTCGACCTGCAGGTCCGGGTTCTGCTCAGTCGTCGACACCCGCGCGTACCCAAGCAGGTGCGCCATGCCCGAACGGTACCGCAAACGTCGCCGCGGCGGAGTCGCGGTACGTAGGTTCCGGACACCAGTTGCGCGATTCGGCCGGTCCCCCAGCACGCTCACAAACAGGCCGCATCAAGTCGGTCGGCGTCACTAGGCCGGACTGGCCCACAAACGAGCGATTGCGCAACGTCCTCGTGGCGCGCGTAACTGGTGTGTTGCTCGGGCGGCTGACGCCTGCGGAGCTGGGCCGGCCGCTTTTTAGTGTGCCCGGACACGGTCCGTGAGCACGCGCATGTGCTGCGGCCTGCCTTTTCCCACTCGTGCAGGCAACCATCGCTAGCCTGCCAGCATGCCTGACATTTTGCTCTCGCGCGGCGCGGAATGGCGGAAGTGGGATCTTCATGTCCACACCCCCGACTCCATCGAAGAACGATACAGGGGCGTGCAAGACCCATGGGACAGGTTCCTGAGCGAGCTACAGGCGCTACCGCCTGAGTTCGCCGTACTAGGAATCAACGACTATTGGTTCCTCGACGGCTACAAAAGAGTCTTGCAGGAGCGCGCGTCCGGCCGCTTAGCCAACCTCGAACGGGTCTTCCCCGTCGTCGAAATGCGCCTTGATCAGTTTGGGGGTTCGGGCTCTCGGTTAAGCCGGGCGAATATGCACGTCATCTTCGACGACACATTGGGTCCAGAGCTGATTGAACAGCAGTTCCTGACAGCCATGGTGCCAAGGTTTCGCCTTGACGCGTCGATAGAGGGGGCCACCTGGTCGGGCGTCGTCAACCGAGATGCGCTCGCGGACCTCGGCGCGAGCGTGAAGGCGTCAGTGCCTGAGTCCGTGCGCCGGGATCGCGGTAGCGATCTCAAGGAGGGCTTCAGCAACCTTGTCGTCTCCCTCGACTCGGTGCAGGAAGCCCTCAGTAAGCCATACTTCAGGAACAGGGCCGTGCTGGCCCTTGGTAAGACGGAGTGGGCGGACATAGCTTGGACTGACGGCTCTATAGCTTCTAAGAAGCACCTCATCAACTCCGTTGATCTGCTCTTCACCGCTTTTGACGACGCCAGTACATGGGGGCGGCAGCGGGAGCGATTGCGCGATCAGGGTGTTCCGGACTGCCTCATCGACTGCAGCGACGCCCACACTTGGAGTGATAGTTCGCAGAAAGACCGGTTGGGAAACTGTGCGACGTGGATGCGCGCGGCGACATCCTTCCCGGGCTTGCTGCACGCCCTATCGGAGTTCAACTCGCGGGTCATCGTCGGGGCAGAGCCGCCGGACCTGGCTCGCAGGCGCCGGGCCCCTGAGAAGATTATCCAGTCAGTCCAGCTGCTTTCAGCAGAAGCGCCTGTGGCTGACCTCTTCGATTACACACTACCGTTGAATCAAGGGCTAGTAGCGATCATAGGAAACAAGGGGCAGGGAAAGTCCGCCCTTCTGGACTGCATTGGCCGAGGAGGGAACAGTTCTCGCGACGAGGACTTTGCCTTTCTAAACAGCACGCGATTCTTGGCTCGAAGTAACCCGCTTCGCGACAAGTTCAAAGTGCGGCTGCAGTGGCTGGACGGCACAACACGAGAGGTGGGGCTGCACGAGTCATACGACCGATCGAGCCTTGAGCGGCTCGAGTACCTGCCGCAGAAGTTGATCGAGCGCATCTGCTCGAGCGATCCACATTCGGCTGAGCGCGGGGCCTTCGAAGAAGAGCTAACACGCGTCCTCTTTCATCACATCCGCCCCGAAGAGCGCGCCGGACAGACGAACTTCCAAGATCTCCTGGTGCTGCAAACGAACGCGGTCGAGGTGCAGCTCCGTGACGCTCGGTCAAGGCTCACCGGATTGTGCGTTGGCTACGTCACCCTTCACACAACGGCCGCGCGGCTCGTACTTTCAGACTTGCTTGTCCTGCAAGAGGACCTGCGCGCCGCGCGCAACGAAGCAGAGCAGGAGCTTGAATCGGCCCGAGCTCGTCTCAATCAAGTAACACAGGAGAGCGGGGGGACCCCGGAGCTGGCAGCTGACCGCGCACGGCTGGACCAAGTATCGATTGAGATAACTGAGCTCGAGCAGGAGAACCAGCAAGACAGCGCTTCGGCTGCTGCCCTTGCCCGTCGGCTCTCGGACGTCAAGGCGGTAGAAACAGAGCTTGAGACACTTGTGGTCCGCGCCCGGGCGCTTGACGACCGGCTGCGAGACCTCTTGGGCCGTCCAGCCGGCGCCCCTCCGCTGGCTGTCTTGAGCGTCGACACAGGAGCGTTGCTGGCGCAAGAGAGCGCGTTGGAGCACAGCCGAATAGAGCTCATCGCGGCCATCCGGCTCCGTGAGGGCCGCCTCACGGAGCTTGGCGCGTTTAAGAGCCTCCTGGAGGCCCGCCTCGCTTCGGTTGACGCTGCTCGAGACGCAGCCCGTCGGGAAGTTGAGCAACTTTCAAGCCGAGCTTCTGCCATCAACGGAGCCCCGGACGAACCGGGGACCCTGCTCAAGCTTGAACTTGAGGTTGCGGAGGCGCAGGCGCTGCCGGAGCGGACCGCTGCGGCCCGGCGGGCCCTTTTGGACGGGGCGCGGGAAGTGCACGGCCTCTTGACACGCAAATTGACCGTTGTTGAGGACCTCTATCGCCCGGCCGCACACTTCGTCAACTCTAATGAGTTGGCGAGAGACACAGGACTCGCCTTCGTGGCGGGGCTGGAGGTCGGCCGTGAATGGATTCGCTTCCAAGAAGAGCTGGACTCACGAAAGACGGGCGAGTTGGTCCAGTACTTGGAGGATCAGGGTACGAGCCTCACGCCGGGCAGCGTTGACACGGTCGTGGACATGCTCGACGAAGTCCTCGAGCGCCTCCTGCACCAGCGTGGAAGCAACACCGGGGCAGCGCGATTCATGGGCGACTCCTTTCGCGGCTACACCGACGGCTCGGTTTTCCTCGCTGACCTACTTGGGTTGTCGTGGATCCAGGGTCGCTTCAGCCTTACCGGTGGGGGGCAGCCACTCGACCAGTTGAGTCCGGGCGAGCGGGGACTTGTTCTCCTTCTGTTCTACCTCGTGGTCGATCGCGAGGACACGCCGCTCCTGCTAGACCAGCCTGAAGAGAACCTCGACAACGCTGCTGTGCGGCGCGTTCTGGTTCCGGCCATGTGCGACGCCCGGCAGCGCCGTCAGGTGATTGTTGTGACGCATAATGCGAACCTTGCTGTAGTAGGTGACGCCGATCAGATCGTGCACTGCGCGCACGTTGACGGCCGCTTCCGAGTAGAGGCCGGGTCACTTGCCCATGCTGCGGCGGGGAACTACAGCATTGATGTTCTTGAGGGAGCGCGACCAGCATTTGACAACCGCAGGCTCAAGTACGACCGCGTCGTCCCTCCTGCTTAGCCCCGCTTGTCTCGGCTGGTGCTGTCTCCGGTGCAACAAGACGCGTCCGTGGGGCCGTTCTAGCCGCCAGACTGTCCCACAAACTGTCCAAGCCGAACAGGAGCGTCGTAGCGTCTCCCATGATCGTGACTCCGAAGTGGCTGACTTCGAGATCCACCGCCCCGCGAAGCCACAAGCCCTACGCCCTCACGACGCGCCGATCACGCTCCACCGCGAAGAACCTCTCAACTCAGGAGCTTCAGTGACCAACGTCGGGACTGAAACAGTCACTGCCACCACGACTGCGGTCCTACGGCTGTTTGACCCTGATTCAAAGCTCCGCGAGATAACAACTCTGGCCACATTCCTCAACGACATACAAGAAATCTATGGCTTCTACATAAGCTTCGTGAGTCCAAACCTTGAATCAACCGCCCCCTCTCGAAAGTTGCGGTACGAGGACGCTGCCCTGGCCCTGACCGACCAGACCTGGCGGGCGCGGGTGCTTGAAGCGCTGGCGCCGCACCTGTCGGCCGAGCAGCGGACGACCGCACTCGACGTGACCCTGGCCCTGACCGACCAGACCTGGCGGGCGCGGGTACTGGCTGCGCTGGCGCCGCACCTGTCGGCCGAACAGCGAACGACCGCACTCCACGCAACCCTGGCCCTGAGCGACCAGACCCAACAGGCGCAGGTGCTCGCTGCGCTGGCGCCGCACCTGTCGGCCGAACAACGGACGACCGCACTCCACGCAACCCTGGCCCTGAGCGACCAGACCCTACAGGCGCAGGTGCTCGCTGCGCTGGCGCCGCACCTGTCGGTCGAACAACGGACGACCGCACTCCACGCAACCCTGACTCTGACCGACCAGACCTCGCGGATGCAGGTGCTAACTGCGCTGGCGCCGCACCTGTCCGCCGAACAGCTGACGACCGCACTCCACGCGGCCCTGGACCTGACCGACCAGACCTCGCGGACGCGGGCGCTGGCCGCGCTGGCACCGCACCTGTCCGCCGAACAGCTGACGACCGCACTCGACGCGGCCCTGGACCTGACCGACCAGACCCAGCGGACGTGGGCGCTGGCCGCGCTGGCACCGCACCTGTCCGCCGAGCAGCGGACGACCGCACTCGACGCGACCCTGGACCTGACCGACCAGACCCAGCAGGCGCAGGCGCTAGCTGCGCTGGCGCCGCACCTGTCCGCCGAGCAGCTGACGACCGCACTCGACGCAACCCTGCACCTGACCGACCAGACCCCGCGGCCGTGGGTGCTTGAAGCGCTGGCGCGGCACCTGGCCGCCGAACAGCTGACGACCGCATTCGACGAGACCCTGCACCTGACCGACCAGACCCAGCAGGCGCAGGCGCTTGAAGCGCTGGCGCCGCACCTGTCCGCCGAGCAGCTGACGACCGCACTCGACGCGACCCTGCACCTGACCGACCAGACCCAGCAGGCGCAGGCGCTTGAAGCGCTGGCACCGCACCTGTCCGCCGAGCAGCTGACGACCGCACTCGACGCCGCCCTGGACCTGGCCGACCAGACCCAGCAGGCGCAGGCGCTGGCCGCACTGGCGCCGCACCTGGCCGCCGAGCAGCTGACGACCGCACTCGACGCCGCCTTGGACCTGGCCCTGGCCCTGACCGACGAGACCTCGCGGGCGGTGGTGCTGGTTGCGCTGGCACCGCACCTGTCCGCCGAGCAGCGGACGACCGCACTCGACGCGACCCTGGACCTGACCGACCAGACCTCGCGGACGCAGGTGCTGGTTGCGCTGGCACCGCACCTGTCCGCCGAGCAGCGGACGACCGCACTCGACGCGGCCCTGGACCTGACCGACGAGACCTCGCGAACGTGGGTGCTGGCTGCGCTGGCACCGCACCTGTCCGCCGAGCAGCGGACGACCGCACTCGACGCGACCCTGGACCTGACCGACCAGACCCAGCAGGCGCGGGCGCTGGCTGCGCTGGCACCGCACCTGTCCGCCGAACAGCTGACGACCGCACTCGACGCGGCCCTGGCCCTGGCCCTGACCGACCAGACCTCGCGGACGCGGGCGCTGGCTGCGCTGGCGCCGCACCTGTCCGCCGAGCAGCTGACGACCGCACTCCACGCAACCCTGGCCCTGAGCGACCAGACCTCGCGGACGCGGGCGCTGGCTGCGCTGGCGCCGCACCTGGCCGCCGAGCAGCGGACGACCGCACTCGACGCAACCTTGGCCCTGACCGACCAGACCTCGCGGACGCGGGCGCTGGCTGCGCTGATGCCACCCTGGCTTGCGGACATGCCCCTGCCGGCACGTGTGCCCGTCGAGCAGCTCACGCTCATGCTCGAGTCAGCCGTGCTGATGCCCGATGCTGCTCGGCGAACGCAAATGCTGGCTGGGCTAGTGCGCCACTTCCCCGCACAGCAGTTTGAGGCGGCTGTTCTGGACGTGCTTCGCGTCGATGCTGGAGGCCAGTTCCGAGACGCGTCCTTCGAGGACCAAGACCTCGCCGCGACCTCGCCCCCTTCCTGGCTGCCCTTGCTCGTCAGCGACATAACGGTGGGCTCCCTATTGATCGATCTGGTGGAACAGGCGTCGGGCATCGTCGCTACTGGTGGCTTAGTCGGAGCCTCACTCTGGGGTATCGCAAGGGCACTACGAAAAGGGCCAGGACAGATCGCAGAATGGGGTGCCGTCGTGCCGCGGGCTCGGGCTCACCACAAGATTGGGAAGGCCGAGAATGCAGAGGCTGAGGTTCGCCTGCTTGAGGCTCAGGCAGCCGTCGCACGCGTTCGCGCACGCGCTCCGAGGTTAACTGCCACCGTGATCGACGAGGACGGAAACGAGTTGCCTGAGCCGGGCGCTCTGGTTTGATTTGAAACACGGTGTGCCCATCACTTCGTCAACAGCGTTGCTAGATGCTTCCCGCCCCAGAACGACGGAACTCCGACTCTGTACCCACACTGGCACTGCACCCTCCCCTTCGGCTGTCGAGGCCGGAGGGCGAGTGGAAGCCATAGGCCCGTCGGATAATCAGCCGGACAAGGTTGGTTGTTAGGCCTTCCGCCCGAGCATTGTTGATTTCTAGTCGGATGGCGGCCAGGACCCCGTTGCGGTGCTTGCGGATGGTCCTGGCAACCTTAATGAACGGCGCGAGCTAGTAGCGACTGGCTTTGGAGCACCAGCGGTTGAGCAGCTCGACGGTTTCTTCAGGGGTCAGATCGCCGGCGAAGATCGCCCGGAAGGCCTCTTAGGCTGTACGCGCGCTACAGGTCACCGCCGAGATCAGCCTGGACATGACCCGGTTCCTCACCCCCGCCCACCTGACCTCGTGGGCCAAGTTCGCCCCGGGCGTCAACGAGTCCGCTGGCCGCAAGAAGGGCAGCGGCAGCACTGGACACGGCAACCGGTACCTCGCCAGCGTGCTCGTGAAGCAGCGATCTCCGCCTCAAGGACCGACACCTTCCTCGGCGAGCGCTAACGACGGATCGCCCGCCGCCGAGGCAAGAAGCGGGCGCTGGTCGCGGTCGGCCGTTCCATCCTGGTCATCGTCTGGCACCTGCTGTGCGACCCCGACGCCCAGTTCCAAGACCTCAGAGCGAACTTCTACGACACCGGGCTGGACCTCGCACAGGGGGGAGGCCGCCCACGAGCGTCGCGCGTACCTCGCCGGCATGCTCGTGAGGCCACCGCTGCTCCGAATCCGCACCCCGTGCTGCGTGATCTGCCTACGCGTCTCGACCTAGGAGAGGACCGCCTGTCGAACCCAGCAGGAACGGCGCGGGAAGGCATTGGTTGGGACGAGCCCGACACGCGGCTCATTGGATGCCGTTCGCACGCTGCTTCTCAATGAACGTCTTCCCAGTTGTAGGAGTCCCACCCATTGTCTCTCAGGACCTCCCTCAGCGCCGTTCTCCCAGCTTGGATGGCCTCGGACCGCGTGGCGTACCCATACTCGTATTTGGCCGGATGCGAGGACGACGACTCGTCTCGAACAACGTCACCCGCCGGATCCAGCACTCGGTAGCCCCACCGTCGGATCTTATCGCCGTTCGGTTCCCTCCAATCCTCCAGGCGCACCTGCAACCTGAAAGCCGTCGCGTTCTGCTTCTGGATGCGAACCAACGTCTGGACCTGCGCCTCGACGGCGGCTGAGCCGTCAGGGTAAACATTCAGGCCGTTGGCCTGACGCGTGACGTCGGAAGTGTCAAGTGAAGGCGGCGGCGGGTGGGGTCCAGGGGTTGCCGGTGATGGCGTCGCGGAGCGCGGTCATCATGTTGATGTTGTGT
>JAABUM010004025.1_pt1 | contig 17127 bp, 19 predicted proteins | sample 5559161 | NCBI WGS metagenome assembly JAABUM01 (sample SAMN10711868, study PRJNA513369) | rock metagenome | isolation source: Antarctica rocks | place: Antarctica: Victoria Land, Siegfried Peak nord | reverse complement strand
CCAGAGAACGGCCTGCTGCCGCACGCCCCATCGGCTACGCCAGTACGGACGCGGGAAGACAACGAGCGATGCGGCGAGACGGCGACCTTACCACCCTCGCGCCACCCTTTATCAGACAGTTTCTAAGCGTAACGAGCCCCGGTACCAGGTGCTGCTCGGCCAGTTCATGCGGCGCATCGAGATCGAGAACGACTAGCTCGCCGCGGACGCCGTGAGGAGCAGGTGCGTGCCGGAGGGATCGGCGACGAGCGTGTCGCTGCCGCGGTGCTCCACCGGGTGTCCGGTCGCGACGACCATCTCCGCTGGGGTCATCGCCCCCGCCTGCACCAGCCCTCGCCAGGACCCTCTGGCTCTCCTGATCATTTGGTGATTTGGCCCTGAGCGGCCCACAAAGTGGGGAATGATGGCCTGCGAGGGCCCGTCTCGATGCCCCATATCGGCCTCTCGGGCCAAATCCGGGGCGCTCGTCCCTACTTACGAACCGCCTTCACCAATAGCTCGGATGACCCGGAAGTCGTGGCCGGGCGTGTTATCGCTGCGGGCGATTTGCCTGTGCAGCGGGGCATCCCCGGCACGGCTCCTACGTATTGACAAACCTCTATATGTACGGTACGGTAGAGCCATGGAAACAGTGACGCTGCTGACAATCAAGACGCCGACGCAGGCCGAGCGCTGTTGCGACATCGCGTTGCCGCCGACCAACCGGGAGCGGATGGAGATGGTCGCCCGCCGCTTCAAGACCCTAGCCGATCCGACGCGACTCACGATCCTCAACACGCTGGCGAGCAACGGCGAGCCCGTCTGCGCCTGCGACCTCGGCGACGACGTGGACCTGGAGCAGCCGACGGTCGCCCACCACCTCAAGGTCCTGCGCGACGCCGGCCTGGTGCTGACCGAGCGCCGGGGCAAGTGGGCGTACTATTCCCTGCATCCCGAGATGGCGGCCTGGGTCACGGCGACTCTCGCGGGCGTGTAGCATGGCGACGCTGGGCGCGATCGCGGTGCGCGCCGCGCGGCTGGATGATGCTGCCGCGATCGCCGCGATCTACAACCAGGGGATCCGGGGGCGCGGGGCGACCTTCGAGACGGAGGAGCGCACGCCCGCGGAGCGGCGGACCTGGCTCGCCGGGCACGACGCGCACCACCCCTGCCTCGTCGCCACGGCAGGCGAGGGAGACGGCGAGCAGGTTGTCGGCTGGGCCGCGACGAGCGCGTATCGCCCCCGCGACTGCTACCGGGGGATCGCCGAGTTCTCCATCTACGTGCACGAGGACTGGCGCGGCCAAGGGGTGGGCAAGGCGCTTATGGCGACGCTGCTCCCTGCTGCCGAGGCCGCGGGCCTCTGGAAGCTGGTCTCGCGGATCTTCCCCGAGAACGCCGGCAGCCGAGCGCTCTGCGCGAGTGTCGGCTTCCGCGAGGTGGGCGTCTACGAGCGGCACGCCCGGCTCGATGGCGTCTGGAAGGACTGCGTGATCGTGGAACGGCTGTTCCCCGCCAACCTGGCGGACGGCGCGCGGCCCTAGCGCCGCCCCTTTTTTTCGGCGACATATTGACTTGGTTCTATACGTCGTCGGTGGGCCGATTGGACAGGGGGTTAACGCGATGGACATCGCGACGCGACCGACGATCGACAGCGGGTAAGGACCGTCGCCATCGTCGCGAGCACGGCCACCACGACGCCGGATCGTACCGGAGTCCGATACAAGGAGGAGCGGGATATGACCGACATGGGGCGACAGGACAACACGACGAGCGCTTGCAGCTGCGGCGACACCTGCTGCGGCGGCGAGACATCGCTCGCCGAGGTGCGCGCCGAGACGGGGTGCTGCGGCAATACCTGTTGCGGCGAGAACGCAACGACGAGCGCGACGAGCGGACTCGCGATGGCATCGAATCACACGCTCCCGATCGCGATCATCGGGGCCGGGCCGGTGGGGCTGGCGGCGGCGGCGCACGTCCTGGCGCGCGGCGAGACGCCGCTGGTGCTGGAGGCAGGCACAACTGCCGGCGCGAGCATCCGCAAGTGGGGCCACGTGCGGCTCTTCTCGCCCTGGCGCTACGCGATCGATCCAGCCTCGGAGCGGCTGCTGGCGGCGAACGGTTGGACCGCCCCCGATCTCGACGGCTATCCGACCGGCTACGAGCTGGTCGACGGTTACCTCGCGCCATTGGCCGCAACACCGGCCCTGCGGCCGCATATCCGCTACGGCGTGCGCGTGGTCGCGGTGGCCCGGCAGGACTTCGACAAGATGAAGACAGACGGCCGCGAGTCGGCCCCCTTCGTGTTGCACGTTGCGGATGCGACGGGCGGGGAGGACGTGCTGCTGGCGCGCGCGGTCATCGACGCCTCCGGCACCTGGGAGCTGCCGAACCCGCTCGGCGCGAACGGCCTGCCCGCACCGGGCGAGCGCACCGCCGCCCCGTTCATCCACTACGGCATCCCCGACGTGCGCGGCGCGGCGCGGGCCGACTATGCCGGGAAGCGCGTCGTCGTCGTCGGCAGCGGCCACTCCGCCTTCAACGCGGTCCTCGACCTCGCCACGCTGCTCGAGGAGGAGGGCACGGGCTCGCTCACCTGGGCGGTGCGGCGGCGCACGCTCGGCCAGGTCTTCGGCGGCGGCGAGAACGACGCCCTCGAAGAGCGCGGCAGGCTCGGTCAGCGCGTGCGCGAGTTGGTCGAGCGCGGCACGCTGCGCCTCGTCACCGGCTTCAAGACGGCGCGGGTGCTGACCGGTGCGGGCGGGGTGACCCTGGTCGGGGAAGGCGAGACGCTGCCGGCGGCGGATATGATCGTCGCCGCGACCGGCTTCCGGCCCGATCTCGCGATGCTGCGCGAGCTGCGCCTGGACCTCGATGCGGCGGTCGAGAGCCCGACGCTCCTCGCGCCGCTGATCGACCCGAACATCCATAGCTGCGGCACGGTGCGCCCGCACGGCGCGCTCGAGCTCACGCATCCCGAGCCCGACTTCTACATCGCCGGGATGAAGAGCTACGGCCGCGCCCCGACCTTCCTGCTGTTGACCGGCTACGAGCAGGTGCGCTCGATCGTCGCGGCCCTCGCGGGCGACTGGGCGAGCGCCCGCAAGGTCGAGCTGACCCTGCCGGAGACCGGCGTCTGCTCGGGCGGCGGGGGCGCGGACGATAGCTGCTGCGCCGCACCGGCCGCAGAGCCGCGCGGTATCAAGGCATTGCCGTTGCTGGCGGGCGGGAGCACGGCGACGCTGCTGAGCGTCGGCACGGGCACCGGAACGAAGGCCCAAGGCGGCGGTTGCTGTGGCTAAGCGCCGTGGCGGGCCCTTCTACGGCTGGATCATGCTGCCGGCGGTGGCGCTGGCGCAGGTCACCTCCTGGGGGATCCTCTACTACGGCTTCACGGTCTTCCTCGCCCCGATGGGCGCGGAGACGGGCTGGTCGCCGGCGGCGCTGAGCGGGGCCTTCTCGCTCGCGCTCGCCATGTCGGGGCTCGCGGCGGTGCCGGTCGGGCGCTGGCTCGATCGGCACGGCCCGCGCCTGCTGATGACGGCGGGCTCGCTCGCGTCCGCGCTGCTCCTGGTGGCGTGGTCACGGGTGACGAGCCTCGCCGCCTTCTACCTGATCTTCGCGGGGATCGGCATCTGCCTGGCAACCGTCCTCTACGAGCCGGCCTTCTGGCTGGTGGCGACGTGGTTCCGCCGCCGGCGGGGCCGGGCGCTGACCCTGCTCACGTTTATCGGGGGCTTCGCCTCGGTGATCTACGTCCCGCTCATCGCCTGGCTCGTCCGCGCCCGCGGCTGGCGCGAGGCGCTCCTCGTCCTGGCGGCGCTCCTCGCCGTCGGGACGATCCCGATCCACGCGCTCCTGCTGCGCGCCCGCCCCGCCGACCTCGGCCTGGTGCCGGACGGCACGACCGGTGCGACGGCGGACGCGGGCAACGCCGCCGTCCCGGAGCGGAGCACGACCGTGGGCGAGGCGCTGCGCGGCCCGGCCTTCTGGTTCCTGGCGGTCGCCTTCTTCCTGGCCACCCTGGCGACCGGGGCGATCTTCGTCCACCTGATCCCCTACCTCGTCGGCCAGGGCTACGACCCCGCGTTCGCGGCCGGGGCGGTCGGGCTGATCGGCATCATGGGGCTGCCGGGGCGGCTCGTCTTCACCCCGCTCGGCGGCTACCTGCCGCGCCGCTGGGTCACCGCCGGGATCTTCGCCCTCCAGACGGTGGCCCTCGTCGTGCTGCTCACCGTCCACTCGCGGGCGGGCGTCGTCGCCTTCGTCGTCCTCTTCGGGGCCGGCTTCGGGGCGATCACCCCGGCGCGGGCGGCGCTGATCGCCGACTTTTACGGCCCGGCGCACTACGGGCGGATCAGCAGCGTCCTATCGCTCTTCCTCACCGGCAGCCGGGCGCTCGCACCGGTCGGGGCGGGGCTCCTCTACGCGCTGGGCGGCAGCTACGTACCGGCCTTCTGGACGCTGACGGTCGGCTCGGCCCTCGGTACGATCGCGGTCGTGTTCGCCGACCAGCGACCGGGCGCGGCGACAACGGCCGTGCCGAGCAGCGGCAAGCCGTAACCGCGCGAAAAGATGCGCTGGTGCGACGACATGGAGGGAGCGAGCATGGCAGGCGCGAGACCTACCGACCGGCTGCGCATCGGCGCGCTCGCCGCCGAAGCGGGCCTCAACCCGCGGACCCTCCGGTATTACGAGGCGCTCGGGCTACTGCCCGCCCCGTCGCGGTCCGCGGCGGGATACCGCCTGTACGGCGAGGCCGACCGGGCCTGCCTGCGGTTCATCGCCCAGGCGAAGGCGGTCGGGCTGACGCTCGCGGAGATCGGCGAGATCCTCGCCCTCCGCCGCGCGGGCGACACGCCCTGCGCGCATGTGACGGCCCTCGTCGAGCGCAAGCTTGCGGCGGTCGATCGGCAGATCGCGGCCCTTGTCGAGTGGCGGCAGGAACTCGCGGTCCTGCGCGCGTCCGCCGCCGAATCCGGGGCCGCACCGGCGCGGGTGTGCGGCATCCTGGAGCGGCACACGCCGTCCGTCACCAACCGTCCCTGAGCACCGGCCCCCTTGACCTTCCAGCCGACTGGAAGGTGTAGGCTTGCTCCGATGCGGAGGATGGCGGCGGCCGACAGGTGGGAGGTGGGGCGATGCGGGGCGGGCTGGGGCGGCTCGGCGGGGTGGGGCGCGCGTACGCTGAGGTAATCCGCAGCCCCACCTACTTCCCCTTGTGGCTCGGCCAGCTCCTCTCCGGCTTCGGCGACACCCTCCACTACATCGCGCTCGTCGTCCTCGTCCTCCGCCTCACCGGCCAGGGCCTCGCGGTCGTCGGCGTGGTGGCGGCCGAGACCGTGCCGGTGTTGCTGCTCGGCCCGCTCGCCGGCGTCATCGTCGACCGCTTCAGCCGCAAGGCGGTCCTCGTCGGGGCGGACCTGTTCCGGGCCGCGCTGGTCCTGTCGCTGATCTGGCCGCAGGGGGCCTGGCACGCGTACCTGGTCGCGGCGGGGCTGGCAATCGGGAACACCTTCTTCAACCCCGCGGTCCAGGCGGTCATCCCGGCGCTGACGACCGAAGGGCAGCGCCTGGCCGCCAACTCGGTCGCCTGGTCCACCGGTCGCCTGGTGCAGATCGTCGCCTCATCCGTCGCCGGGGGGGTGATCGCCCTGGTCGGCACGGCGCCGGCGTTCGGGCTCAACGCGGCGTCGTTCGTCGCCTCGGCGCTGTGCATCGCGACGCTGCCCATCCCGCGCCATGCCGGGCAGCTCGCGGCCGGGGCCACACAGGGCCTGCGCGGCTATCTCGACGACGCGCGGGCGGGGCTGGCCTTCGCCCGGCGCGATCGCTTCGTCTCGCGCCTGCTCGCGGTCCAGGCGCTCGCCTCCTTCGCGGTGGGGGCCACCGGCGCGCTCCTCGTGGTCCTCGCCGAGCGGCACCTGGGGCTGCCGCCGGCCGGCTTCGCCTGGTTGATCGGCGCCATCGGCGTCGGCGCGCTCCTGGGGCCGCTGATCCCGAACCTGCTGGCGGCCGACTACCGGGACGCGCGCTGGCTCTTCCTGCCCTACGTCATCCGCGGCGTCGGCGACGTGCTGCTGGCGGTCTTTACGCCGCTCCCGGTCGCGCTCATCATCCTGTTCATCTACGGCCTGAACACCTCGACCGGTATGGTCGTCTTCAGCTCGACGGTGCAAGGGGCCGTCCCGGCGTCGGTGCGCGGGCGGGTCTTCACCCTCCTCGACGTGACCTGGAGCGCGATGCGGCTCCTGTCGCTCGCCGCGGGCGGGGTGCTGGTGGATGCGGTCGGTGTGCGCCCGGTGTTCTGGGCGGGAGGGGTGCTCCTGGCGCTCGCGGGGGTGCTCGGCCTCGCCCTCCTGGGAGGGCACGACTTTCGCCACGCGCCCCTCGAGGCGTCGGGCGTGCTATAGTCCGGGGCGTGCGACGCCTAGAAAGAGGGTGGAGGGAACGATGACCGGCACCGCGCCGTTACCGCGCGTCCTGGTCTACTCCAGCGGCAACCCGGCCGCGACGTTCGTGACCGCCGGACTGCTGCACGGTCAGCCCGCAGCGTTCGGCGCGACGATCATCCGGGGGACCGGCAAGGCCGCGCCGACCGCGGACGTGGCACGCATCCTCGCCGAGATCGGCATCGCGTCGGGTGGCTGGGTGCCGCCGGTCGCCGACGAGGAACCCGCGGGCCCGTTCGCGATCGGGCTCACCATCTGCGTGCCCACCTGAGACACCTGACCGGTGGTCAGGGGCGCCGGTCGGCGCCTGGTGTGGTGCGTCGAGAATCCGGACGAGGGCGATGACCGCGACGACGCGCGCCTGGCACGCTATCGCGCGGTGCGCGATCGGTTGCGCGCCTTGATCGCCGACGAGCTTGTCCCTGGCCGCTGACACGGAGCCCGCCCGGCCCTTGCAGGTCGGGCGAAGGGCGGCTACACTCCAATCCATCAACGTCGATCGATGTATTGGTGCGGGGACCGCGATGGCGATGGTGACCCTCCGGCCGCAGGCGAGCGCCGAACCGCGACCGTCGTTCATCGCGCTGGCCCGGCAGCTCAAGGCGCTGGGCGACCCGACGCGCCTGGCGATCGTCGCGCTGCTGGCACACCGCGAGCACTGCGTCTGCGACCTGATGGTGGCGCTCGCGCTGCCGCAGAGCACCTGCTCGCACCATCTCGGCGTGCTGAAACGCGCGGGGCTCATCCGCGACCGGCGCGGGGCCGATGCGCGCTGGGCGTATTACACGCTGGCACCCGAGGCGGTCGGCGCGCTGCGCACGCAGTTCGGCGCGGTGCTAGATCTGGACGGTTTCGACCCGACACCGGCCGACTGCGCGTAGCGGCGAGGACCCCGGCACCTGGCCGACGGCGGCCAGATACATCGACATACACGGATGTACCATGATGGAGTGGATGATGGCGACCGATTCCGCGCTGACCGGGCAACGCACCGCCACCGTGCGCGACGTGGTGGGCCGCCTCTCCCTGCTCGACCGCTTCCTGCCGCTCTGGATCGTCCTCGCGATGGCGCTCGGCCTCGGCCTCGGCGCGGCAGTGCCCGGGTTGGCGGGCGCGCTCGACCGCCTCCGGGTCGGCACCGTCTCGCTGCCGATCGCCCTGGGCCTCCTGCTGATGATGTACCCGGTGCTGGCCCGGGTGAAGTACGAGGAGCTGCGCCACATCGGGAGCGCCTGGCGGCTCTTCGGCGTCTCGCTGCTGCTGAACTGGGTCGTCGGGCCGGTCCTGATGTTCGCGCTCGTCTGGCTCTTCCTGCCCGACCACGCCGACTACCGCACCGGCCTGATCCTCGTCGGGATCGCGCGCTGCATCGCGATGGTGCTGATCTGGAACCACCTGGCGGGGGGCAGCGCGGAGCGTGCCGCCGTCCTCGTCGCCCTCAACAGCGTCTTCCAGGTGGTCACCTACGCCTTCTACGCATGGGTCTTCCTGGGGGTCTTCCCGGCGTGGCTCGGCCGCGGCGCGGCGCAGGAGGTCCGCATCGGTTTCGGCGCGATCGCGACGAGCGTTTTGATCTTCCTGGGCATCCCGCTCGCCGCGGGCGTGATCAGCCGCATCGTCGGCGTCCGCGCCAAGGGCACCGCGTGGTATGACGGCGTCGCCATGCCGCGGATCGCCCCGCTCGCGCTCGTCGCCCTGCTGCTCACCATCGTGTTCATGTTCGCCCTGCAAGGCAAGACGATCCTGGCACAACCGGGCGACGTGCTGCGCGTGGCGCTGCCGCTCGCGGTCTACTTCGCGCTCATGTTCGGCGTCGCCTTCTGGTGGGGCTGGCGCGCGGGTTTCCCCTACGACCAGACCACGACGTTGGCGTTCACGGCGGCGGGCAACAACTTCGAGCTGGCGATCGCCGTCGCGGTCGGGATCTTCGGCATCACCAGCGGGCAGGCGCTCGCGGCGGTGATCGGGCCGCTGATCGAGGTGCCCGCGCTCGTCGCGCTCGTCTACGTGGCCCTCTGGTTCGGGCGGCGACTGCGCTTCGGGCGGACCAAGGCCGCCTCGTCGGCCGGGCAACGCGCGGGGGGACGCTAATAGATGACGCAACAACGCATCCTCTTCCTCTGCACCCACAATTCGGCGCGCTCGCAGATGGCCGAGGGCCTGCTGCGCGGCCTCGGCGGCGACCGCTTCGCGGCGTTCAGCGCCGGGACCGAGGCGACACTGGTACGCCCGCTGGCGATCAGGGCGATGGCCGAGCTGGGCATCGACATCGCTGGACAGGAATCCAAGACCCTCACGCGCTACCTCGGCGCGCCCTTCGACGCGGTGATCACCGTCTGCGACGCTGCCAACGAGGCGTGCCCGGCCTTCCCCGGCGCGGCGCGGCGGCTGCACTGGTCGTTCGACGACCCGAGCCGCGCGACCGGCACCGAGGCGGCGCAACTGGCGGTCTATCGCCGCGTGCGCGACGCGATCCGCGCGCGCATCAAGAGCGAACTGCTGGCGGCGCATGCCTGATCGAGCCGGACCTGCGGGTGTAGAATACGACCCGGGGGCCGCGCCAGAGCGTAGCGGAGAGGGTTCATGGAGCGACGAGCGGCGCTGCGGACGGACCTGGTGGCGGCCCACGCCGCCTTCCACGCCCGGCTCGCGGCGTTCACGGACGCGGACCTGCGGCGGCCGAGCCGTAACCCGGGCTGGACGAACGGCGAGGTGCTGTGGCACATGGCCTTCGGCTTCGTCATCCTCGGCGCCCTCGCGCCGCTGATCCGCTTCTGGGGGCGGCTGCCGCGGCGCCACTCCAAACGCTTCGCGCGGCTGCTGAACCGCGCCACGGGCCCCTTCAACCGGGTCAACGCCCTCGGCGCGCGGGGCGGAGCGCGGTTCTACACCCGCCGCCGTCTCGGGCTGCGGTTCGACCGGGCCTACGCCGCCGTCCTGCGGCTGGTGGACACGGCGAGCGACGACGACTGGATGCGGGGGATGCACTACCCGACGCGCTGGGACGCCCTCTTCCACGACTACATGACCCTCGAGGACCTCTGCCGCTACCCGGTCGCCCATTGCACGTTCCACCTGGACCAGCTCGCGCCGCCGCGTCGCGCGGGATAGCCCGCTGACACCCGGCCACCGCGGCTTCAATCGCCGTCAGTCCGGCCGGTACGGGGCAAACCGCGCCTTATGATGTGGCACGCCGTGTAGGCAGCGTGGCAGCAAGACCCCGCACCTGGGGAGCGTGAAAATGGCTTGCGCAGCACACCTCGCCGTACCATCGGTGACGCCGACGTGTACGTGAGCTGGCAGCACAACGAGCCGGGACGGGGACCGTCTTGGCTCGGCGCGCCGTTGCACACCGGCCGGAAGTGCGCTGTTCCGGCCAAACCCCGCCACGGCCTACCCGACATATGCTTGCAGTCAGGCATGGCAGGAAAAGGTGTAGCGGCGGCGCCGAAACCGTAGCGCTGGTGCGGGATCGGCCCGCTGACGCCCCCCGATTCCCCGCCACCGCTGAGTGCACACATGTATCGGACAAACCTCGCCGCGACCTGTCTGACACATATTTGCACTCAGCCCTGGCGGCGCCCTATGATGGCTGCTCGCTGGTCTGGGGGGATACCCCGGTCGGTCACCCGCAGCGGCCAGCGGTGGGGAACCCCCGGCGGTGCGAGCAATGGGACCACAGCGACGCGAGCGGATCGAAACGACCGACGACTGGCAGCAACTGGCGCTGCGCGTCCAATCGGTCGGGCAGCGTGGCTACGAGCTGATCCGCCCGGTGGTCCTCTTCGGTCACTCCCCCGCGGAGCGCGCGGCGGCGACCGGCACTCCCGAGCGGACCCTCTACCGCCAGGTCGCACGCTTCGCGCAGCTTGGCATGGCCAGCTTCGTGCCGCCCGCGAAGGTGGAGAAGCATCGCACCTTGCCCCCGGTGATCCGGCAAGCCATCATCGATCTCAAGCGCGAGCACCCGCCACTCAATACCTACGAGATCACGACCATCTGCTGGGCACGCTTCGACCACCGCCCCAGCCCGCACACCGTCAAGCGCATCCTCGCCGAGGAGCCATCCCCGCCGCGCGTGGCGCGGCGCTTCCCGCCCTACCACCGGATCGCCGACCCGGCGACCCGGCGGCTGGCGATCATCCGCCTGCACGTGGAGGGCTGGAACGCGAAGAGCATCGCCGCGTATCTGGAGTGCAGCCGTGAGACCGTCCACGCCACGCTGCGCCGCTGGTTCGCGGAAGGGGTGGACGGCCTCGACGACAAGTCGACCGCGCCGAAGCAGCACACGCACAAGGTCACGCTCCGGGCGATCGCCACGGTGAAGGAGCTGCAGGAGAACCCGTTGCTCGGCGAGTGGCGCGTCCACGCCGCCCTGAAGCGGCTCGGCATCCACCTCGGCCCACGCACCTGCGGGCGCATCCTGGCGCTCAATCGGAAACTCTACGGGCTGGCCACGCCGCCTTCGGCACCAAGGGCGCCGAAGGCGATGCCCTTCGCCGCGCGGCGCCGGCATGAGTACTGGACCGTGGACATCCGCTACCTTGATCACGGGCTGGGCGCGTTCAAGGTCTACTGCATCAGCATCCTGGAGAACTACAGCCGCGCCATCCTCGCCAGCGGCCTCTCGCGCAGCCAGGACCTGACGGCCTACCTGATGGTCCTGTACATGGCGATCCGCCAGCACGGGGCGCCCGAGGCCCTGGTCAGCGACAGCGGCGGTGTCTTCCTGGCGAAGCCGGCGCAGGCCATCTACGCGGCGCTGGGGATCCGCAAGGCGGAGATCGACCGGCGCCAGCCGTGGCAGAGCTACATCGAGACGAACTTCAACGTGCAGCGCCGCCTCGCCGATTATCACTTCGCCAACGCGACGACCTGGGAGGAGCTGCTGGCCGCGCACGACCGCTGGGTGGCCGACTTCAACTGGCAAGACCACAGCGCCCACCGCCATCGGCGGCCGGAGTTGCGCAGCCCGCAGGCGCTGCTCCACGGCGTGTGCGGGCACCTGTTCAGCCCCGAGGCGTTGCACCAAGTCTTCGCGCGCACCCGCTTCGGGCGCGTGGTCGACAAGGCCGGCTTCATCCGGTTCCGCCATTGGCGCCTCTACGGAGAACGCGGGCTGACCGGCGACCGGGTGGCGGTCTGGCTCTACGCCGAGCACCTGACGCTCGTCTTCCGGGATGAGCCGCTCGCGCAGTACCGCGTGACCTACCAGTCGGCCAAACGCCGCCTCAAGACGGTGGCGGAGGAGCGGCTCTTCGACACGCCCCACCGCTCGCCGCAGCCCCCGCTGTGGGCGTGGGGCGAGGACGAGTGGCTGCGGGTACTCCGGCTGCCGGCGTACGCGCCACGCCGGCAGCCCACCAGCGACCAGCACCAAGCACCGTTGTTCACGCTCGAGGGCACCGGCGAGGGCGCTGCGTCTCGTGTACGCGACGGATCTGCATGGTGACCCTGACGCTTACACGGCCCTTGCCGCTGTTCACGCTCGAGGGCACCGGCGAGGGCGCTGCGTCTCGTGTACGCGACGGATCTGCATGGTGACCCTGACGCTTACACGGCCCTTGCCGCACTGGCGCGGAAGGTACCACGACTTTGGCCCTGCCAATGGCAACCGTTAAGCTGCGGCGCTGCCAGGGCCGAGTGCAAACATGTGTCAGACAGGTCGCGGCGAGGTTTGGTATCGGAGGGGCGATGGCGAGGTTTGAGGCACAGACATCAAGCTACGTTAGTAATTGCAAGGCCCCCGGAGGGTCAGGCGGCAGATCCCTCGGTCAGGTGGGTGCGGAAGAACCGGGTGACATTCGCAACGGCGTTGCTGATCTGCGCCTCCGAATCGTAGTAGTCGTAGTGGTTCCCATCACCCCAGACGAGTTCCTTCTCACCCTTAATTCCCTCGTAGAGCTTTTTGGCCTCGTCGGGGAAGGCGGACTCGTCCGAGTGGACGACCATCGTCGGGGTCGTGATGGCGGATGCCTGGCTGAGCGGGTCGAATTCCAGGATCGCCGTCATGCTCATGACGGCCGATTCGTTCCTATACGCGGGGACGTTGCCGCGCGACTCGTTCAGGTAATAGTCGAAGGAACCGGCCGGGCCGTAGCTCGCCGCAGACGGATCGGTTTCGCTGTAAGCGGGGACGAAGTCCACTTCGCCGGTCTGCTCGTACTTCCGACGCGAGGCGACCGCCCCCGTCTTCCGCTGGGCGAGGGCCTCCGCGCCTAACATCAGTTCGTAGAGGGTCGGACTCGGCAGGAACGCGGCGACGGTGGCCAGCGCCTTGATGCGCGGCTCGGCCGCACCGAGATAGGCCGCGTTCCCGGCCGAGGTGCAGATGCCGACCATGCCCACGGCCTGCACGTAGGGCAGCCCGGTGAGGTAGGTCACGGCGGCCTGGAGATCGCGCAGCTTCTCGGCGGGCGACTCGAGTTGCCGGGGTTCCCCCGCGCTTGCGCCGTAGTGGGCGTAGTCGAAGGCGAGGGCGACGAAGCCTTGGTCCGCGAACTTCTGCGCGTACGTCCCCGGCATCTGCTCCTTGACCGAGGAAAAGGAGCCCTGGACGATCACGGCCTGGTAGTGGCCGGTCTCGGCGAAGTTGTCCGGGGTGAAGAGGTTGCCCACGAGGGTCAAACCGTCGCGGTCGAACGTGATCTTAAGTTGCATTGTGTTACTCCTGTAGCGATTGTTCTTGTGCCGTAGCCGGTCGTCGTGTTGCGACGCAGCCCTTTTCCGTGCGTTGCTGGCCCACAAGCCATGTGGAAAGGATGGCATGTGCGGTAGTTGCCCACCATGGGAAAGATTCTTCCTAGTCAGGGCGATGTCCGGGGGCGTGTGGAGCAGCGGACGGGTTCAGTGGTGCCGTGCGGCGAGGATGCGGAGCTTGTCGTACGCGCCGGTGCCCGGCTCGGCGGACCACAGCACGAGCTGCTGGTCGGGGTCGCCGGCGTAGATAAACGCGTCCCAGTCGAGGGTGAGGTCGCCCAGCTCGGGATGGCGAATGGTCTTGGCCCCGAACTTCGGGTGGGCGACCTGGCGGGCGGCCCACCACCGCCGGAAGAGCGCACTGGAGACGGAGAGTTCGCCCACCAGGGTCGCCAGGCGGGGATCGTCGGGGTTGTCTGCGGCGTGCATGCGGAGGATAGCGACACCGGTGCGGGCCATCGCCTCCCAGTCCGGATAGCGGTCTTTCATGCCGGGATCGGTGAACATCATGCGGACGTAGTTGCGCTGGTGTGCGGGGATCCGCGCCGGGTCGCCCAGCAGCGCGGCGGCCAGGTCGTTCCAGGCGAGGATGTCGAGGTATTTGCCCGCCACCATCGCCGGGGTATCGGTCAACCGGTCGAGGAGGCGCTGCAGCTGCGGCCGCACGGGCGTGACACGACGCTGGGGCGGGGTGCGGCGTTCGGCTTGCCGCGCCAGATTCTCGACATACTCCCGCTGTTCCGGGATGAGGCGTAGCGCGTGGGCGATGGCCGCGAGGACTTCTTGCGAGGGGGCGAGTCGGCCCTGTTCGATGCGGGTGTAGTAGTCGTGGCTGATGGCCACGCTGTGAGCGACTTCTTCGCGCCGGAGCCCGGCAACACGACGGATGCCTGCACCGCGTGCGGGTAGCCCAAAGTCCTCGGGTGCAAGATCACCTCGTCGCGCTTTCAAGAACTGTCCCAACTCTGCCAGATGGGGGTTTTTCACGGTCACCTCACCCACTCCTCGTGAAGGGCGGCGGATTCGGGTCGCGCTCCAGGAGGTCAAGGAAGGCGGGGGCGCTGAGGATGGGGATACCCTCGTAGGTGCCGAGATCCAGCAGATCGTTGTCGGCGGAGACGAGATAGTCCACCGCGCCGTGCAGCGCGGTGGCGAGGACGTGGGCGTCCTTGGGGTCGCGCTCGAATGCGGGGAGCATGTCGAACGTGACGACGTCCGCCCGGGAGAGCAGGTCGAGCAGGTCGCGCATGTGGTTCGGCAGGCTGCGGAACTTGCGCGTCAGCTCGGGGCGGGCGATGACCTCCAAATATTCTGAAAGGAGGGGCGGGGAGACGACGAGGCGGTAATCACCGGCCCGATCGAATACCACCCGCCCCCAGACCCCATACGGGTTGATGAGGCCGCGCACCAGCACGACGGTATCGAGGACGACGCTAGGCATGCTGCGATCGCACGCCCGCGACGGCCTGGTCGATGGCCGCGTTGATCTCTTCCTCGCTGTACTCCGCCGCGACGGCCTCCTCGCGGACCGGCGCGAAGCGCTCGTAGAGCTCCGCCAACCACGGCGAGCCGCCCGTCTCCGGCGCGGTGCGCAGCTTGACGATGCGCAGCTCGTCCCCCTCGACGCTCATCTGGAGCAGGCTGTCGTCGGTGATGGCCAGCGCGCGCCGGAAGTCGGCGGGGATGGTGATCTGGCCGCTGCGGAGCGGGCGGACGGTGCGCGTCATGCGTTTCCTCTCGGCCATCGAGTTGCTCCTTGGCGCTGACAAATATACATAAGTTGTAATTTACATTTTTTTATTATTGCTGTCAAGCGACAAGTTAAGTTTTTCGTTGCTGCCAGGTGGAAACCAAGAATGAGGCGATAGTCCCGGCGAATCCGACGGCTAGCTCGGCATGCCGCGCGGCCGGTCGATACGCTTTCCGCCCTTTCCCGTGAGCATCGCCCTGGTCGTTGCGGAGTGCGGCGAGTTCGTTGACCACCTGTCCTGGCCGTTTACCCCATCTACAGCAACATCCTGGCACTCTTGCGGAAGGACTACCAGAAAATCTGGCCGGACGGCATAGACGGCCAGGACAGCGCAAGAACGCCAAGAAGGTGATGGAGGCCACGAGCCTGTGATACGCAACCCCCACAAAACCATAAGACCACAAACGGTGAAGTACACACCGGACAACCTCTCCCTGTTCCCGGCCTCCCTACTCCCGTTCCGGGATGAGTGTCGCCGTCTCGCCGCAACCCTCCCTGCCGGGGACGTGCTGATGGTCGTCCCCGCGAAGTACGGCCGCCTACGAGGTGTCATGCGCACCCTCTCCCTTGCCCTGTGCGGCCGTGGGCGACACGGCACCGCCGTGCGCGCCGAGCGGATCATCCACGGCCCCTAGCGGGCCATTCGTACACGCTTCGCCCAGGATGGCGGACACATACTGTTCTTTACCCCCGAACCCTGCCACACTGCATGAGCAGAATCCCTTGTTTGGGAGGGATAGCAGAAGGAGAGATCATGCCGATCACGCTCATCACCGGCGGCAACAAAGGGCTCGGACGCGAGTCCGCCCGTCGCCTGATCGCCCTCGGGCACACCGTCTACATCGGCGCGCGCGCTGCCGCACGGGGTCAGGCCGTGGCCGAAGAACTCGGCGCGCACTTCCTGCCGCTGGACGTCACTGATGACGCCTCCGTCGAGGCCGCCGTCATCGCGCTGACCGAGCGGGCGGGCCGCCTCGACGTGCTCATCAACAACGCCGGGATCGCCGGCCTGGGGCTGACGACCGAGGGCACGTCGGCGGACGACATGCGGCGCATCTTCGAGACGAACGTCTTCGGCATCGTGCGCGTGACGCGCGGGTTCCTGCCGCTCCTGCGCGCCTCGGCGGCGGGCGTCATCGTCAACGTCAGCAGCGGGCTCGGCTCGTTCGGGATGGTGACCGACCCGGCGCGGATCGAGTCGCGGTTCCCGACGCTGGCCTACGGCGCGTCGAAGGCCGCCGTGTCCATGCTGACGCTGCAATACGCGAAGGCGCTCCCCGACCTGCGCATCAACGCCGTGGACCCCGGCCCCACGTCGACCGACCTCAACAATCACCTGGGGCGCCAGACGGTCGAGGAGGGGACCGACGCCATCGTGCGGCTGGCCACCATCGGCCCGGACGGCCCGACGGGCACCTTCAGCGATCGCGCCGGGATCGTGCCTTGGTAGGTGTGTAGAACCCCTTGTCCTGGCCGTTTATGCCGTCCGGCCAGATTTTCTGGCAGTCCTTCCGCAAGAGTGCCAGGATGTTGCTGTAGATGGGGTAAACGGCCAGGACACGTGTCAAGCGAGTGGTGCCTCGGCCAGTGATGCGGCCGGGATGCGTACCGCTATCCCGGCTCTGACGCACTCTCGCTGATCGTCATCGAAACAGCGCGCCACGTGGGGAAGTGGGTCGGAATAGGGGTCCATCGAGGCGCGCGGAGGGCCGGAAACAGCGCGATTCGCGGGTACTCGCCCTACTCACCGCTCGTGATCAGCGAGAGTGCGTCAGAGCCCCTATGTCGTGGCCGGGCGTGCTATCCCTATAGCAAAATCTTAAGCATCGAATGTGCGGGAGAGCCGTCGCATCGAGGCAACCCCATACAGACAGTACCGGCCGGTGTGCGGCACGGCGTTCGTACGAAATCCTTGCCGAATGATTCGGGCGTCCAGGTACCGCCCGGCTAGTCCGCGACGACGCATGGCTCGACGCGATAGATGCGGGCCTGCTCCGCAGCGTCAAGCCGGACGGCTGGCAGATCGGCGATCAGCCGCCCCGCGCGCAGGCCGATGACGCGATCGGCGAAGGCGGTCGCCAGCTCCACCTGGTGCAGGCTGCACACCACGGCGATCCCGCATTCGTGCGCCACCGCGCGCAGCGTGGCGAGCACACCCGCCGCCGACTCCGGGTCGAGGCTGGCCACCGGCTCGTCGGCCAGGATCAGGCCGCTCTGCTGCGCGAGCACGCGCGCGATCGCCACGCG
>JAABUM010004024.1_pt1 | contig 17131 bp, 14 predicted proteins | sample 5559161 | NCBI WGS metagenome assembly JAABUM01 (sample SAMN10711868, study PRJNA513369) | rock metagenome | isolation source: Antarctica rocks | place: Antarctica: Victoria Land, Siegfried Peak nord | reverse complement strand
CCGACCCGGTCAACGAACCCGTCCGCGGCTACGCGCCCGGCTCGCCCGAACGCGAGTCGCTGCGAGCCGAACTCGCCCGTCAGGCCGCGGCCGCACCGGTCGAACTGACCGCGACGATCGGCGGTGAACAGGTACCCGGTGGCGGGGACCCCTTCGATGTGGTGCTTCCTCACGACCACGCGCACGTGCTCGGCCGGTCCCGGGCGGCGACCGGCGCGCAGGCCCTCGCCGCCGCGGATGCGGCGCGGGCGGCCGCACCCGGGTGGCGGGCGCTGTCGTTCGCCGACCGGGCGGCGGTCCTGCTGCGCGCGGCAGCCCTGCTCTCCGGCCCGTGGCGGGACCGGATGAACGCGGCGACGATGCTCGGCCAGTCCAAGAGCGTCCAGCAGGCGGAGATCGACGCGGCCTGCGAGCTCGCCGACTTCTGGCGGTTCAACGCCGCCTACGCCCGCGACATCCTCGCCGAGCAGCCGGTCGCCAACTCCCCGGGCACCTGGAACCGGCTGGACCACCGGCCGCTGGAGGGCTTCGTGTACGCGGTCAGCCCGTTCAACTTCACCGCGATCGCCGGCAACCTGCCCACCGCCCCGGCGCTGATGGGCAACACCGTCGTGTGGAAGCCCTCGCCCACCCAACAGGCGGCCGCGACGGTCACGATGCGGCTGCTGGAGGCGGCGGGCCTGCCGCCCGGTGTGGTCAACATGCTGCCCGGCGACGGTGGCGACGTGTCGAGAGCATTGCTCCCGCACCCGGATCTGGCCGGCATCCACTTCACCGGCTCCACGCCGACCTTCCAGACGTTGTGGCGCGGGATCGCCGACAACATCGCCGGGTACCGGTCCTACCCGCGGGTGGTAGGGGAGACCGGCGGCAAGGACTTCGTGCTCGCCCACCCCAGTGCCGACCCGGACGTCCTGGTGACGGCGCTGGTGCTCGGCTCGTTCGAGTACTCGGGGCAGAAGTGCTCGGCCAGCTCACGGGCCTACGTCCCGCGGACGCTGTGGAACCGGATCCGCGACGACCTCGCCGGCGTGACCGCATCGCTGTCCGTCGGCGACGTCGCCGATTTCGCGACGTTCACCGGTGCCGTCATCGACGCGCGCGCCTTCGCCAAGCTGGATGCCGCGCTCGCCCGGGCCAAGGCCACCCCGACGATCGAGGTCGTCGCCGGCGGGACCACCGACGACAGCGTCGGCTGGTTCGTCAGGCCCACGGTGGTCACCTGCACCGACCCCGACGACGAGGTCTTCACCACCGAGTACTTCGGCCCGTTCCTGGCGGTGTACGTCTATGACGACGGTGACTTCGAGGCGGTCGCCCGCCGGCTGGAGGAGACCAGCCGCTACGGGCTGACCGGATCGGTGGTCGCCCGTGACCGCGCGGCACTGGCCTGGGCGACGGAGGCGCTGCGGTTCGCGGCCGGCAACTTCTATCTCAACGACAAGTCGACAGGCGCGGTCGTCGGCCAGCAACCGTTCGGTGGAGCGCGCGCGTCGGGTACCAACGACAAGGCCGGGTCCGCGCAGAACCTGCTGCGGTGGACGTCGACCCGCTCGATCAAGGAGAACCTCGCCCCGCCGACGTCGCACGTCTACCCGCACATGCGCTGACGTGCTGCACCGGCACCCGCACCGTCACGTCGTGCTGGCCGTCGGAACGGTGGGGCAGACGGGGACCTGCGTGTTCGTCTACGGACTCGCCTCCCTCGTCCCGCGGCTGCGCTCCGAGTTCGGCCTCACGCTCGCTCAGACCGGTGCTCTGGTGTCGGCACCGGTCTTCGGACTGCTGCTGACGCTGGTCGCCTGGGGGTTCGTCACCGACCGGTTCGGTGAGCGTGCGGTGCTCGCGACCGGACTGGCCGGTTCCGGAGCAATGCTCTGTCTCGCGCCTACGGTCTCGTCGGCGGTGGGGCTCGGTGCCGTGCTCGCGGTCGCCGGCGCATTCGGGGCGTCGGTCAACGCGGCCAGCGGCCGGGTGGTGCTCGGCTACTACCCGGCGGCGGGTCGGGGCACCGCGATGGGTGTCCGACAGTCGGCGCAGCCGCTCGGCGTCGCGCTCGGTGCCGCGGTGTTCCCGTCACTGGCCGGCGCGGTCGGCGTCGGTCGGGCCCTGCTGTTCCCGGCGGCGATCTGCCTGGTCGCCGCCGCGGTGATTGGCCTTGGTATACCGGACCCGCCGCCGGTCGCCGCGGCCGGGACCACGGCCAGCAGCGGGCCCGGCAGTTCCGCCGGGGCCGTGGCCAGCAGCACCTCGCCGTACCGGGACGGGCTGCTGGCCCGGGTGCACCTGGCGAGCGCGCTGCTCGTCGTCCCGCAGTTCGCGACGGCGGCGTTCGCGGTCGCCTACCTGGTGTCGGAGCGCGGGTGGACCGACGTCGGGGCCGGGCGGCTGATGGCGGTCGTCTCCCTGACCGGCGCGGGGGCCCGGATCGTCGCCGGCCGGTGGTCGGACCGGATCGGCAGCCGGCTGCGCCCGATGCGCGCGGTTGCGGCCGCCACCGCGGTTGCCACGGCGGCGCTGACCGCCGGGGCGGCGACCGGCTGGGCGCCGTTGGCCCTCGGCGCACTCGTCGTCGCCACCGTCACCGCCGCGAGCCCGAACGGCCTGGCGTTCACCGCCGTTGCGGAGCGGGCCGGCTCTGCCTGGGCCGGGCGGGCACTCGGCGTGCAGAACACCGGCCAGAATGTGACCGCCGTCCTCGTCCCGCCGCTGCTGGGCGCGCTCGTCGGGGCCACCGCGTTCTCGGCCGCGTTCGCGGTTGCCGCGGTCGCGCCGGTGGCGGCTGCGGCGCTGGTCCCGGTCAGCCGCGAGCGCAGCCGGCCGACCTGACGTCTCTGGTGCGGACCGGCTCCCACTCCGGGCCGACCGATCGCCCGCAGGTAGGCCCGGGCCCGCACACTGGCCGAGTGGTGGGTGATGCCGTCGTCCGGATCGCGGCCGACTCTGCGGCACAGGCGATCGGCGCCCCCGTGGTCGGGGCGGTCGACGATGGTGACGCGGACCCGGCGCTGCGCGGTGTGCGGGGGGTCCGGCTGCGCCTGATGCTGCGCCGGGCCCGCCGGGCGGCCGTCGCCGGTCGGCCCGTGGTGCTTGCGGTGTCGGTGGCCTCACCCGTCAGGGCCGGCACCGCACGCCGGTGGCGGACCGGCGCGCTCCGGATCGACGGCACGGGGGTCGCTTGGCGGCCGGGCGGGACGCGCCGAACGCCCTGGACCCCAGCGCCGGGACTGACCCGGTTCCACGGCCCGGCGGCGGCGCGACGGGTGGTCGGGCCGCGCGGTTGGCCGGTCGTGTCCCTGTCGGTCCCAGGTGAGCCGCCCCAGCTGGTCTCGGCGCCCCCGCCGGTCTTCCGGGTCCTCGTCCGGCTGATGGAGCTGGACGTCAGCGGCGTCGACCTTGGCCCCGGCGACCGGTCCGGACCACCGCGGCACCGTCAGCCGCGTCCGTCCCGCTCCGGTCGGCGCAGGGGTACCGACGATGCCGGGACCGGACCGCAGTCCCGGGACTGATCAGCGCCCGGCGCGACCGGTTCGTCAGCGACGGGCGGCGAGCCAGTCCCGGCCGACCTGCGCCTCCTTGTCCAGGGCGCCGGTGACGGCGGGTGCGGTGGCGTCTTCGATCTTCCGGCCGAACAGCGGCACCGACGCCTTCACCGTTCCGGTGACGGTGTACGAGGTGCCGGTCGCGGTGGCCCGCAGTGCCGTGGTGCCCTCGAGCTTCACCGGGGCGCCGGAGATGGACACCGCGATCGTCCCGGCCCGGTTGCCCTCGGCGTCGGCCGGTCCCCAGTGCTCGACCTCGTCCAGGTCGATCTGGTCCCCGACGAACTTGCGGATGAAGTCCGGCACCTTCGGGGGGAGCACCCGGTGGGTGGTGATCCTCGTGCCGTCGGCCTCGGGGGACAGGTCGATCGTCGAGTCCAGGGAACCGGTCGCGGTCAGCCGGCGCTCGACGAACGCCGGGTCGGTGAACATCGCGTAGACCGCCGCCGGCGGCGCGTCATAGGTGTACTCCCGGTTCAGGTCCATACCGGCCAGTATCGATGCCCCACCTCCGCCCGCCTGCCCGCCCAACCTGACCGATCGACGCCGCGTCAGCAGGGGACTGCGGGCTGTGATCGGCCGATGGCCGGTGTCAACAAGGTCTGCCCGTAGAGCTACCGATCAAGCGTTCCGGCGTGTCAGTGTCCGCGCTGAGCGGGCGCCGGTCTGCCCGGTCTGCCCGGTCTGCCCGCATCGTCGCCAGCGAGGGAGCGCCCATGTCGATCGACGTCGTCGCGACCCGCTCTCCCCTCGGCGCCCCCGATGCGGAGGCGTACATCGGGGCGGAGGTCCGCGCGATCATCCGGGATCGCGGCCTGGACCCGACGAGGGATCTGGCCATCTCGCGCTCGGTCATCGACGGGGTCGTCGGGGATTACCGGGCGCGGATGCTCACGGCCCGGCTGCCTCCGCTGGGGGACGCCGAGGTGGTGGCCCGGCGGCTGTTCGACACCCTGGCCGGACTAGGGCCGTTGCAGCAGTACCTCGACGACCCGTCGGTGGAGGAGATCTGGGTCAACGAGCCGACCAAGGTCTTCATCGCCCGCGGCGGGCGCAACGAGCTGACCACCACCGTGCTCACCGCGGACCTGGTCCGGGACCTGGTCGAGCGGATGCTGAAGCCGACCGGGCGGCGCATCGACCTGTCACACCCGTTCGTGGACGCGACGCTGCCGGACGGCAGCCGGCTGCACGTGGCGATCCCGGATGCGACCCGGCTGCACTGGGCGTTGAACATCCGCAAGTTCGTCGTCCGCGCGCGCCACGTGGAGGACCTGGTCGAGCTCGGCACGCTGCCGGCGGTGGCCGGCCGGTTCCTGGAGGCCGCGGTCGTCGCCGGGTTGAACATCCTGGTGGCCGGCGCGACGCAGGCGGGCAAGACCACGATGCTCAACTGCCTGAGCGCGTCCATCCCGGTGCGGGAACGGGTCATCACCTGCGAGGAGGTTTTCGAGCTCCAGGTCCCGCTGCCCGACGTGGTCGCCCTGCAGACCCGGCAGCCCAGCCTGGAGGGCACGGGGGAGATCACCCTGCGTGCGCTGGTGAAGGAGGCGCTGCGGATGCGGCCGTCGCGCGTCATGGGTTACTTGAATCTCCTGCTCCATTTGCGTCAGAGCACTGCTCTCGCCCGATTTCTCGATCATCGTGTCAAGTCCCGTTTGCCATTATGTGCATAACTTGTGTAGTTGCCAGATGTTGACTCAGATTTAAGCACCATTTGTAGTCGAATCTCAAGTGCGGTTAGTGGGGGGATTTCTGTTAGAGTTTAATTTCTCGAAGGTAATTGAGTTCTGATCTATGCCCTCTGTTGACTCTAGGAATTAGGGTCCCGGCCGGGTTTGATCTACGGGTGTAGTAGAGCCACCAGGTAGATCCACCGGGTATGCCCATCAGGTAGAGGCACCAGGTAGAGGCACCAGGTAGAGGCACCAGGTAGAGCCACCAGGTAGAGGCACCAGGTAGAGGCACCAGGTAGAGCCACCAGGTAGATCCACCGGGTATGCCCATCAGGTAGAGTCATCAGGTAGAGCCATCGGGTAGAGGCACCAGGTAGAGCCACCGGGTATGCCCATCAGGTAGAGCCATCAGGTAGAGCCGCCAGGTAGGCCCCCTCCGCTAGGTAGAGCCACCGGGTAGGCCTATCGGGTAGATCCACCAGGTGGAGCCACCGGGTAGGTCCTCCACCGGGTAGAGCCACCAGGTGGAGCCACCGGGTAGTGCCTCCACCGGGTAGGCCCTCCACTGGGTAGAGCCGCCAGGTAGAGCCACGCCACCGGGTAGGCCCCACCAGGTAGAGCCACGCCACCAGGTAGAGCTACCGGGTAGGCCCCACCAGGTAGAGCCACGCCACCAGGTAGAGCCACCGGGTAGGCCCCCGCCGGGTAGAGCCACCGGGTAGGCCCCCGCCGGGTAGAGCCACCGGGTAGGCCCCCGCCGGGTAGAGCCAGCAGGTAGGCCCTCCACCGGGTAGGCCCCCGCCGGGTAGGCCCCCGCCGGGTAGGCCCCCGCCGGGTAGGCCCCCGCCGGGTAGGCCCCCGCCGGGTAGGCCCCCGCCGGGTAGGCCCCCGCCGGGTAGGCCCCCGCCGGGTAGGCCCCCGCCGGGTAGTCCTCACCGGGTAGAGCCATCAGGTAGGCCCTCCACCGGGTAGGCCCTCCACTGGGTAGGCCCTCCACCGGGTAGGCCCGTCGGGTAGAGCCTTACCGGGTGGATCTTGACCTGGTGTCTCTACCTGGTGGATATTGCATAAGTGGAATGGACCATCCACCCCAATCCGAGAGGCGCCACCATGGCAGCTGCTGCTGATCCTGGTGGTGCTTCGACAGGGTGGATCTTGACTGGGTGCTTTGATCTGGTGGGGGTCTTGCCCTGGTGGGACCTTGATCGGGTGGAGTCTAGGCCTGGCGCTGTGGATTCGGGTGGGCCTTGACCTGGTGGATCTTGCCCTGGTGTTTCTGCCTGGTCGGAGGGTAATGACACCGTCGGAGTGTGGCGACCGGGGAAGTGATGACCGGTTGGAAGGGTAATGACCTGTGGAAGTAATGGCTCACTGGGTAACCGTGCACCGAGAGAACGTTTACCGGGTAATGGCTCACAGGGTAATGACGTTCACCGGGTGACTGCCCACCGAGTGAACTCTCACCGGGTAATGGCTCACCGGGTAATGGCTCACTTGGTAATGACGTTCACCGGGTAACCGTGCACCGAGTGAACCTTTAACGGGTGATGGCTCACCGGGTAGTCCCTCTCACCGGGTAATGGTTCACCGGGTAGTCCCTCTCACCGGGTAACCGTGCACCGAGAGAACGCTCAACCGGATGATGCGCTCACCGAGAGAACCCTCAACGGTGAGAGTGATTACTTGTCGGAAATCCTGCCATCGTGGATTAGCTCGTTTAATTGTGCCCAGTGCCGGACATGCGGGACCAGCTTACCCGTGCGAATACGCGACGCTGCGGATTGCGACACTCCGAGTGCTCGGGCAACGTCTGCGGTGGTCAGGTCGGCGAGTAATGGGACGGTGTCCCGGAGGTACGCTGCCCGGTCTATGGGTTCCTTTCCGTGCTCGGTTTCCCATCGGATGGTTTCGGCACGGTTGGCGGCTATCCCGGCGGCCCGTCTCTGCCGGGCGCTGTCACTGGTGGTCCGCTCCCGCCAGGTGTTGCCTCGGGCGGTAACGCCAGCGTCGGCGAGTTGACGTCGACGCTGCTCGGGCCGGCAGTCCGCGCATACCTTCCGGGCGGCGCCGGTGAGGGTCCGACCACAGTGCTCACAGTGGCGGTCGATCCGCGCGGTCCCGGCGAGTGCGACGGTCCGGGCGACGGATCGTGCCCTGCGTCCGGGCTGTCCGGCGGCGACCCGGGTCGAGTTGGTGAGCGGGGTCCGTGCCCGGATCTTCCCGGTGGCGCTGTCGGCGAGTGCGGCGGCGACGTGTTCGACGACGGGTCCGACGATCTGCCCCCATCCGGTCATGGATTCGGTGAGCGGATGGGTGACTGTTTCGGTGAGCCGGCATTGCCCGTCGGACGTTTCGACAAAGTCGACCGCGCCGAACCGACGGCGGTTCACGAGGTTGAGGATGGTTTGTTCAATCACGGGCCGGAGAGGTTCTAGAACGTCGAGTGCGAGTGAGTCCCGGTGCGCCCGGTCGTGGTGGAGCACACCGAGGGCCGGGTCGAGTCCGAGAGCGGAGCAGGCTCGTCGACATTCCGCCTCACCGAGTGAGTAAGCGTAGTTCAGGAGCGCGTTGACGGGGTCGATGGCACGCCGGTTCGACCGGGACGTCGACAGCGGCGTACTCCTGGCGGTGAAGGTCCGCCAGTGGTCCGGGATTCGGTTGGTCTTTCCGGTGAACATGACGTGGACCCGGCCGGCCCACGCCGAGAAGTAGTCGGCGGCCGCCCGCGACTCGACGTCGAGCAGTTCGATTGTCGAGGTGGCGGCGTCGACGGTGGGCAGATGATCGGTGACGATGGTCGGGTCGACGTCGAGGCTGGCCAGGTTGTGGGCGTGCCCGGTGAGTTTCCCGGCGATGAGATACCGGGCGATGCTCACGCCGACGTCGGTGGTGGTGGCGAGTGCCTGCGCCCGTCGGAGTCGGGCGTCCCGGTGGTGTGCGGTGGTGGCGACCAGGTCGAGGATCCCATCGTGCCGGGCACAGATCAGGGTTATGCCGGTGTCGGTGAGCCAGCGGATCGCGTCCAGGGTGATGCTTCCGGTTCGGGAGAGGATGACAAGTCGTTTGACGGTCCGTTGTGCTCGGGTGAGACGTCGGGTGCGGCGGTGGTCGCCGATTCCATCGTCGATGACGAGGTGTCCGTGGTGGACGTGGACTCGTACGCCGTACCCGTCGGCGACGATGACCGATCGGTGTCGGGTGTCACTGTAGGTGTCGGCGAGAATGCGTTGGACATGGTCGAGGTGTTCGCGTCGGGTGGTGGGTTCGTTCACCGGGCGCAGTCTGTCATGGTGTGCTCGTAGGTGGGGATTCCTCTGTGGTGATGGCACGGAGCATTGTCGAGAGGGTTCGGAGTGCAGGTAAGGTGACGGCGCCGGGAGAGTTGCGGTCCGAGATGATGAGAATGTTGATCGTGGTATAGAGGCATCCGATGAGAGCCTCATCCGGGGTGTGGAATCCGATCAGTGTTCCGAATGTTATGAGTAGTTTCATCCCTTCGGTGATGCGGTCGTCCCAGTCCCTTTCCGCAACCCAGTCACGGATACCGGCCACACTTCGGAGGTTCAATTGGTACGTCGAGTGGTCAACGGTGAGACCGGTCATGGCGTGAAACGCTTTTGCCATGAGTTCGGGGTCGTCAAGAGAGCCACCCGATGACATGACGGCGATACCGGATTTCATGACAGCCTGTGCTTTGTCATTGGTACGGTATCGATGATTATCGGGGTCAGGTTCGTTGAGTCTGCTGTCATGAAATCTGTTGAACACAGTTTGGATGATAGGAGGACGTTTACGGTCACCGGGAACGTCCGGATAATAGTTACCCAGAGATGACGTCCGCAACCCCGCGACCATTTGGACAGGGTCATCGTCATCACCCGACGAGGCGGCGGCGGAATCGGTCACGTCTGCGAGAGCATCGAGATATCGGACGACACCACGTTTGACGTACTCCGGGAGCATCGTGTGACCGTCCACCGCGAGTTTCAACGGGAGCAGGACATCCGGCAGGGAATGCCGCCCACGTTTCCGCGATGTCAGGAGGGCTGCGCAGTGATCGGCGAGTTGATTAGTGACGGGGTCACCCGCTCGGAGTCGAGGGGCGAGTCCATCTTCGGCCAGACGTTGCACCTGACGGATCGTCACCGGAGCATCCGCGGTGTCTGCCCGTCTGGTGGTGAGGGGGTGCCGGTTGACCCGGTCGACGAGGGTCCGCTGGGCGAGGTTCCCTGCTGCTGCTCTGGCCATGGACCCGATCGTACCCGACGGTACCCGGATCACCAACCGTCAACGGGCACCGATTGGTGATCTTCCCCCTGGTCATGATCGGTGCCCGGTTATACGGCCAGTGACATCCGGCAGCACTGTCATCGTGGCAGGACCGGACCATCCGGGTAGGGATCTTTCTCACGGTCCGGTCGGTACCCCTATATACGGCCAGTGACATCCGGGCATCCTGTCACTTTAGGTAGGACAGGGCCGACCACAATCTGACAAGGGAGTTACACCATGGCGAAAGACCAGTTCCCGTCGTCCAATTCGACCACGTCGACGGTGATCCCAAGGCATGCACGCACTGTCTCGTTCGCCCCGGTCATGACCAGGGATCTTCCCCGGACCATCCGCCACGCGGCATCCCTGAACGGACACCGGAACCTTGACCCGATCATCACGGAGGCGCTGACCAGGGCACTCGACCTCGACCTCGGATCCTCCCAGTGACCGACGCAACCGCGCATCGGGAAGGGATAACCGATCTAGAACACCTGGTGCCGGTGTGGTGCCGGATCCCCGAACACCTGGTCGACCAGGTCACCATCCGAGCTGCAAAGGTAGGACTGACCGTCGACCAGTTCGTATGTCTCGCTTTGGTGGCGACCCTGCCGGGGATAATCGCGGAAACCCTCCAACGGAATCTTGCCAGGGACGCTGACAATGCCACGTGGCCGGGACCACCGATTGCCCGGGACGATATCGGTAGAACTGTTCCTACGATGTCCACGGAAGGTTCGACTATCAACAAGGCCGACAACTCACATCTGAGGGATACCTCGTGACATGGGAAAGCCGCCCGACTGATGATCGGGCGGCCATTCCCAGCGACACCTACACCTACTCACACTCTTTCACATCGTACCCTCCCAGCGGCGGTAATGGTGTGCGTGGCGGTGGGTGATGGCCGGCCGCCCGCCCCGACGGTCGTGGGAATCGCTCACCCCTGCGTACCGCCGCCGGTTGGAAAGGTCCGGCCTCACCAGGGCAGGGTACGAATCCGGTGCTCCGCTGACCGGTGCCCGCGGTCACGGAACGACACCTGAACGACCCGATCGGCAGGACCGTCGGGCCGAGTACGCGGCGTACCGGGCGCAGCATTCTCAACCGATGAAGGTGATCACGCCGTCGGGTGTCGTGATGCTGTCCGGAATGACGAAAGCCGACCGTTCGATTGTGGGCCGGCATCTGTCAGCCGTTCGGTGGTATTTGGAGAACGGTTCCGTCGGGTCGCGGCTACCCGATTTCGACGGCGTCACCGTCATAGGATATACCTTCAACGGTGACGCGGTATCCGCGGTCACTGTCGCATTGGACACAAACCCGGCCGATATCTCCACCAAGGAACGTAACGGGGAGTTGAACTTCGATTCACCGTACCCGAAAGACATCTGAAGTAATCGGTCACAACACTCTATCGAGAGGTCGGGAATGACTAATGGACACATCCTCCGCAACCACCGCACTGCCGGGCTGTCTCCGCCATTACCAGCGGACCGCCATCGACCTCATCATTGACGAACTGACCCGAACCGGCCGTGCTCATATCAGCCTGCCCACGGGATCCGGAAAGTCCAGGGTGCTGGTCGGCATTGCCAGCCACCACCTGGACAGGATTACTGATCCCGGACCGGGAACCGTTCTCGTGGTCAGCCCCCGTACCACCATCACCCGGCAACTCGCGGACGCCATGGTCGGGACCGGGCACCTCGTGACCACGCTTCCGACGCCGGCCCGTCTGGACGGTGCCGCCGGCCCGGTCGTGGTCGGGACCATCCCCTCGTTGCGCCGGTGGGTCAGGCGTAACGCGGTCGCCCCGACTTTGATCCTCGTCGACGAAGCGCACCACGCGACCGCCGCCGGATGCCGGGCACTGCTCGATGAGCATCGTGATGCTGCCCGGGTCGGGGTCACCGCGACCCCGTACCGCCACGACGGGAACCGGCTCGATGGGGTCCTCGGAAGATGTGTGTTCGTCCGCGACCCGGACAGTCCCGATCTGGCGGGGGTCCTGGCGCCCGTGAGCTGGCATCCGGTGACCCTGCCTGTTGATCTCGGGAAAGTGCCAGTCAGCCGCAACTCGGAGCATGGCACCGACTATGCGAGCAGTGCTCTCGGGGCGGTACTCACAACGCCGGAAGCGATCGCGGCGACCGTGGCCGGGACCTCGCAGCGGATCCGCGGCAGGTCGACGGTGGTGTTCGCCGCGAACGTTGAGCACGGTCGGGCACTCGCCGCCGCCTACCTGGTGGCCGGTCACCGGGTGGGTGAAATCTACGGAACCACACCCACCGAGGAACGGGACCGGCTGATCGCGGGTCTGACTGCGCCGGCCGACGACCCCGCCAGGGTTGATGTACTCATCTCGGTGGGAGCGCTGACGGAGGGCTTTGACTGTCCCCCCGTCGACGCGCTGGTGATCGCCAGACCAACCAGATCAGAGCTGCTGTACACACAGATGACCGGCCGGGGGTTGCGAGCCTGCCCCGGAAAATCGGACTGTCTGATCCTTGACGTCACGGGTGCTGACGGTTCGACGGCACCGACCGCGACCGGGCAGGTGTTCGCCCCGACGGTGCTGCGCTCACCCGTCCGACCAGTCGCCACCGGAGATGATGACCTCGACCGGGATGACACGGACGAGTCGGGATCGACATGGTGGTCACCTTCCCGTCGACAGGTTCGGCAGATTGTCGGAACCGACCGCCGCGCTCCGACCTGGTCATGGGCACCCGGCCCTGACGGCACGTTCATCGTCCCACTCGCCGACGGGCAGGTCGGTGTCCTCGTCCCCGACGGTGAATCCGGTCTGTGGTCACCAATCCTCGTCACCGACGGCGGGGTCGTCACCCTCGACGGTCCCCTACCGGTCAGGTACGCGGTGGACCGGTTCACGGGGATGGCGGATCGGCACCTGACCCGGGCTGACGGTCGTTGGCGGTCTGACCCCCCGACCGATTCCCAGCTCTCGGCACTCCATAGGTGGGACCCGACGATCGCGGACCGGGCAACATCCGAGGGTTGGTCCAAAGGCCATGTCGGCGATGTCATCGGCGCTCTCGTCGTCCAACGGAAGATCAACGCCCCGATTGTGGACATGTCGATCGGGGACCCGATGTCGCCGGAACTCATCGCAGCCGCGAGCACCCCGTTGTATCACCGCTATCACACGTCGGCCGATCTGGGGACTCCAAGTCAGGTGCGGAAGGAAGCCTCGGGGGTGGATTGGTGACGACCAGCCCGTTACGAACAGTGAACCGGGCGCGGCGGCGGATGCTCAAGGTCGGGGGGGACCCTGACGTAGAGGACGCGGCGCTACCGGTGTGCGTCCTCTGCGGGGAGAACAGGGTGTTCACCCTGAACGCACGGGATGGACACCACGTCGCCGGTCGGGTCAACGATCCCGACCTCACCGCAGTCGTCTGCCTGAACTGCCACGCCGACCAGACCGAGGCACATCGCAGGGTCGGGGTCCGGCTCCGGGACGACCCGGCGGTGCCACCGGCCCTGCTGGACCGGTTGGCCGGGATGCTCGCCGGGGCCGGGGTGTTCCTACGTGAGCTGGGGGACCGGATGGTGCAGTGGGCGATCTATCTGCGAGCGGTCATGGCCACGTTGGATGATCAACAGCCGGGGTGGCGGGACGTGGTCGGATACATCCCGGTACCGGGCGGGATCACCACTCCCACGGTGGTCCCGCCCCCACCCGGGCCGGTACCCGGTTTCCCGGCCAGTGGTGTCGGAGTCGATGTGCAGGGTGGGTCCCATGACCTCTGACGCTCGCATCCGGCCGGCTGACACCTACCTCGATGACCTCGCGGGTCCCTGCCCGGGGGATCTCGATGATCCCGGCGATCTGGACGACCTCGACGACCTCGACGACCCCGCCGGTCCCGACCCTGACGATGGTGTCGATCACGTCGACCCGATCACCGATCGGTCAACGTTCGGCACCGCGGTGATCGACCCGATCGACCTCACCGTGAACCTCCGGGCGTGGACCCGACCACAACCTCAACAGGGAGTCGCCGGTGCCACCAGCGCGGACCCGGCCCGGACCCCCGACAATGCACCACCAACCGTGGTGAGGCGGCGGGGTCGGACCGGATGGACGAAGACCACCAGGGTCGGATGGGCGTTGGTGTTCGACACCGAAACAACCATCGACGCGGCGCAGCAACTCAACTTCGGGGCGTGGAGACTTGTCTACCGCCACCCTGACGGTCGGGTCGACATCTGTGAGGAAGGGTTGTTCTACGCGGACAATCTGCCTACCCGGGACCCGGCCGGGTATGAAACTCTCCGTGAATATGTCCGCACCCGCCGGGCCGATGTCACCCCCGGGGAGGTCGGCCCTGTTGGGAGGGGCGGTGCCCGGCTCACATCGTCGGAGACCCTGACCCTGCTGTCCCGGCACGATTGGGTCGAGCAGATCCTCTGGCAGTCGTTGCAGCTCGGCGCGGTGGTCGTGGGTTTCAACCTGCCGTTCGACCTGTCCCGTGTCGCGGTCGATTCCGGCCCGGCGCAGGGTGAAGATTACGGGGCTTTCAGTCTCAAACTGTGGGACGCCGAAGGGTACAGACCACGGATCATCATCCGGCACCTGGACTCACGCAAATCGTTGATCAGTGCCGGGTCGTTGACACGTAACCCTCCGGGGTGGCAGCCGCCACGGTTCCTGGACCTCCGCACCATCACATCGGCGATCACCGACCGAGGGTTCGGTTTGAAGTCAGCGTGCGAACATTGGCATGTTGACAACGGGAAGACAGACCCTGGAGAGCACGGGACGATAACCGGCACCTACGTCGACTACTGCCGTCGTGACGTGCAGGCCACCGGGGAGCTACTCGGGAAGGTCCTCACCGATTTCTACTCCTACCGGGTCCCGGATCTGGACCCGTGCCGGGCACTGTCCGGGGCGAGCCTGGCGAAAGCGACACTTAAGGGGTTGGGTATCGTCCCACCTTTGGATCGCAATCCGGGGTTTCCAACCGACATGCTCGGGGCGTCGATGGAGGCGTTCTACGGGGGCCGTTCGGAGGTCCGTACCCGACGGGTCCATGTCCCCGCGCAGGTCCACGACTTCACAAGCATGTACCCGACGGTGAACACGCTCACCGGTCTGTGGGGGATGCTCACCGCGGACACGATCACCGCCGACGATGCAACCGACTGTGTGCGGGACCTCCTGGACCGGGTCACCGTTGAGGACTGCTACCGACCCGACACCTGGCGGGACCTGGTCGGGATCGCGCAGATCCTCGCTGACGGTGACGTTCTACCGGTCCGCGCATCATTCGAACGGGGGAGGTCACCGGTGATCGGATTGCAACCGGTGTACTCGAACAAGCCCACGTGGTACACGATCGCCGATCTGGTCGCGTCGAAGATCTTCACCGGCAGGATTCCCACCATCGTCCGGGCGGTCCGTTTCACCGGCCACGGGAAAGCTGACACGTTGAAACCATCGACACTGTCGTCACTGAAAGTCGATCCTAAAATCGGCGATATGTTCCAATTGGTGATCGAAAAGCGCAAGTCCCCCGACACCGACGAGTCCACGAGTCGGTTCCTGAAGCTGTTTGCCAACTCTGGTTCCTACGGGATCTTCTCCGAGTTCACCATGAAACCGTACGCTGTCGAGAACGTCCAGACCATGGATGTGATCACTGGTGACAACCGGTTCGAGCATTCAGGAACAGTCACAGAGGAACCGGGCGCCTGGTGTTTCCCCCCTATTGCTACGACGATCACCGGCGCTGCCCGGTTGATGCTCGCGCTACTCGAACGGGCAGTCCTCGACTCCGGGGGGTGGTGGGCATTCTGTGACACCGACAGCATGGCCGTCATCTGTAACAATGACGGCTCATTGATCCCCTGCCCGGGGGGACCGCACCGGGACAGTGGGAACCGTGAATGCGTCCGGGCACTGACCCCCACGCAGACCGCAGCCATCCGGGAAAGATTCGACACCGAACTCAACCCTTACAAGCGGGACACGATCCCCCACCTGCTCAAACATGAGTACTCCGCGACCGTGTACGCGGTCAGCGCTAAAAGGTACGCCACCTACACGTTAGAAGATTCAGGCAGGGTCGATCATGTCACCGACAATGAGGGTAAAACGGTGAGCCTCGGGAAACAACACGGTGTCGGATATCTGCTCCCCCCGACAATGGACCGGGACGACCCCGAATGTCCCCTCGACCTGACGGACCGGGATTGGATCGACGCGCTCTGGCGAACCGTCATCGAAAGGGACCTGGGCCTCCCGACGACCGAACGGCGGGTCAGCGGATGGCATGAACTGCCCGCGCTCACCCGCCTCACGGTCACGTCCCCCTACCTCCTCAACCTGGTGCGGAAAATGAATGACGGTAAAGAGTGGTCAGAGCAGGTGAAGCCGTTCAATTTCCTCAACATGCTCACCGGTGACGCTACATTAGACAGCTCACGTGCACTTGTCGCACCATACAGCGTGGACACCCGTAATGTACGTGATCGGGAATGGTCCTCCCTACGTGACGGAACCATCCAACGCATCAGATATGGTGCTTATAATCCCGACGTTGATGTCGACTACCGTCAAGGGATCATCACCGACCCCTCCCCGACGGTTCAGGTCCAAGACTTCGGTCATATTGTCGGTCGACACGACAAGTCGTGTGAGAACAAATACCGTGCCCCCGACGGCACACCCTGTGTCGATGACACCCGCGGCATACTGTTGAGGATCCCCGTACGAATCGCCCACCACCGTTACGTCGGTAAAGAGATGCCCACCCTCGACGAGACGGAACAGATCGCCGGGGCATGGACACATACCGTTCTCGGTGAGGACAACTCAGAATGGCTCGAAACGTTGGACGTGTTAAAGGCGATCGGGGTCCGTGCGATACGGGTGGAACTCGACCGGACAGGATACATACACAGGGATTTCGAGAGCCCCAACTGGTGCCCCGAATCCGACTGTAGATTACACCGGAACGCCTACTACTACCGTCACAAGATCGACACTGCGACCACCACACGGGCGAGAGCACAATGGACGGACAGACTCACAGCTTTCGAGGAATCCCGGAACCGGGCACATCGGGAACTCGACCTCACCGAACCACGCATCAGTGACAGTCAACTACACCGGATCCTCAAAGGGGAGAACCGACCCGGTGAGAACGTACGACGACGACTCATCCGACTAGCCCGGGACCACAACCACAACATAGAAACACAGGCCGAAAACCTCCGGAGGGAAAATACATCATGAGCAGTAACACAATCGCTGATCTTCGTTACCGTGCACTGCACTCAAATCCTATGAGGGTTATCCCCACAGACGATGTACAAACCCTGGTGGCACTGACCGACACCGACCGTTCAATCGTAGGTCGGCACTTGAACGCTGTCCGCCAGTACCTGAACCGCGGGATCCGTTTGACACCTACACGTGGGGAAAGTGTTCTCGATGACATGAACGCAGCTTCAAGAGGAATGTAACAGAATGATGCAGTGACGGTAATGTCCGGCACCTGCAGGTGAGCCATTACCCGGTAAACGTTCTCTCGGTGCACGGTTACCCAGTGAGCCATTACTTCCACAGGTCATTACCCTTCCAACCGGTCATCACTTCCCCGGTCG